>PVMS01169441.1_pt1 | contig 15151 bp, 16 predicted proteins | sample 1853461 | NCBI WGS metagenome assembly PVMS01 (sample SAMN08582032, study PRJNA380276) | Marine sediment metagenome, whole genome shotgun sequencing project. | isolation source: ocean sediment barecode stripped | collected 2017 | reverse complement strand
TTTTTAAAGGAATAATGGTTATATCACAGGTTATTTTATTTTTAAGCCAGCCTTCCCCATTTATCATTTGAGCGTATTCTCCAATAGTCATTCCATATACTAATGGAATTGGGTGCATTCCAACAAAACTTTTATACTCCATCTTTAATGTGGGACCATCAATATAATGTCCATTGGGATTTGGTCTGTCAAATACTAAAACAGGAATTCCCGCCTCACCACATGCCTCCATGACATAATGAAGCGTTGAGATGTATGTATAAAATCGTACACCAACGTCTTGTATATCGAAAATAACAATATCAATCCCTTGTAATTGTTCTTTTGAAGGTTTTTTATTTTTACCATGTAATGAAAAAATAGGTAATCCCGTTTTTTTATCTATTGCATCTTTAACCAATTCTCCCGCATCTGCTTTTCCTCTAAATCCATGTTCTGGTGAAAACACTTTTTTTATTTGAATATTTAATTTTAACAATGAATCGATAAGATGGATAAATTGCCCTTCACCATTTGAGATTACTGAAGATTGATTGGCAACAACAGCAACATTTTTATTCTGCAATAATTTTAAATAAAGCTCGGTTTGTTGTGCACCGGTTAAAATTTCTACTGGTGAAAGCGAGTCTGATTTTGTAGGTTTAGATTGTCCGCATGAAATCAAACAATAAAACAATGTTAAAACCAATAAGAAATATGTATTTTTGAACAGTTTAGAAATCATATTAAATTGAATTACGAATTATTTATTGCAAAACGAATTATCGCTGCAAAACAGGATAAAAGTAGTATTTCATCGCCAATAATAAAAATTGCTATTATAGCAATAGCGTTAGGAATTATTATTATGATGATTGCCGTGGCCACCAGTATTGGTTTGAAACACAAAATACGTGATAAATTATCAGGTTTTAACGGGCATATTCAAATCACCAATTTTGACAATAATAATTCAGAAGAAACTATTAATCCGATCTCAAAGCAGCAAGATTTTTATCCTGAATTTACGGACGTAAGCGACATTAGAAATGTGCAGGTTTATGCTACCAAAGGGGGCATTATAAGAACGGAAACAGATTTTGAAGGAATTATCTTTAAAGGAGTAGCGGATGATTATGACTGGTCCTTTTTTAGCGAATATCTTGTAGAAGGAATGGTGCCGAATTTTGGAGGCGATGTTTCTTTTGATGTGTTAATATCTAAGATAATTTCTGACAGATTAAAAATTAATTTGGATGATGAATTTAATATTCTTTTCGTAAAAGATGATCCAAATAAGGCACCCTGGATACGAGTTGTAAGAGCTGTTGGAATTTACAATTCTGGTTTTCAGGATTTTGATGAGAACTTTGTAATCGCAGACATCAGGCATATTCAAAAAATGAACAGATGGTCAGAGGATGAAGTCGGTGGATTTGAAGTGTTTATTACTGATTTTGACGATATAGAGCTGAAAAGCAAACAGGTTTATGAACAAACCGCATCTACATTGAACAGTCAAAGTATTGTAGAAAAATATGCATCGTTATTTGAATGGATAAGTTTGTTTGACAATAATGTCTTTTTAATTATTGTTATTATGATTTTGGTGGCAGGAATTAATATGATCACTGCTTTATTAGTGTTAATCCTTGAACGAACGCAGATGATAGGCATTTTAAAAGCATTGGGCAGCAGGAATGTGAGTATAAGAAAGGTGTTTTTATACAATGCAGGATATTTAATATTGAAAGGATTGTTTTGGGGAAACCTCATTGGACTGATTATTTTATTTTCACAGAAATATTTTGGGGTATTATCATTAAACCCGGAAACGTACTATGTCAATAAAGTGCCTGTATATATTGATTACGGTTATATTATATTGTTAAATGTAGGTACATTGATTCTGTGTTTACTTATTCTAATTTTGCCAACATTAATTATTTCTAAAATTAGCCCTGTTAAATCTATAAAGTTCGAATAATCTTGTTGTACTCGCCATTTTCTTGTTTAATATTTAATTATCTTTTTTTCTAAAACATTGTACCTTTGCGCTGAAAACTAATAAATGAAATACTCAAAAAATATATTGGAAACTATTGGGAATACCCCTATAGTAAAATTAAATAGTACGGTAAAAGAAATTGATGCACTTGTACTTGCAAAGATTGAAACATTTAACCCTGGAAATTCTGCGAAAGACAGGATAGCTGTAAAAATGATTGATGATGCTGAAGCTTTGGGATTATTAAAGCCTGGAGGAACTATTATTGAAGGAACATCAGGGAACACTGGAATGGGACTGGCTTTAGTAGCGATAGTAAGAGGATACAAATTAATTTGTGTTATTAGTGATAAACAATCCAGTGAAAAAATGGATATTTTAAGAGCTGTTGGTGCAGAAGTTGTGGTTTGTCCCACTAACGTTGAACCAGATGATCCTCGATCCTATTATTCTGTATCAAAAAGATTGGCATTAGAAACTCCAAATTCCTGGTACGTAAATCAATATGATAATCTGTCTAATACAATTGCACATTATGAACAAACGGGACCGGAAATTTGGGAACAAACGGATGGAAAAATAACTCATTTTGTAGTTGGAGTTGGAACAGGAGGAACCATTTCAGGAATTGGGAAATATTTAAAAGAGCAAAATCCGAATATTAAAATATGGGGTATAGATACCTATGGTTCAGTATTTAAAAAATATCATGAAACCGGGATTTTTGATGAGAATGAAATATATCCTTATATAACGGAAGGGATAGGAGAAGATATTTTACCTAAGAATGTAGATTTTAGTATTATTGATGGGTTTACAAAAGTTACCGACAAAGATGCTGCCGTTTTTACCCGTAAAATAGCCAGAGAAGAAGGAATATTTGTTGGGAATTCAGCAGGTTCTGTTGTAAAGGGATTGCTGCAATTAAAGGAACACTTTAAGAAAGGTGATGTAGTAGTTGTATTATTCCATGACCATGGCAGTCGTTATGTAGGAAAAATGTTCAATGATGACTGGATGCGTGAGAGAGGATTTTTAGATGATGAAAAATTAGTTGCTATTGATTTAATTAAAGACAGATTAAATGCACCATTAGTAACTGTTAAGACCGAAGAATTGGTTTCACATGCAATTGAGCGTATGCGAATGAATAATATTTCACAAATACCTGTTACTGATGTAAAAGGCATTGTGGGTTCTGTAGATGAAAGTGATTTATTTGGATTGTATTTTGATGATAAGGATACAGCTGATAAACCTATTAAGGAAGTGATGAGCAAGCCTTTCCCGGTAGTAAATAGGAGCACTTCAATTGATGAAATTTCAAAATTAATCAATAGAGTTAATGGTGCTGTTCTGGTTGAATTAGGTGATGATGAATTCCATATCATCACCAAATATGATGTAATTAACGCTATCCGATAGTAGAGGACCAATCAGTTTAATTTTCTAAATATTTTTGTGGAATGACAGATAAAAAAATGATAAATATAAACTCAAACAAATCCAATAAGTTTGATGTTATTGTTGTTGGTTCAGGATTGAGTGGTGGTTGGGCTGCAAAAGAGTTCACTGAGAATGGCTTGAATACATTGGTTTTGGAAAGAGGGAGGGATATTAAGCACGGGGAATATCCAACAGCTAATACAGAACCATGGACTGATCCGACCGGGTTGGTTTTAGATCCTAAAATTATTGAAGAAAATCCTATTGTAAGCAAATGCTATGCTTTTCGAAAAGAGACCGTTCACCATTTTGTCAAGGATAAGGAACATCCTTATATACAGGTTAAGCCATTTGATTGGATCAGAGGATATCAGGTAGGAGGAAAGTCATTGATGTGGGCGAGACAAGTACAACGCTGGAGTGATCTGGACTTTACCGCAAATGCACTTGATGGTCACGGAGTGGATTGGCCAATCCGGTACAAGGATATAGCTCCATGGTATAGTTATGTAGAAAAATTCATTGGAGTAAGTGGAAATAAAGATGGGCTGGAACAAGTTCCTGATGGAGAATTTTTACCACCATTTGAATTTAATTGTGTTGAATCTCATATTAAATCCAAAGTAGAGACCAATTATCCATTTGTCAATATAATAGTTGGAAGAACCACCAATATAACGAAAAGGCATAATGAAAGAGGACCTTGCATGTTGCGTCATAAATGTGAAAGAGGTTGCCCGTATGGTGGATATTTCAGTGCTAATTCCTCTACAATACCGGCGGCGCAAAAAACAGGTTTCATGACACTTCGGACACATTCTGTAGTACACTCTGTAATTTATGATGAGTTGAAACAAAAAGCTTCCGGGGTACGTGTGATTGATGCAAAAACCAAGGAAATGACAGAGTATTATAGCGATGTTATTTTTTTGAATGCAGGCACTATAAATACAACAGCACTATTATTGAATTCAACTTCAAACAGATTTCCAGAAGGATTAGGAAATGATAACGATATTCTTGGTCGTTATTTGATGGATCATGATTTTAGGGGAAAAATATACGCAGATGTGGTAGGTTTTGAAGACAAATATTATAGTGGTCATAAACCAATTAACGGCTATATTCCCCGATTTAGAAATTTTAAGGATGATAAACAGGATAAGTTCTTAAGAGGGTATGCTTATCAATTCGGAGCTTCGAGAGGAATAGGAGCATTAGGAAACACTACCGCGAAATTTGGTAAAGAATTTAAGGAGAATTTAATTAAATTGGGACCATGGAGAACGAATTTAGGTACAATGGGTGAACAATTACCTTATCATAAGAATCGTATCAGCTTAAATAAAAATCAAAAAGATGCATGGGGAATTCCTTTAATTGAGATAGATGCTGAAATAAATGAGAATGAAGATGCAATGTTAAATGATGCCTTAAACTTTGGAGCAGAAATGTTAGATTCCGCCGGTTGTAAGAATGTTAACATTGTTAAAAATGAAAAATGGAATCTGGGTCTAGGAATACATGAAATGGGTACAGCCAGAATGGGAAAAGACCCAAAAACCTCCATGTTGAATAAATTCAATCAATTGCACCTTGTAAAGAATGTTTTTGTAACGGACGGATCTTGTATGGCTTCTTCAGCATGTCAAAACCCTTCAATTACATATATGGCCTTAACCGCACGTGCGGCTAATTATGCCATTCAGGAGATAAGTAAAAGAAATCTTTAATTAACGGATTATGAATAGGCGTGAACTTATTAAATATATTGGTTTGGTAACAGGAGTTGTAGTTGTTGGAGGGGAAGCTTTTTTAATTGGTTGTACAACTGATGGAGGAACTAAAATAAATATTAACAGGAATAATATTAAATTGTTTGAAGATATTGCCGAAGTTATATTGCCTAAAACAAGTGATTTACCTGGAGCGAAAGAGGCGAATGTTGGAAAAATGATGAAGCAGATTGTTCAAAATCATTATTCCGAGATAGAAAGTGACTTTTTTTTAAAAGGATTGAAATCTATTGAGGACGATAATTTCATGAAATTTTCTGAAATGGAAAAACAAGATTTTTTGATGGATTTAGAAAAAGAATCAACAGCTAAACCAATTATGCATATAACTGATGAAAATGAAAATAAAATTGAAGTGCCACATGTATATATAATTATCAAACAGTTAACACTTTTGGGATATTTATCATCTGAAGTGGTAGCAAAAACAGCCTTTAATTATTTACCTGTACCGGGAAAGTTTGAAAAATGTGTTGAAGTTGTCGAACATACAAAACCAATGTATTACAGGCAGACTCCCTATTGGTAATTTGTTTTAAGCAAATATAGATTAACAATGCTGAAAGATTTAATTGAACTCGCTCGTAAAATGAAGTTTAACAGATGGGTATTTATCCTGAGTCATTTGTATTGTAAAGGCAGAATCGGATAAAAAAACCAACTGGCCTTGTTTATCTTTAGCTAAAAACCGTTGTTTAACACGTTTAAACTCTTTGAATTCCTCATTTTTAGGATCTTCAGGGACAACCCAACATGCTTTGTGAACAGGTAAATTTTCATAACTACATTTTGCACCATATTCATGCTCTAAACGATATTGTATAACCTCATACTGTAATGCACCAACAGTTCCAATTATTTTTCTTCCATTCAAATTCAAGGTAAATAACTGCGCTACCCCTTCATCCATTAATTGATCCAATCCTTTGTAAAGTTGTTTCGATTTAAGAGGATCAGCATTGTTTACATATCTAAAATGTTCAGGAGAAAAACTTGGTATTCCTTTAAAATTTAATATTTCCCCTTCAGTTAGAGTATCGCCAATTTTAAAGTTCCCGGTATCAGGTAGTCCAACAATATCCCCCGGGAATGATTCTTCAACAATTTCTTTCTTTTCGGCGAAAAATGCGTTGGGACTTGAAAATTTGAATTTCTTGTTTAACCGAACATGTAAGTATGGATTATTTCTTTTGAATGTTCCTGAAACAATTTTAACAAAAGCCAATCGATTTCTGTGATTCGGGTCCATATTTGCATGGATTTTAAAAACAAAACCTGTAAGTTTTTCTTCTTTAGAATCCACAAGGCGTTCTTCCGACATTTTTGGTTGAGGTGATGGAGCAATTTCCATAAAGCAGTCTAATAATTCTTTCACACCAAAATTATTCAATGCTGAGCCGAAAAAAACAGGTTGTAAATCGCCCATTAAATATTCTTCAGGATTGAATTTAGGATACACTTCCGTTACCAACTCCAATTCTTCACGTAGGGTTTCTGCAGCAGTTTCACCAATAATTTCATCCAGTTCCGGAATCGAAATATCCGTAAATTCAACACCTTCTGATAAAGTTTGTTTATGGTCGCCGGAAAATAAATTTATTTTTTTCTCGTAAATATTATAGATTCCTTTAAAATCGTAACCCATACCAATTGGAAAACTTAAAGGTGTTATTCTCAATCCCAATTTCTGTTCAACTTCATCCAGTAAATCAAATGCATCTTTACCTTCTCGATCCAGTTTATTGATGAATACAATTATTGGAATTTTACGCATTCTACATACTTCAACCAGTTTTTCTGTTTGTTCTTCAACCCCTTTTGCAACATCAATTACAACAATTACACTGTCAACTGCTGTTAAGGTTCTAAAAGTATCTTCAGCAAAATCTTTATGCCCAGGGGTATCTAAAATGTTTATTTTCTTGTCTTTATAGATAAAAGCCAAAACCGAAGTAGCAACAGAAATACCACGCTGCCGTTCAATCTCCATAAAATCAGAAGTTGCCCCCTTTTTAATTTTATTGCTTTTTACTGCACCAGCTTCTTGTATAGCACCTCCAAACAATAATAACTTCTCAGTTAAAGTGGTTTTACCGGCATCCGGGTGAGATATAATCCCGAAAGTTCTCCTGCGTTGTATTTCTTCTAAAAAACTCATCTATCAAATTTAGAGGTGCAAATATATGCTATTATCATTAAAAAATTTAATGATTGAAAGATTGAAAATAGTTTTACAAATTCATTTTTGTAAATTTGTTCCAATTAAAGAACAATGAAAGAAGAACACGTTATTTTAGTAAACGAAAAAGATGAACAAATTGGATTAATGGCAAAATTGGAAGCTCATCAAAAAGCATTATTGCACAGGGCATTCTCCGTTTTTATTTTTAATGATAATAATGAATTGATGTTGCAGCAAAGAGCGGCTCATAAATACCATTCACCTTTATTATGGGCAAATACATGTTGTAGCCATCAACGTGACGGCGAAAGTAATTTAGAAGCAGGTAGAAGACGTTTACAAGAAGAAATGGGATTTGTTTGTGAGTTAAAAGAAGTAACCTCATTTATTTATAAAGCTCCATTTGACAATGGGCTTACAGAACATGAGTTAGATCACATTTTGATTGGAAATTATAACGAAAGCCCATTTATCAATAGGGAAGAGGTAGAGAATTTTAAATGGATGACATTAGAAGAAGTTAAAAATGATATTATAGCAACTCCCACTATTTATACCGCATGGTTTAAGATAATTTTTGATAAATATTATGATTATTTAAAGATTTAAAAATGAAAGTAACTGTTAATAGAAAAGCCCATTTTAATGCTGCACATAAATTGTACAATGCAGACTGGACCGATGCTCGGAATACAATTGTTTTTGGAAAATGTGCCAATCCAAATTTTCACGGACATAATTATGAATTAATCGTTTCCGTTAAAGGTGAAATTCATCCGGATACTGGTTTTGTGATGGATATGAAAATCTTAAAGAACCTGATTGAAAGTGAAATAGAAGATAAATTTGATCATAAAAACTTGAATGAAGAAGTTGAAGAATTTAAATCACTGAACCCAACTGCTGAAAATATTGCTGTTGTAATATGGAATAAATTACGTGCAAAAATGGATGATAAGTTTAAACTTTCAATTACGCTTTATGAGACTCCAAGAAATTTTGTAACCTATAAAGGAGAATAAAAAAAAGGTTATTTTGAAAATAATTTTCAAATTTTAGTTAAAAATTTAATCTTTCTTTTGTTTATTCAATTCGTCCTGTAATTGACGTCGTACTTTTTGCTCACGCTCTAAAGCTATTTTTCTATGTTCTTCAAACTCATTTTCAATTTCTTCCAACGTTAATTTTGTTTGGCTAGTAATAGCATTACTGCGTTGAAATTTTGTTACAAAGAAAACCAGTAAAACTGCCAATACTCCAATGATTAAGAACATCATTGTTTTAAACGCAGTTTTTTTAAACGCAACACCAAATAACGAGATGCTCTGAATTTTAGCATTTAGCGAAGCAATTTCTCTGTTTGAATCATTTAGGGTTGTATTTAAACTGTCAATTGTGTTTTTTTGAGAATTAATTAAGGAATAATTGGCTAAAATTTCTTTTTCATTAGCTGACAAGGAATCAGACACATTCGATTTTAATTTTTGTAACCAGTTTATTTTTACAACTTTGTAATCTTTATACCTATTCGATTTATTCAACAGATAATCGAACTGATTTTTGACAGAGCCTGTATCGATAAATTTTCTATTCGATTGGCAAAAAACACTTGTTGTAATAAAAAATACCGCTATTCCTAAAATTAATTTAGCTCTCATAGAATTGGTTAGTTTGATTTTATAACGATGTTAAAAACTACTTATTGTTATTGTAATATACTTCCACTCATTTAAATATTGTTGTTTTAAAGTTTCGTCTACAAATGAATAAACAAAAGAATTTCTGGCAAGTTGATAGATTTCTGATTTTGTCAAGTTCAAAGCCTTTTGAATTTCCAGGAAATTTTTATTCACTTGTCCACCAAAATAAGCTGGATCATCAGAATTGATAGTGACTTTTAATCCTAGTTCCATCATTTTTTTTAGTGGGTGTTTTTTTAAATCACCTACAACTTTAAGTGCTGTGTTTGAAAGGGGACAAACAGTTAATGCCAGATCTCTTTTGATAATTTCACTGACAAGTTTTTGATCTTGAAGAGAATTATTACCGTGATCAATTCTTTCAATTCCTAAAATATCTATTGCTTCCCATACATATTCTGAAGATCCTTCTTCTCCTGCATGAGCTATTGGAATGTATCCTTCTTTAACAGATGCTTCATATACATTTTTAAATTTTGAAGGGGGATTTCCTTTTTCTGAAGAATCTAGGCCAACGGCTTTTATTTTATTTTTAAATGGAAGCGATGCTGATAAGGTTTTAAAAGCATCTTCTTCACTCAAATGGCGTAAATAACTCATAATAAGTAATGATGAAACACCTAATTTCTTTTGCGCATCGCTACAAGCTCTTGAAATCCCGTTAATCACTGTTTTAAATGAAATTCCACGTTCTGTATGTGTTTGTGGATCAAACATGATTTCTGTGTGACGAACATTTTGGACGGCACATTTTTTTAAATAACTGTAAGTTAAATCGTAAAAATCTTGCTCTGTAATCAGTACTCCTGCCCCTTGATAATAAATATTCAAAAAATCCTGCAGACAACTAAAATTATAAGCTTCTTCAATTTCTTCAATCGATTTGTACGGAATTTCTATCTTGTTTCTTTTGGCAATACTGAACATGAGCTTTGGTTCAAATGAACCTTCAATGTGCAGATGTAATTCAGCCTTTGGTATGTTTTCAATAAATGTTTTCATTCTGTAAAATTACATGATTAAATTTTTTTAATAGATATTTGTTGAAAACTTAAGAATGAAAAAAATATTTTTTATAGTTATTTTTGTTTTTGTGCTTTTTCTTGCAGCAATAAAATGCAATTCACAAATGAAAAAAATTGAAATAGGTGATAAAGTTCCAACATTTACCTTAAAAGATCAAAATGGAAAATCGGTAACAATTAATAATGAACTGGGTGGACCTATGGTTATATATTTTTACCCCAAAGATGATACTCCTGGTTGTACAAAACAAGCTTGTAAATTTAGAGATCAATATGAAAGCTTTCTGGATTTTGATGCTTTAGTATTTGGAATAAGCAGTGATAATGTAGCATCTCACAAAAAGTTTGCGGAAGAATACAATTTACCTTTTACCTTATTGGCTGATACTAAAAAGGAGGTCAGAATGCTGTTTGGTGTTCCAAAGAGCCTGTTGTTTTTACCGGGCCGGGTAACTTATATCATAGATAAGAATGGCCTGGTTCAATATATTTTTAATAGTCAGTTTGGAATTGAAAAGCATATAGAAACGGCACTTCAAAAATTAAAAAACATCTAAGATTACTGTTCATAGATCAACCATATTAGATATTTAAATGGGTGATATTAAGATGCTTTGGAAATATTTTGTTTTAATGGAAACTTGAATATAGCTTTACAAATAGTACTGTTTTTCGAAATGTTTTTTTTCTTTACTACCACCAGTAAATTCAATTCCGATTTGTTCAATGTTTTTATTTTAGCTTTAATATGCAGTCGATCATTCAAATAAGCATTTTTCAAAATTTGAAGTTTTAATAATTGCGGTGTAGAATTTGCGATATTGGTATTTTCCGAGATAATTGTTTTAGCAAAAAGCTCCATTTGATTGTAAAGAACATTAGGTAATAATGCTTTGCTGTTGTTGATCTCTTTTTTGTCGACTGTGAAGTATTTCTCAGGGATTGTAATTATATTTTGTAAAGTATTCATTATGTATTATTTACGGTTTTAAAAAAATGGGTACTGGTATTTTTATTTTTAATATATATGCTTTACAATGCATAACATTATTGAAAATGACCTGATGAACGATTTTCGAATGTTTCATGATAATTGTTTTAAATAATTATTTAGTCCATAAAAAAAGGTGCTTATTACAAAAGCACCTTTTTATTTTTTTATATGATTATAATTTATCTTCTAAACTTATTGAAAGTGCTTTTATGAATATATACGCGCTGCTTTTTTAGATTATTTACAGCATACATATTACAAATAGTAGAAATCGATGAACGGACATCTATCAGGATAGCACTTATAATTGTATATATGTTTTTGATCACTTTCATAATTGACCCAAAAATATATTATTTTTATACAAAGCCAACATTATTTTTATTAATTATATGTTAATAATTCAAATTCTTGTAAATTTGTATCATTAAATAAATACATATATTATGGCAAGTATTAAAAATTTAAAAAAGGATATTAATTACGTTCTGGGGGATATTATCGAAGAGTGTTATACATGGGAATTATTGAATCCAAAGGAAGATACAAAAGGTGCTGAAGCAATTATAGATGAAGCAATTGAGGCATTTGACACATTAATTGAAAATGTGAACTCGAAAGACATAGAAAATAAAAAATCACATTACAAAAGTATCAATTCGAAATTAGAAAAAACTGCAGATAAATTAATAAAAAAAATAAATAAACTTTAGTTTTTTGATATTGAGCTGGTTACGATTTTTATTTTTATTTATGCATTTTTTTTTGTATTTTCGAATAATAATTTAAGATATTATTACGTTCTTATTTGTACCAACTAAAACCTTTTAATTTATGGCAAGAGCAATGTTTGAGTATACAAAAACCGTACTTGAAAAAGTAAGCTTTAACGCAGAATTATTTAAAAAAGAATTAGAAAAAGCAGTAAACAGGTTATTACCACATGAGATAAAAGAATTATTATTATGGTTGAAAGAATTCACGTTGAATAAACCTGAACTTCATGTATGTTTAGCTGTCGTTAAAACTAATAAAAGGAACTTTTAAGTTCCTTTTTTTTGTAGTGGACTTATAATTTTTACGTCATTAAAAGCAATAACTCCCCTAATAACACTGTCAATAGTGTTTTTTAAGGCTTCAATCAATTGAATTTTTAATTGAGATTTGTGATAAATAAGACTAACTTCTCTAGCTGGAACAGGCTCTTTAAATTCTCGTAAAAAGATGTTATCTTTTTCGTTTAGATCCAAGGTTTGCAGATAAGGCAATAAAGTCATTCCTAATCCTTCTTTTGAGAGTTTAATGAGGGTATTAAAGCTACCACTGTGTAGTTGGAAATGACTGTTCTCTGAGCGCATCGTCCCACACAAATTAATAATACTTTCCTTAAAACAATGCCCATCTTCTAGCAGCAAAATATCTTTAATTTCCAAATTTTCAACATCTAAGAATTTTTTCTTAAAAAGGCGATGATCGGACGGTACAAATCCAACGAAGGGCTCGTAAAATAAAACCCGTTCTTTAATTATATCATTTTCTAAAGGTGTCGCTACTATAGCGACATCAATATGACCGTCTTCTAATTTTTTTATAATTTCTTCCGTTGTGAGCTCTTCAATTTTTAAATTTACCTTCGGATATTTCCTAATAAATGTTTTTAAAAAAAGAGGCAGAACCGTTGGCATAATGGTCGGAATAATTCCTAAACGAAAGTCACCTCCAATAAAACCTTTTTGTTGATCAACAATATCATTGATACGATTGCTTTCATCAACAATAATTTTCGCCTGATCAACAATTTTTTTACCTATTTCTGTAAGCTGAATTGGTTTTTTGTTTCTATTGAATATTTTAGTATCAAGTTCGTCTTCAAGTTTTGAATTTGCATGCTTAAAGTTGGTTGTGTCACAAAACAATGCTCCGATGCAATAGTGAAATTTTGGTATTCTGCTACCGCTAATACGTATTTTAATTGCGTGATGGTCATAACTATAAATATTTCCAATAAAGATATTAAAACTATCAATAATAATTATGCTATTTTGATTTTTTTTTAAGAAATTTGTAGTTTAAATTAAAACATAATAGATATAAATACAACAATTATAGGATTAGACAAGCAAATGACCAAAGAATTAACAGTTAGTTTAAATAATTTATTGGCTAATTTTCAAGTTTATTATCAAAATATAAGAGGTTTACATTGAAATATAAAAGGAAAGTCATTCTTTGAATTACATGTAAAATTTGAAGAATTTTATACAGACTCTCAAGAAAAAATAGATTTTATAGCAGAACGAATTTTAACACTGGGAGGAACACCATTGCATACATTCACTAATTATTCTGAATTGTCAAAGGTTCCTGTTGGTAAAAATGTTTCTCTTGATGTTGAGGCAGTTAATTTAGTCGTAATTTCTTTATCAGAACTCTTTAAAATTGAACGAAGTATATTAAAAGAATTTGATAGTGCGAATGATGAAGGAACGAATTCGATGATGAGTGATCTTATTGCTGAGCAAGAAAAAACAATTTAGATGTTAAAAGCCTGGTTGAATTAACTGATAAATACAATTAGCTAAAAAATTGGATTAAGTTAAAAGTGCTTTTCTCGGGTTTAAGCGGTTATTTATGCTGTTGATTACAGCGTTGTCTATCAATTTATTTGGGGAAAGTACTTTTTATTTAACCTTTGAAGCTTCAACTAATTCAAGTTTGACCAAAGTGGTCTTTGTCGTAAAGAAACCATAGTTTATAAAAGCATTGGTTTTTTCTATCTTCTCAATAGTACCACAGGAATTACTGCCAATAATTCGTACTTTGTCTTTAATTTTAAATATATAATTCGCCTTTTTCTTTGCTGCTTTGTTTGCTTCCGATTTTTTTATTTCTCTAACTTTATTTACCCCAATAATTACTTCTTTTTCTATAATTTTAAGTTTCTCCTTTGCCTTTATTTCTGAAACTTTCATCTGTTTTTTTTGAATGCTTGTTTTGGGTTTGGCAGGATGCCTCTTAATGTGTTTGATTTTTTCCGTCGATATCCATTTATCAAATGCTATTGTAAGCTCTTTCTTATTGTTTGTTTGAAAGTATTTGTGAACCAATTCATTTATTTTTCTTCCATAAGAAAGCATTTTTTGATTGCTGTCGTATAGATCTTGAAAACCTTCCAGTTTTTCCTGAATCTTTTCCTGTTTCTTAGACAAACTATCTGATTTTTCAAGGGTTCTTAATCTTTCTTGTTCTAAATTGTCAGAAGTTTTTTGCAATTTGTTTCGCTCCTTTTGTAATTTAGAGATGGTTTTATCCAACCTCACTTTTTCACCTTCAACACGTTTTTTTGCTTTATTGATCAGGCTGAATGGAATACCATTTTTTTGAGCTACTTCGAAAGTAAATGAACTACCTGCCTGACCGATAAATAATCTAAATAATGGTTCCAGGCTCTTTTCGTCAAATTGCATATTCGCATTGGCAACATTTTCCAATTCACTAGCCAGTACTTTAAGGTTGGCATAATGGGTCGTGATAATTCCAAAAGCTTTTTTTTCATAAAATTCTTCTAAAAATATTTCGGCTAATGCACCGCCCAATTCAGGATCACTACCTGTACCAAATTCATCGATTAAAAACAAGGTATTTTCATTACACTTTCTTAAAAAATTACGCATGTTCTTTAATCGGTAACTATAGGTGCTTAGTTGATTTTCAATTGATTGGTTATCGCCAATATCAGTTAAGATTTTATTGAAAAAGTAAGTTGATGAACGCTCGTGTACGGGAATCAACAATCCGCTTTGAAGCATCACTTGAAGTAAACCAATTGTTTTTAACGTAATGCTTTTTCCTCCTGCATTTGGTCCTGAAATTACAATAATTTGTTGCTTATTGTTTAGTTCAGTGTTTGCGGAACTGTCCTTAAGTTTTTCTTATTATTATTAATTAATAAAATGGGATGAAAAGCATCTCTTAAATAAATTCTTTTTTCTGATGTTATTTTGGGGAGACACCCATGTAT
>PVMS01168974.1_pt1 | contig 15152 bp, 13 predicted proteins | sample 1853461 | NCBI WGS metagenome assembly PVMS01 (sample SAMN08582032, study PRJNA380276) | Marine sediment metagenome, whole genome shotgun sequencing project. | isolation source: ocean sediment barecode stripped | collected 2017 | reverse complement strand
CTTGCCTGTCCTTTTCAGGAAGCAGATCGGTCTGCTCGGCCATCTGGTGCCAGAGTGCGGAAAGCTCCTCCACCTTTTCAGGATACTCTTCAGCCAGATCGATCTGTTCCATCCGATCGTTCGCAATATTATAAAGCTCCCAGTTAGCTCCATAAAAACTTACAACCTTCCAGTCTCCCTGGCGGATGGCTCTGCAATCTCTGAACCTGAAATATAGCTGGTTTTGCCCTTCCCGCTCTCTCCCTTCAAACAGGGGTACAAGGGATTTTCCCTGAAGGGGCTGAATGCCCTCCTTAACGGGATACTCCCCTCCAGACACTTCCATACAGGTGGCCATGATATCTATCAGATGACCCGGATTCCGTTCCCACCCTCCCGAATTATTGATCTTTCCGGGCCAGCTTACAATCAGTGGAGAGGAGATTCCCCCCTCGTGCTGGGTCTGCTTATAGTGACGAAGTGGTGTATTGCTCACCGTAGCCCAACTGGCATCATAGAGAAGGTATGATCCCCCTTCCCAGGGTGGAATATCAAGATCTCTGCTGCGCTCGAAAGGGCATCCTCCATTGTCGGAGCAGAGCATAATAAGGGTATTGTCTTTCACGCCCTTCTCCTCCAGGTAGGCGAGCAGGCGTCCGATATTCTGATCCACCCGATCCACCATGGCCGCATATATACTCATGCGAAAGCTTTCAAACTCCTGTTGTTCGGATGTCAGCTCAGACCAATTTTGCATATGTTCGGGAAGGGGAGGCAAATCCATACTCTCCGGAAAAATCCCAAGTGCCAGCTGTTTCTTGAATCTGTTCTCCCGAATTGTATTCCAACCCATATCGTAGGTCCCCAGGTATTTCTCAATATCTTTTCTGGGGGCCTGAAGAGGATAGTGAGGTGCATTAAAAGCGATATAATGGAAAAAAGGCAAGCCACTCTCCAGCGCTTCATCCAGAAATTTTATGGAGTAATCTATGTTGGCATCGGTTGTATAAAAATCTTCATCGAAATCATTCCATGGTTCTCCATTTAACCTGAAAGTGCTATCACCCTGAAAAAAGTCGGTCATCCCTGAAAGATGACCCCAGTACCTCTGGAATCCGAAATCGGTGGGTTCCTGGTGCAAGTGCCATTTTCCTGCCATGGAGGTAAAGTAACCGGCTTCTGATACCACTTCGGCAATGGTGGTGGCCCGGCTCAGGCTTTCGTCCCCGGCCTGGGTACAATAAAGACCACTGAGCAGAGAGACCCTGGAGGAATGACATTTGGCTGTATTGTAAAACTGGGTGAACCTTAATCCGGATTGTGCCAGCTCATCAATATGCGGAGTTTTGATTTCACTCCCGTAACACCCAAAATCTGAGAACCCCAGGTCATCCACCATAATCAAAAGGATATTTGGGGCTTGAACCGTAGAACGGTTGCACGAGACAGTAAAAGATAAAAAGAGAGTAAATGCAAATGGGAGGATAATTCTATTCATCATGGCCTGTAATTCCTTTTTTCAATGGCTGTAAAGTGGGTTGCCGTAAGATCCCATCGCTTTAATAATTTCTGAGCCGACAGGGGAATATAGCTTTTTTTGTAATCGGTTCCCTGGAAATCAATCACATCTTCGATGGAATCAAAAGTCATGACGGTCACAAACTCTACCTCCTCCTTCTTGTCCAGTCTCAAGAGCTCGACACTTCGATAACCCTCGATATCTTTGGATTCGATGCCTGGAAATATCTCCTTATGCAACAGATCCTGATAAAGGTCTGCGTTTTTGGGCGTGGTCCAGCCGTGCCATACTCTTTTTATCGACATGATGTGGTGGTTTTGGTTAAGTTAAAAATAGGCCATTTGGGCATGAAATCAAAGAATATCCTCACTACCTTCATACCCTAATTTTCAAAAGTGAATAAACAGATCCTAAGACTGGCTGTGCCTAACATCATCAGCAACATCTCCATTCCCATGCTGGGGATTGTGGATATGGCATTGATGGGACACCTTGAGTCCGATGCCTACATAGGGGCCATCGCACTGGGATCACTGATCTTTAATTTCATCTACTGGAGTTTTGGTTTCCTTCGCATGGGCACCAGCGGATTTACAGCCCAGGCCTGGGGCAGAAATGACTATCCCGAGACCATCTTGGTCTTCGCCCGGGCTTTCTTTATTGCCATAGTAATGAGCCTTCTTTTGCTCTTACTTCAGAAGCCCATTGAAATCCTTAGTTTTGCAGTTCTGAAGGGAGAAACAAGGGTGGAAGATCTGGCTATGACCTACTTCAGGATCAGGGTGTGGGCTGCTCCGGCCGCCCTGGGTCAGTTTGCACTGCTTGGCTTCTTCCTGGGCATGCAAAATGCCCGATTGCCCATGTTCGTTCTGGTCCTCACAAATGTGATCAATGTGATCTGTAACTATCTGTTTGTAATGAAATTTGGAATGGGATCGGATGGGGTGGCCTATGGAACTGTTATCGCTCAGTATTGCGGTTTAATTATCGCACTCTACTACTTCAGAAGGCATTTTAGCCATCTTTTTTCCTACTGGTCCTTCAGGGCCACCACACAGTGGAAACAGCTAAAGGTCTTTCTGATGGTGAATAAGGATATATTTATCCGCACCATGTGCCTGGTGGTTGTTTTCTCAATCTTTACAGCCCGGTCGGCCAGCTCAGACTTGATGTCTGAGGGGCAGGGAACCATACTGGCGGTAAACTCCATACTGATGCAATTCTTTATGTTCTTCTCCTTCCTGATCGATGGTTTCGCACATGCATCAGAAGCATTGACCGGCAAGTTTATCGGTGCAAAGGACAGGACCTCCCTTTCGAAAACAATCAGGCTGCTGTTTATCTGGGGTACTGGCATCAGCCTCTTCTTTACCCTGGTATATCTGCTGGGGGGTAACCTGATTTTCAGGGCACTCACCAATAACCCCGAGGTAATCGCCAACGCCAAACCCTACTTTTTCTGGGTAATTATTATTCCCATGGTCTCCTATACAGCCTTTCTCTGGGATGGGATATACATTGGTGCAACAGCCGGAAAGCAGATGCGAAATGCCATGCTGATCTCCACCCTGCTTGTCTTTTTTCCGGGCTACTTCCTGGCTAGCAAATTTATGGGGAACCACGGGCTATGGTTTGCTTTTATTCTCTTTATGATCGCCCGGGGTGTGACCATGCAGGTCTTATCTCATAAGGCTGTATACTCAAAGGTAAGGTGAAGAGTTATTGGGACCTGATTGTGGCAAAGGCAGCATTTATTCCCCGAGTAGTGGCAGTGACCGCAGGTGGAAGCCCAGAAATCCACCAGAAGATATTTCGACCGGGGATAGATGCTGGAAAGTCTCACAGGACTACCATCTCCACCTCCACCTTTTCATACAAGTCATCCAATTCAAGTTTTCGGGCATCACTGGCCGACTCGTAATCCTTCTCAATTTTTGCAAATTTGAGATCAAATTTTGCCAGGAGCTGTTCATATACAAGGCTGTCAAGCGCAAGATTTGAATTTTCAAGAGAACCTGACCTCAAACAATCAAATCAGTTTCTCTGAGATAATCTTTCCACCCCTAACGGTGGAACCAATGACCAGGCCTGCTGCAATAATCACCAGGTTTTTAATGATGTACTGACCCTCAAGGGTGAGGCCATAAGGGAATACGGTAAAAACTTCCCCGGGAAGCAATACAATGGGCGTAAAGGTTCCCAGCATCTGAAGAAACATTAGCAGCAGGGTTTCTCTGAGAAACCATTTGAACATGAGACCTATCCCGATAAGCACCTCCCAGGTGGCCAATCCGTATCGAACCAGTTCAGGGCCAATAAGTCCAAATGAAAGCATGTCAATGGTGGTTGTGGCCAGAGATTCGGCCGGACTTAAGCCCTCAAAGAATTTGAGCATTCCAAACCAGAAGAAAATAACTCCCATACTGATCCGGAGTAGTCCGATCCCGTTGGTAGCCATCCAACGGGTAATTCTCATATCTAGGCGCTGAAATCTCCACTTCATCATGCTTACCCCCTTATCAACGTACTAGATAAACGCGCAAACAGGATGTTTTGTTGAAGGAGGGGCTTAGTCTTTTTTCTCCCGCTTTCTTTCAAACTCGTTCAGCAGGATCTTTCTGAGGCGGATGGACTTGGGGGTAACCTCCACATACTCGTCCCTACCCACATATTCCAGAGCCTCCTCGAGGGAGAATTTATTGGCAGGAACAATGGAAACCTTATCATCAGATCCTGATGCCCGCATATTGGTCAGCTTCTTGGTTTTGATCACATTCACCACCAGGTCGTCTGATTTGGAGTGCTCCCCAATCACCTGTCCCATGTATATGGGTGTCATGGGATCGATAAAGAATTTTCCACGGTCCTGAAGCTTGTCGATGGAGAATGCAATAGATGTTCCTGTTTCCAGGGCGATCAGAGCCCCATTTCTCTTACGAACCAGCTCCCCTTTCCAGGGCTCATAACCCGAAAAGCGATGTGAGATCACAGCATTTCCTTCGGTGGCAGTTAAAATGGGTTGACGCAAACCGATGAGTCCTCGTGCTGTGATCTTGAACTCCAGGTTCACCCGGTCGTCCTTCTTTTCAATATTCAGGATATCACCCTTACGGCCTGTTACAATCTCAATCACCTTGCCTGAAAAAGCTTCATCCACATTGATATAGAGCAATTCCACAGGCTCATGCTTAAATCCATCAATTTCCTTGATCACCACCTTGGGTTGTCCCAGTTGCAGTTCATAACCCTCCCGGCGCATGGTTTCGATAAGGATGGAGAGGTGTAGAATACCCCTGCCAAATACAATCAGCCTCTCGGGCGAATCGGTATCTTCCACCTTCAGGGCCAGGTTCTTTTCGGTCTCTTTAATCAGACGGTCCCGAAGGTGCCTGGAGGTGACAAACTTCCCCTCTTTACCAAAGAAGGGGGAGTTGTTAATGGTAAAGAGCATGCTCATGGAAGGTTCGTCGATGGCAATAGGCTTCATGGATTCTGGATTCTCAATATCGGAAATGGTATCTCCAATGTCAAAATCCTCCAGTCCCAGCACAGCTACAATCTCCCCGGATCTTACTTCCTCTTTGGTTTTCTCTTTCCCCAGACCCTCAAAGGTATAGAGCTCCTTCACGGTAGACCTATGGACCATTTTGTTGCGTTGAACGATGGAAACCTGGTCACCCATTTTGATGCTTCCTCTGTGTATCTTACCCACGGCAATACGCCCGGTATAAGAGGAGTAGTCAAGCGAACTGATCTGCAACTGCAGGGTTCCAGGGTTCTCCAGCGGAGGATCAAAGTAATCAATAATCACATCCAGCAAGTGTGCCATGTCCTCGGCGGGAGTTTTCCAGTCGGGGCCCATCCATCCCTCTTTGGAAGATCCATACACAGTGGGATATTCCAGTTGATCCTCAGTAGCATCCAGTGCAAACATCAACTCAAACACCATCTCATTGGTTTCATCAGGCCTGCAATTGGGTTTGTCTACCTTATTAACCACCACAATCACCTTTTTACCCAGTTCAAGTGCTTTTTGTAACACAAATCGGGTCTGTGGCATGGGCCCTTCAAAGGCATCCACCAGCAGCAGCACCCCATCAGCCATATTCAATACCCGTTCTACCTCGCCTCCAAAATCGGAGTGACCAGGGGTATCAATGATGTTAATTTTTGTGTCTTTGTACCTTACGGATACATTTTTTGAGAGAATGGTGATGCCTCGCTCCCGTTCCAGGTCATTGGAATCGAGGATCAGATCCCCCATCTCCTGGTTGTCCCTGAAAAGGTTGACCTGGTGTAAGATGCGATCGACCATGGTGGTCTTGCCATGGTCGACGTGTGCTATAATTGCTATATTTCTTAAGTCCATGCTGCTACCCTGCGTTAAATGAGCCGCAAAAGTAGTATAATTCAACTGGTTATCCTAATGTTCTGTCCAGGTTGAATGCAGCACTGATCAAGGCCAGATGGGTAAAGGCTTGAGGAGTATTCCCAAGTGCCTCCCCACCGATACCGATCTCTTCGGAATAGATCCCCAGATGATTAGAATAACTCAGCATCTGCTCAAACATCAACCTGGCTTCCTCCAGTTTGTCAGGATCTGTTTTCCCGGCCCGGGTTAAAGCCTCTACCAGCCAGAAGGTACAGATGTTAAATGTACCTTCGTGACCCTCCAGACCATCGGGTGATTCCTCCGAATTATATCGGTATACATGACTGTTGGTCACCAGTCCTCCCTTTTCGGGAGAACGTAAGGTAGCATCCAGGGTTTTTATCATCCTGGGATCGCTGGGGGCAATGAAAAATACCAGTGGCATCATCAGGTTGGAAGCATCCAGGCTGGAACTTCCGTAATACTGAATGAAGGCCTGCCTCTCCTCACTCCATCCCTTATCCATGATTTCCATATAGATCTCATCCCGGGTTGCAATCCATGATTTTAAATCGGCCGGTAATGAATTCTTAAGCGAAAGTCGAATGCCCCTGTCCAAGGCCACCCAGCACATCAATTTGGAGTATACAAAATCCTGCTGCCCGCTTCTGACCTCCCAGATACCCTCGTCCTGCATCCTCCAGTTTTCCACTACCCATTTTACTAACTTGGTAACCAAGCTCCATCCATTATAACTCATGGGATTTCCATACTTATTGGCCAGATACACCGAGTCCATCAGCTCCCCATAAATATCCAGTTGAAGCTGATTGTAAGCCCCATTTCCTATTCTAACCGGACTCGATTTCATGTACCCTTCCAGGTGACTGAGCTCTATCTCTTCAAGTTCGTGCCTGCCATCTATGCCATACATAATCTGCAGGGGTTCGTCCTTGGTGCATTCACTTAGGCGGGCACCCACCCATTTCATAAATGCATTGGCCTCCTGCGTGAAACCTAAGCGCATGAAAGCGTAAACTGTAAATGCAGCATCCCTGATCCAGGTATAGCGATAGTCCCAGTTCCTTTCCCCACCTATGCCCTCGGGAAGGCTGCAGGTAACAGCAGCCACAATGGCTCCTGTGGGTTCAAATGTGAGCAGTTTCAGGATTAAAGCTGAGCGATGCACCGTTTCACGCCAGCGACCTTTGTAAGCAGATTTGGAGATCCAGTTGCGCCAGTAGAGGAGGGTATCATGCAGATCCTCTTCCACCTGCTTCACCCCTATTTTACGCTCAGTTTTACTTCCATCCAGGGTTTTATGCAGAACAAATATCTCAGAATCATCCTGTCCAATTGTAAACTCAGCAATCGCCATATCATCTTTTGAAAAAAACGGAAGGGTGCTGTCAAGGTCCATGGAAGAATCTTTACTGATAAATGTTGCTCCCCGCTCAATGATTCTCAAAGTATGACTGTCTCTTGCATAATTAAAGGCTGGTAAACATTTCATTTGCATCTTAACATGGCCATTGATCCCCCTTACTCTTCTGATAATCCGGTAATCGTCCTCATTCTTAATCCCCGAGCCCACAGGCATAAAGTCAGATACCTCCACAATCCCCTCACCGGTCAGATACCGGGTAATCAATACATTGGTCTCGGGCCAGTAAAACTGCTTGGTTTCGAATTCGGCAACCGGGCGGATGGAGAAATAGCCGCCTTTGCGGTGGTCCAATATCTTCGCAAAGATGCTTGGGGAATCGAAATGTGGGAAACAGAACCAGTCTATGGAGCCATTCAAGCCCACCAGTGCAGCCGAACGCATATTGCCAATGATGCCATAATCATCAATGGGTAGATAATTCAAATCTTTCATAAGGGGAAGTTACAAAACCCCTACCGAAATTCAGGATACCTTGGATATTTCTATACAAGGTTTACTTTTAGAATCCTGAATATATATTGGCAGCAGCCTATCAGAGCAGAACAAACCATGGATAAGAAAAGCAATAAATCAGAGAGGTATAATGGTCCGGTGGCAGCCATATTTGCGGGGATAGGGGATGTTTTTAAAATACCTGACAAGCAATTAACCACCCATGACCTCCCCCCGCTGGATGGGAAAAGAGTGTTGATTACAGGGGCAAGTTCGGGTCTGGGATATGCTACTGCGGTGGATCTGGCCATCCGGGGGGCCCATGTGATTATGGCTCAGAGAAGTGGTATCCCTGACAAGGGAGAACAGGTGAAAAAAGAGAGCGGATCAGAAAAGGTGGATATGATCCGAATGGATCTCTCAGATCTGGAATCTCTCAATGGCCTGACCAGTGAAATTAAGGAGCGATTTGGCCTGCTGGATATCGTAGTGTGCAATGCGGCCATGGTGGTCAATAAGAGCAGGGCGATAAAGCAGGGCCTGGATGAGATGTTTGTGGTCAACTACTTTGCCAAATTTTTACTGATCAACCAGGTTTTAAAGGAGGGAGTTCTGAATCAGGAAGGTCCTTTTATTCCCAGAATCATATTTGTGACCTCGGAGAGTCACCGGAATCCTACCAGCTTTGACTGGGAAAGTTTTGGCACCTATGAACCCTATGGGATCAAGCAATCTGTAGCCAGATATGGATATTCCAAGTTGCTTCTCACCACCATGGCTAATGAACTTTCACGCAGACTCAATACGGAGGGAAAGGTCTCCTGTTCGGTATTTGCTCTTTGTCCGGGACCGGTAAATTCCAACATTGCGAGAGAAGCTCCAACAGTTTTTCAACCCCTTCTGAAATTGGTGTTTGGCATCTTCTTCCGTTCGCCCAAAAAAGCCTGCCGACCTGTCTCCTACCTGGCAGCTTCCAGTGATATGGAGGGCAAGACCGGAGAATATATGTTCCTGATGCAAATGAAGGAGATGGATGAAAAGGCCACCGATCCTCAGAACGGCAAACGCCTTTGGGAGCTCTCAGAAGAACTGGCCAACAGGACCCTTATTAATTAGCGTCCGGATCTAAAAATCCATGTTCTAAAAGAAAGGCATCTGTGCGCTTTAGGATCTCCTCATCATAATACCTGCCATATTGGTCATCTCCATCTCCCAGGTAGTGCTTACGTCCCTCGTAGGGCACCAATTCATAATCATTACCCAATTCCTTGGTTTTCCTTTCAAAAAAGCGAACTGTCCAGAAAGGGACCATGCAATCTTCTTTTCCATGAAAGGCAATGGTGGGAGGAAGTCCGGATTTTAAGTTATGGTATGGAGAGATGGACCAGATCTCCTCTCTGCGATCTCCCAATAATCTGTCTGCCCATGCCTCCATGAGATTTGCAGTGGCTGAATAGAGTATAAGGGCATTGGGAACAGGGCTCACATCCAGGTTGTCAGTGGTCTCATTTACACTGTCAATCAGGGCCGTGGAGAGGGCCAGTTGTCCCCCGGCCGACTGACCGCAGGCCACTAATTTATGGGGATCGATTTGATACTCATCTGCATGTTCACGGATCCACCTCATGGCTGATCTGGCATCCTTCACACACTCCACCGGGGTGATATCGGGGTGAGGGATGGAACCATCTTCCTTCACCGACAAGCGGTAATGAAAAGAGAAGGTAATAAACCCTTTCCTGGCATATCGAACACAGGCTTCATGAAATTCAGAAGGTGAGCCTGAGGACCATCCCCCTCCATGAAAAAAGGCGATGGCCGGATGTGTCTTTTTTTCATTGTCTCCTGCCAAATAGAAAAGGTCAGCTTTCAGGCTGACCCCATCTATGGTTTTATAGACAATCTCTTTCTGGACTAATTCTTGATCCTGGGCCATCAGGCTGGCTCCCAATATAAGTCCTGCTAAAATAAAATTGGTACCCCTTTTCATAGTGAATGGATTAGGAGTACCAATTTATAAATTTCCTGGTTCTTACAGGCTATCCCCGAAGTCGGCTTTAAATTTAGCCACCAGCTTTTCGGGCCAGTCTGAGACCGCATCCAGTCGACCCATAAAGAATCGAAGTACGGCGGGTTCTTCCACAAACTTGAGTCCGCCGATAAGCTCCCTGTTCTCATGCAACCACTTCAAACGGTCCAGTAGAAAGTTGGTCTGGGAAAGGGTAAATACCCTGCGAGGGAAGGCCAGGCGAAGTAGTTCCATGTCGGAAGCCACATCGTTGCCATCGGCATCACGGTCCATGGAAATGGTTCCGCGTTCCATGCCCCTGCAACCCGATACAATAAAGAGGGCCGCAGCCAGAGCGCCGGCTGAATAATCCAGCTGGGAAACATGTGGGAGAAACTGCTTGGCATCAATGTGGCATCCCAATGCACCTGCAGGCATCACCACAGGGATTCCCATGTCGTCCAGTTCATTTACAGCATACTCGATAAAGGCAGGTGACTGACCAATCACTGTTTCATCCAGGGTCTCTCTCAAACCCACTGCCATGGCTTCGATCTCACGAACGGACATACCACCATAGGTCATAAAACCTTCATAAAGGGGGATCAGATCCCTCATCTTTAACATCAGCTCCTCGCTATCGGTTACAATACCCCCGCCGCGTGTTGAACTCACTTTTCGGCTGGAAAAATAAACAATATCAGACATTCCGCACATCTCATTCAGAATCTCCTTGATGGAGACATCCTTATAAGCTGCTTCTCGTTTCTTTATAAAATAAGCGTTTTCACCGATCAGACTGGCATCCAGAACAATCATGATTCCATGCTCATCGGCAATGGCCTTCACATCCTTCATATTCTGCATAGAGTAAGGCTGTCCACCGATCAGGTTGGTAGAAGCCTCCATCCTTATAAAAGGAACATGCTTGGCTCCATACTTTGCGATTACATCCTTTAAACGCTGGATATCCATATTTCCCTTAAAAGGATTGGTACTCTTAATTTTCAATGCCTCATCGGTATAGATCTCCAGCACTGTACCCCCATTAATCTCCAAATGAGCCTTGGTGGTGGTAAAATGGTAGTTCATGGGAATCACATCCCCTTCGTTCACAAATACCTGTGAAATCACATTTTCTGCAGCCCTTCCCTGGTGTAGACCATAAAACCACTGATAAATACTTGTATGTTCTGCAAAACTGTTTCCACCTTGATCTGGTAAAGCCCTTCTATTCCAATTTGAGGAAGGAGCTTACTAAAATGCCTAAAATCTATTTCAAGGATTTTGGACTTAGAAACATGGCTTTAAACCGCTTTTTTGAATTCCGATCCAGAGAAGACCAGGGAGCATTACTGGAAAACTATATCTACCTGCGACTTATTGAATTATATGATACAGAACAGATCAATTTCTGGAGAATCAGCGAAAACAAAGAGATAGATTTCATCGTTACCACTTCGTTTGGTGAAGGAGTGGCATATGAAGCCAAAATGAAATGCAAATCTGTTAAAAAAAGCGCTAGTAAAAGTTTCCTGGAGCACTATCCAAACTATCCTGTGAAAATCATCTCCTTTGAATCAGATTCGGAGTGCAAATGGGTTCTGAGTCTTTAGTTAATCAATTTACTAATGATTGTAATGGTTGTTTCCTCGTAAGCTTTGGAAGTCTTCACCTCATTCCCCAGGCTATAATCAAAGTGGTTCATGACAATAGACCCTTCCTGGATGTTGACTTCAAATAAAAAAGGAATTTCAATACTCTTTGATACTTCCATGCGATAGAGAGCCTGGAAGGCAACCGGGTGGAAATCGGTGGCACCCACCTTTCAGTGGGCAAAAGCTACCGCCCTGATGTGGAGAAGATTTTTTGGATTAAGTAGGGCCGCACCCCCTAGGCTGATTGTCGCTCTTCCTTAAATGAACTGATGGATGATTCTTCTTCCATGTTATAGTCTATTCCCCCTGAAAGTTTCACAATGGTATTCCAAGCCGAAAACTTCATGTTGCCGTCAGCCAGGTATGCTGTCTTTTGTTCGGTAAGCGTACCGATCATTTTACCGGCTGGAGAAGCATAAAACTTACCACTGTTTTCATCGGGCATCTTAACAGAAGAGATATATCGCTCCGACGCAGATGAAACCGGGCCTGCGGCTGACATAAACCTGCCCACGGTACTCATTAAAGGTAACAGGACATTCCTCATGAGGAAGGATTGGTGACGTGCAAAATTGGTGGATGGAACACTCCCAGGAGAAATGGCAAAAACCCTGATTCCTTCAGGCAATTTCTCATTTAACATGGATGCCCACCAGGCCACATAAAGTTTAGCAACCGAGTAGGCTTTCATTACATTGTATTCCCCCACCGAGTATCCTTTTGCAAATGCTTCCAGGGTAGCCTGCATATTGTTTTGGTAAACCTCTTTACTGATTTGATCCAAATCCGGAAGGCTCATACCTGGCACATCTCCCCTGGCCGCTTCTGAGCCTGCAATCACTATGTTTGATTGGTCAGACAGTATTCTATTCTCCAGCAGCAACATGGTCAACACATGATGTCCCACCAGGGTGGATGCAAAAGTGAGATCCACCCCATCTTTGTTTTTTTCCAGTCCGGCTGTGACAGAACCCGCATTGAGAATTAACAAATCAATTCTAAATCCTGACCTCTTGATCTGCTCAGCAGCACGCTTTGCGGAGTCCACATCCGAAGTGTCTATGGCCAGTGAAGCGAATATATCACCATAGCCCTTTTCCTGAAGCAATTTTGTGGTATGAGCTGCTTTTTCAAGTGTCCTTGCCCCTATAATAATTTTTTCATATCCAAGTTTAGCCAGTTGTTCAACTGTATCTAATCCAATTCCAGAATTTGCCCCGGTCACAAGGGCTGTCTTTTGATATTTCTTCATGATAATTAGCTATTTAATTTTTGTATGTACCCGATTGTGCTTTTCAGGCTTTTTTTCATCCCCTCTCCATCACCGGCGAGCCTTCCAAGGATAAAGGAGCCATAAAGCTGGGACTGTATCAATTCAGCCACCTCCCTGCTGTCCAGGTCCTCTCGAATTCCTCCGTATTGCTGACCCTCAAGGACACACTCTTCCAAAACATCCAGCATTTTATGGATCTGATTCCGGGTTGTGGTCCTTAGGTTTTCATTCATACCAGCACATTCTATGGTAAACTTCTGAACCAGGCATTCTGACTTGAAATTTTTTTCAACGGCCAGATCTATCATGGTTTCAATAAAACTCCGGATTCGATCCACAGGTTCAGCATCAGTATCTCCAAAAAGTTGCTCCCTGTAAAAAGCAGCTGCAGAGGCTCCATATCTCTCCAAAACCTGAATGGCAAAACCCTCTTTGCTCTTACGTGGTAATAAAATGAACTCCTTGGATACCCACTATTCTCCAGGATCTCTTCGGTACCTGTGTTAAAATAACCCTGGGACTGGAATAGCTCCCGGCCTGTTTCTATTACCGTATTGATATCGTGCTTCATTTTTATACTGTACTGATCAGTACGAAAATATAAACAATTATTAGTGTAGGTAAAGGTTTGTAGATTTTAACAAATTTATAACAGCTTCCGCCGGGCAGCATGCCTCCCCAACTCAACCATCTCCTCTGCTTTGTAAAAGTCATACAATTCACAGGAATCGAGAGACACCTCAATGAGTATATCCGGAGAAAGCCTTTCCATCAATAACCGGGTCGTGTGATTGGTCATTAAACTGATGGTTTGACTTATCAGGTCAAAATAACCCAGGTTAAGTTCACTGTTTTTGGGCCCGTTTCCAAGCAGGTGGCGCTGGAACTCCAAAACTCTCTTTTTGTAAGTGGATTGTCTGGCCTCATTCTCCTTTTTGGTAATCGCAGGTTTGTATACCGGGATATTTGCATTGACATCAACCGCCACTAAAATATCTCCCGTAGTTCTTTCTACTTTGTCAATGGGTACATTATTCATAACGCCTCCATCCACCAGCAATCCATCATTGGTTTTTACAGGAGTAAACACAGTAGGAATGGAAACAGAAGCCCTCAGGGCCTCATACATACTGCCACTTCTAAATACAACCTCCTCCATGCGGATCAGATCTACGGCCACGGCAGCAAATGGAATCCTTAGATCCTCAATTTGGGTATCAGCAATAATCCTCTTCATCCTGCCAAATACCTTATCTCCTTTTACCAGACCCTGCTTGCTGAGTGTGAAGTCAACCAGGTTCAGGACCTTCCGCTTGTCAAGGGTATAAGCCCATTCCTTTAATACATCCAGTTTACCTGCTGCATAAACCCCTCCCACCACCGAGCCCATGGAGGTGCCGGCTATGGAGGTAATCTCATATCCCTGACTTTCCAGTTCCTCAATCACCCCAATATGGGCAATGCCCCGGGCACCACCCCCCGATAAAACAAGTGCTACTTTCTGTTTCATGTTGTCGAATTACACTCCTGCCTCCAGATTATAGATCTCCTGCACCTCTTTCAGCATCTTTGGGAAATCCAGCTTCAGATCTATTAACTCACCCGTCTTCACATCAAAGATCCACCCATGCACAATAGGGTAACCACTTTTGAGATAGACTCGCTGCACGACTGCTGTTTTAATCACGTTGAAACACTGCTCCTCTACATTTAATTCCACCAGGCGATTGAATCGTTCGTTTTCATCGCTAAGAGAATTCAATTCCTCTTTGTGCATCCGGTACACATCCCTAATGTTTCTGAGCCAGGGATTGATAATTCCCATATCCTTGGGCTGCATGGCAGCCTCCACCCCTCCACAGTCGTAATGGCCACACACCACAATGTGCTTCACATTCAGATGAGCCACCGAGTAATTGATGACGCTCATCACATTCAGGTCGGTATTGCTGATCACATTGCCAATGTTGCGATGCACAAAGACTTCACCGGCTTTAAGTCCCATCAGGTCCTCTGCAGTCACCCGACTGTCACTGCACCCGATATAGAGAAAATCGGGATGCTGTCCTTCAGAAAGCTTTTCAAAGAATTGCGCATCGGTAGCTTTCATCCTGGCTACCCATTTTTTATTCTTTTCGAATATCTCGTTGTATGTGGTCATCAATCATTTAAATTATATGTTCATTCTCCCGGAAAGCAGCACCCGACTGAGTCCGGCACCTAGGATAACCATCACCACGGAGGCGATACCCAGGATTTTCAAGCCAGCTAAAGACTCTCCCTCACCGATAAGGGTAAATGCTGCAAAAACCAGTACAAGCAATAACAGATACCAAACGCCCGCCATTAACCACTTCCACCAGTTCAACTTTAACCCCAGCGCTTTGGACCAGGTAATAGCTCCAACTACAACTCCTCCGGAGAGCAATCCGGTAATAAATGCGAAGATAACAAGTTTGGTAAT
>PVMS01132832.1_pt1 | contig 15153 bp, 15 predicted proteins | sample 1853461 | NCBI WGS metagenome assembly PVMS01 (sample SAMN08582032, study PRJNA380276) | Marine sediment metagenome, whole genome shotgun sequencing project. | isolation source: ocean sediment barecode stripped | collected 2017 | reverse complement strand
CAGGCGGGCCAGCTCCGGCCGGCCGAAGAAAGACTCGGCGATCCACGGCGCGGAGAGGAAGAGAAGGAAGGCGACGAAGGTGCTGAAGGCGAGTGCCGTCAGGAGAATCCTGCCCACGGTGTGAGGGATTTCGTCGGAGCGTCCCGTCGACTTGAGGTGGCCGACCACCCGCTGCGACCCCCAGTTCAGTCCGAGGATGGCAAGTTTGCTGACCGTTTCCTGTATGGCGAAGGCGAGCATGTAGAGGCCGAAAGACTCGAGGCCGAGGATCCGGGAGAAGAGGATGAGGTAAAGCGGCCGGGAGACCTTGGCGACGATGCCGGTGAGATTGATGAGGACTCCCCGGGCGAGGTGCGCTTTCTCCTCTCCCACTAGGTAGCCTCGGCGGCATTCGCGTCGATGAGGGCGAGAATGCGCTTGAAGTTGGTTTCGGGGTCAAATTCGGCCCGCACCTTCAGACGGCCGCGGGCGGCCATCCGCAGGGCCCCGTCCCTGTCCCCCGTCAGCCGCATGACGGCGTCGGCGAGGGCGCGAGGGTCGTTGGGGGGGACGAGGAGACCGGTCACGCCGTCGACGACGAGCTCGCCGATCCCGGAGACGTCGGTGGCGATTACGGGAAGGCGGTGGAGAAGAGCCTCCATGATGACGTTGGGAATGCCGTCGCGGTCTCCGGAGGCGTCGACTACGCTCGGCATCAGGAAGATGTCGGCCCGGGCAAAGAGGCGGTTGACCTGGTCGTAGGGAACGAAACCGGGGAAGTGTATTCTCTCCTGCAGCCCCAGTTGCCGGGTCAGTCGGCGGAGCTTTCCCGACAGCGGTCCGTCGCCGGCGAAGGTGAGGCGAAAATCTACACCGCCATCGGCCATTTCGCGGGCGGCGCGAACGAGATACTCGTAGCCCTTCTTGGGAACGAGGCGCCCGACGGCGAGGAGGTGGTAGGGCGGCTTCATGGCGACGGTTGCCTCCTCCTTACCGGAGGCGCCGGCCCCGTTGTAGACGCATTCGATCGTGGCGGCCCGGTCGGTGGAAAAACGCTTCATGTACTCCACGTTTCCCCTGGTGTTGACACGCACGAAAGAGGCGCGCCGGACCTTTTCGGAGAGGGCGCCGTCGGGAAGGTAGATGTCGCGGGCACGGGCGGTAAAGCTGAAGGGGATGCCCGTCCTTTCGGAAGCGACCCACGCCGCCGTGGCGGCCCCGCCGGCCCAGGGCGCATGCACGTGCCGGACGCCCTCGCGAAGAAACCTGCGGGCGAGGTGAAAGCCGCAGAGGGCGGCCCAGAGGTTCTCGCCCGCCCTGATCAGGCCTCCCCAGCGCCGGAAGCAGACACGGTGCAGGAGGCGGAGCGAACGCGAAGGTTCACGAGCGATAGAGGAGGCAAGGGCGAAGATGAGGGTCGGCAGGGAACGGAGGCCGAGCCGTTCGACGGGCGGTGCGTCGGAAGGCATGGGCATCGATTGCCTCTGCCCGGCCGGGCCGTAGAGGGTGTACACCTTCAGGGGAAGTCCGAGGCGGGCGAGGTGGGTCGCCTCCTGGAAGATGAACGTCTCGGTCGGCTCTGGAAACCAGAGCAGTATGTATGCCGTCTTCGGGTGTCCAGCCAAGGGTGCGTGCCGTCTTTCCTTCGGTCAGCCTTTTCTTCCGGTCCCGGGCGTCGCTCCCCGGGTTGGCGGGGCTCCCTCCCTCTCTGCCGTCGGCTCCGAAAGGCCGGAAAGAAGGGTGAAATTCCTGTGCCGGAGTGGGTAACTATAGCACTTCTTGCTTGACATTCGAAAGAGTGATCCTTTAGTTTCTTCGACCATGGTGGAAGTGGGATCGAAAGTGCGGCAGTCCGTCATTCTGGCCGCCGGTTTTGGTGAGCGCATAGGCAGCGGAGGACACGGAACGCCCAAGCCTCTGATGGAGGTTGCCGGAAGGCCTCTCATCGAATACGCCCTTGCCCAGGCCCACGCTGCCGGCTGCCGGGAAGCGATCGTCGTCGTCGGCAACGGCGGAGCCCTGATCGAGGAGTATCTCGGGAGCCGGGACTTGCCCCTTCGAACAAAGACGGTGTACAACCCTGATTTTCAATGGCCGAACGGGGTTTCCCTTCTGGCGGCGGAAGGTCATGTCGACGGCGCCTTCTTTCTGCAGATGTCCGATCACCTCTTCGGCGAAGCGGTCCTCGGCCGCCTTGCCCTTCCCGAGGCCGCCCCGGGGGACTCCCTGCGACTCCTCGTCGACCGGCAGCCCCTCTATTCCGACGAGGAGGATGCCACCAAAGTCTGTCTCGAGGGGTCAATGATTACCGGCATCGGCAAGGAGATCCGGCCCTGGGATGCTGTCGACACCGGCTGTTTTCTTCTCGATCGGCGCGTTTTCGATGCCCTGCGCGAGGTGCGGCGGCCGGAGGAGAGGAGCGTTACGGCCGGCATGCTCCGTCTCTCGGCGGCCCGACAGTTGGCGGCGGTGCAGTTGAGCGGTGTGACCTGGGTCGACGTCGACACCGGGCAGGATCGCGATGAAGCGGAGAGGCTCTTCGGGGGCTCGGGCCCATACGGGTGGTAGCGCCTGACAACGTTCCTTTCACCCAGTACAGCTGATAGGGGGAAGAAGATGAAGAAGACAATGATCTACGCGGCACTGTGCGTTTTTTGCGTCTTGGCGGCCGGGGTGGCTTCGCCGGTCATGGCTGAGACGCGCCTTCAGCCCTTTGTACTCGCATCCCGCGGCCCGGGGACGGTGGAGAAGATGCTGACCGAGGTGAAGGAGAAACTCGCCGGGGCGGGACTGGTGATCGTCGGGTCTTACCAGCCCTACGGGGGGGCACAGGTTGTCGTGGTGACGACGGAAGAGTCGCGGCGGACGGCCGGGCAGTCGGAGTTCGGGGGCTACGGCGCGGCGCAGCGGGTCTCACTCACCCAGGTGGGGGAGGAAGTCCAGACGGTCTACACCAACCCGGCCTACATGGCTCCTGTCTACCGCATGGACGGCGACCTGGCCGAAATTGCGGGAAAGCTGAAGGCGGCTCTCGGGGCTCAGGAATACTTCGGGTCGAAGAAAGGCCTTACGGAGAAGAAGCTGAGGAAATACCATTACATGGCCCTGATGCCATACTTCGACGATCACGACAGGCTGGCTTCCTTCGAAAGCCACGCCGAGGCCGTCGGGGCCGTGGAAAAGGGGTTGGGGAAGTCCCCGGGGGTTTCAACCGTCTACCGGATCGACATCCCGGGCAAGGGGGAGGTTCTTTTCGGGGTGGCCATCGGTGCCGGGAAGGGAGCCGATGAGACGGTGATGGGCGTGACCGACACCGGGGAACTGCGGCACACGGCGCACCTCCCTTACGAAGTTCTTGTTTCCGGCAAGTACGTCTTCGCCCTCCACGGCAAATTCCCGATAGCCTCAGTTTCCCCGACCTGGGAATGGTGACATTCATGAAGATTTCAGGCGCTCCGGGGGGGATTAAGAAAGCCTTGAAGGATGCGGTGAAAGGGGAGTAGCCGCGCTAGTGGACCTTCTCGCCTGTCTTCTTTGTGCCTGCCTCCTTCTTCTCGCCGACGATGCCGTCGACATGACCCTTGAGGAGGTTGTAGAGGGAGATCAGGTGCTGGTAGCTCATGGTGATTTCCACCTCGTCGGTGATCGTCAGGCCCGTCTCACTTTCAGGCATGAGGGAATGTGTGTCGCTCTGCCCGAATATGAGGGAGACGTCCCAGGGAGTTCTCACGGCCTTGGCTGAGTTGGCATAGTATTTCGTGTAGTTTTCCGACTTGATGAACTTCGGTGTGCGGGGCTTCTTTTCCATGAATGGTCTCCTCTCTTGGGGGGGGGAGCATGCTCAGTGATGACATCATCATAGCAGAATGATCTTCAGGGCTACAACCTTGACAGCTCTCTCTCGCCGGGGAAAATAGGAGCCATGAAAGGGGCTGCGCCCGCGACGGGGACGCTTCACTATCTTAACGCTGATTTTGATCTCAGCCTCCGGAGAGGTCGGCAGCCCCTGAAGCCCTCCCTGCAGAGGGCGGTGGACGCCCTGACCGCCCAGGTCCTCCTTCTCGGCGGAGAGGGGGACGGGGTTTTGACACGGATGGGGGTGCCGGAGAACTTTATCGAATATCACCGCCGCCAGGGAAGGAAGCTTCCGCAAATATACCGTTATCCCGACGTCGACCGCGGGATGTGCTTTTCTCCCTTCGGCTGGAACAGCGAGGCGATACGGCTCAACTCCCGCCAGAACAATCCCGCCCCCCATCCGGAGCTTGAGGTAGTCCGACAGGTGAACGGACGTGTCTTTTCGTCGGCGCTGGAGCGGGATTTCCTCTCCGGGAGGGACGCCGGCAGAGGGTTTTCCTCCTTCGAAGAGTTGAGACGGTGGCTCGGGAAGCAGAGACCGACCGGTGACGGCTGGGTCGTCAAGGCCGATCACGGCAACGCCGGTCTCGGCAACCGCAGGATCAGGCGGGAGGTGCCCGACGGGGCGGAAGAAAAATTTGTCACCCGTCTCCTCGCCGAAGACGACCACGTTCTGGTCGAGCCCTGGCGCCGGCGCCTTCTCGACCTCTGCGCTGTTTTCACTCTCGGTGAGGACGGGGGGATCGAGGGTTTTCGCCTTCACGAGGCGGTCTACACCAGTGACGGAGCGATGATCGGTGTCATTTTTGACGGCGTCGAGACGAGGTGGCGTGATTCGGTCGAGAAGGTAGCCGAGGTCGTAGCGGGCGAGCTCTTCCGGAAAAGGTATTTCGGTCCCGTCTGTTTCGACGCCTTTGTCTATCTCCTCGACGGGGTCGAGCGGCTGCGGGGCCTGGCTGATCTGAACTGCCGCCGGCCGATGTCGGACGCCGTCTTCCGTCTTTGGCGTGAGGAAGTGCCGGACCGTGTCTTCCTCTGGCGCTTCTTCGGCAGCCGCCGTCTCGACCTCGAGGCGGTCGCCTCGATGGCAGAGAGGGAGGTCGCCTTCTGTCGGCGCGAGCGGCGAGGAGTCATCTTCACGTCGCCTTGGACCGTCGAGCTCGATGGTCGTTCCCTGCCGGCCCCCAAGGTGGCGGTCGCCTTTGTCGGGGAAAGCCGGGAGGAGGTGCGGGAAATGGAGGCCTCCTTCCGGAGACGATTCGAGAAATGATCCGTCTCACAGCCATCGTCGGGCCGACGGCGTCGGGAAAGACGCATCTCGCCGTTGAAGTCGCTCACGCCCTGGAGTCGGAGATTGTCTCCGTCGACTCCCGGCAGGTCTACCGGGGACTCGATATCGGAAGCGGCAAGGATCTCGAGGAATACCGGCGAACGAAGCCGCCGGTGCCCGTTCACCTCGTCGATGTCGCCGATCCGGAGACCGTTTACTCCGTCTTTCACTATCAACGCGACTGCTATCGTCTTCTCGCCGCGGCGGCGGCGCGATCCCCTTTTCGCCAGGGCACTCCGCTCGTGATGGCCGGCGGCACGGGACTCTATCTCGAAGCGGTGCTGAAGGGTTATCGCATTCCCGACGTGGGGGAAAACGCCGCCTTGCGATCGGAGTTGATGGGTCGCGATATCGGGGAGCTCGTCTCCCTGCTGGAGAGGGAGAACCCGAGGCTGGCGCAGGAGACAGACCTGGGTAATAAGAAGCGTGTCGTGCGGGCGCTGGAGATCGCCGCCTGGGAGCGGCGGTCGCCTGTCCGCTACAGTGAGCCGGCGGCGGTGACCATCAAGGCGGCGGTCTTCGGGATTGCCTGCGAGCGTCGGGAGCTGAACAAACGTATCGACGACAGGCTTGACGAGCGGCTTTCTCTCGGGCTGGTCGATGAGGTGCGCCGGCTGCTCGACGGCGGGCTTCCGACCGCGAGGTTGAGGCAGCTCGGTCTGGAGTATCGCGAGGTTTCCGCTTACCTCAACGGCCTCAAGGGGTACGACGAGATGGTCTCCGACTTGCGCCACGGCATCCACCGCTTCGCCAAGCGCCAGGAAACCTGGTTTCGGGGGATGGAGAAAAGGGGAATCCCGATTACCTGGATTGGCCCGGGCGAGAGCGCGGCCGTTATCGCGGCCAGCCGATGATTTTTTCCGCCACCCTCGCCGCGGCCCCGGTTCCGGACACTCGCGGGGTCAGATCCAGCCGTGGCTGCGGTACCACCGGTAGGTAGAGGCGAAACCTTCGGCCATGGCGATGCGGGGGGTAAAGCCGATCTCCCGCCTGATCTTCCCGGAGGAGCAGACCCATCCCGGCTGAAGGGTTTCGGTCACCTTGTCGCTGTTGAGGAGAAGAGGACGGCCGGTGACGAGGCCGGCCAGGTCGCAGAAGCGGCCGGCGAGTTTCATGACCGAGACCGGCAGGGGCAGATTGACGCCCCTCCCTGTCAGAGACCGGAGGGTTCTGGCGATCTCGCCGGCGTTGTACACGTTGCCGTCAGAGACATAGTAGTGTTTCCCCGCGGCCTCGGGGTGAAAGGCTGCCAGCACGAGAGCCTCGACGATATCATCGACGTGAATGAGAGACGTTTCCGTGTTCACTCCCCGAACGCGGAGCAGTATGCCCCTCCGCGCCATCTTGAAAAGGAAGAGGACGTCGCGGTCGAAGGGGCCGTAGACGGCCGGGGGCCGAATGATCGTCCACGAAAGACCGGAGCAGTGCCGGCGCAGAAGTTCCTCGCCGAGGAGCTTGCTCCGGCCGTATTCACTGACCGGGCGGGGTGGAGATTCCTCTCTGGCGGGCCGGTCGGCGGTGTGCGGTCCGGCGGCGGCGAGGGAACTGACGTAGACCAGCCTCGCCGAGGGAGACGCCGCCGCGGAGGCGGCCTCGGCCAGGCGGCCGGTGGCATCTCCATTCACGGCGAAGAGGGTCTCCCTCCGGACGGCGCTCGTGCAGCCGGCGAGGTGGAAGATCACCTCCGCTCCGGCGGCGGCGGTGCGGAGGAGGGCGCCGTCTTCGAGGTCCCCGTGGACCGGCTCAAGGGAGGGGTGCTCTTTCATCCAGGCGGCCTTCGCCGGAGTGCGGACGAGACACCTGACCCGATGACCTTCCCTGGCGAGCCTGACGGCCAGGGTGCGGCCGATGAACCCGGTGGCGCCGGTGAGGAAGACGGTCACAGCGGCTGCTGGTAGATCCGGTAGGTCCGGTAGGGGTCTCCGCCGAGACGGGTGGCGATGCGGTTCATGACGGTGTTGTCTTCAAGAATCCAGGAGAGTTCGCAGGCGACGAACCCCTCTTTGGGGCCGCGGCGGTAAATCTCGTCGAGCATGATCATTTCTACGCCGAGGTGACGGAACTTCCTGGCTACGCCCATCGTCAGCACCCGCAGGCGGTTGATCTTCTTCTTTTGGAGAAGGAGACGGAAGATGCCGAAGGGAAGGAGTCGTCCCCCCATCTTCCGGAAGAGCATGTTGTAGTCGGGTATCCCCATGAAAAAAGCCGCCGGTTCGTTGCCGACGAAGGCGAAGTAGACGAGAGAAGGGTTGATGAGCGGCTTGAGGTCGCCGGCGAGGTAGTCGATCTGGGCATCGGTGAGGGGGACGAACCCCCAGTTTTTTTCCCAGGCGTCGTTGTAGATGGTTTTCACCAGCTGGAGTTCGCGATTGAAGTTCTTCATGTCCAGAGTACGCACGGAAATGCGGGCCGATTTTTTCACGCGACTGCTCATTTTCCGCACGAATTCGGGCGTCTCCCCGTCATCGCGCAGGTAGTAGGCATAGAGGTCCTTGGCTTTTTCAAAGCCGCTCTTTTCCAGCAGGGCGCCGTAGTAGTCGTAGTTGTAAGGCATCATCAGGAAGGGCAGGCCCTCGAAACCCTTCACCAGGAGGCCGACTTCGTCGTTGGTGGTGAAATTCATGGGGCCGAGGATGGTCTTCATGCCGCGTTCTTTCAGGAAGTCCTTCGCCGCTTCGAAAAGGAGAGAGGCGCAGTGAGGGTCATCGACGGAGTCGAAGAACCCGAAGAGTCCCGTCGCCCCACCGTGGAAGTCATTGAAGTGGCGGTCGATATGGGCGCTGATCCTGCCGAGAACATCTCCCGCCGGAGAGCGGAGGAGAAAGAGGGCTACTTCGGCGTGGGAATAAAAGGGGTTCTTGGAAGGGTTGAAGAAACTCTTCCTCTCTATTTCCAGATGGGGAACATAATGCCGGGAACTTCGATAGAGGCTAAGGGGGAACCTGATGAAATCAACGAGGTCACGGCGGCTGGCGACTGGTAGTACGGCCGCCCGGTCGCTAGATGACATTCAGGGACTTGCCTACCTTTTCCATCTTGTCGAGGGTGAAGTTGATCTGTTCGGCGGTGTGGCTCGCCATGAGACTGATCCGGATCAGGCAGTCGCCCTCGGGAACGGCCGGCGCCACGACGGGGTTGACAAAGACCCCCTCATCGTGAAGAAGGGTGCACATCCTGAAGGTGGTCATGGTGTCGCCGACGCGGACGGCGATAATGGGTGTTTCCGAGAGTCCCGTGTCCAGTCCCAGGGCCTGGAGGCCCGCCATCATGCGGTGGGTGTTCTCCCAGAGCCGCTCGACACGCTCGGGCTCTCTCTTCATTATCTTCAGGGCCGCGCGGGCGGCGGCGACGTTGGAGGGCGTAGTGCTGGCGCTGAAAATAAGGGTGCGCGAGGTGTGTCTCAGCAAGTCGATTGTTCCCTTGTCGGCGGCGATGAAGCCCCCGAGAGAGGCGAGGGACTTGCTGAAGGTTCCCATGATGATCTTCACGTCGTCGGTGAGGCCGAAGTGGTCGGCGGTGCCGGCCCCGTTATTCCCGAGGACCCCGATGCCGTGAGCATCATCGACCATAACTTCGGCGTTGTATCGGCGGCAGAGCCGGACGATCTCGGGGAGGCGGGCGATGTCGCCCTCCATGCTGAAGACACCGTCCACGATGACCAGCTTGCTGCGATCAAAGGGCGTGCGACGGAGCACTTCCTCGAGGTCTTCCATGTCGTTGTGGCGGAAGCGCAGCTTCTTGCCGCGGCTGAGGAGACATCCGTCGATTATGCTGGCGTGATCGAGCTTGTCGGTGATGGCGAAATCCCCCTTCGCCACGAGAACCGAAATGGTGCCGGAATTGGCGTGAAAGCCGGTGGAGAAGATGAGAGCGTCGGGTTTGCCGACGAACTCGGCCAGCTCCTCTTCGAGGGCCCGGTGAATGTCGAGGCTGCCGTTGAGAAATCGTGATCCGGAACAGCTGGTTCCGTACTTCTCGACGGCCGCGACGGCCGCTCGCTTGACCTCGGGGTGATCGGTAAGGCCGAGGTAGCTGTTGGACCCCATCATGAGAAGCTCTTTCCCGTCGATGGTGACCATGTTGTCCCTGACCGCGCTGATCTCACGGAAATAGGGGTAGAGGCCCATCTCCCTCAGATCCTTGACAGCGTTAATGTCCCGGTACGAAATATCCGGGTTCTTGGTCGAAGCTCCGTCAGTCATCTCACTTTTCCTGTCTGTTAATTTTTCTGGCAGGCCTATGATTATATAGGTTTCCCGTTTTCCTTTCAATAACAGAAAATCCTTTTCAGGACAGCGACTTTCGGCCCCCTTGTTGACTCGCGTCTCCCGTTGGGGTATGAAAGCGCCATGTTTCCCTATCTCCTCCGCCGCCTGATATTGATTGTTCCGACCCTTTTCGGGATCATGGTCGTGAATTTCCTCGTCGTCCAGGCCGCTCCGGGAGGGCCGGTGGAGCAGATGATCGCCCGCATGAAAGGGGCTGGTATCCACGCCACCGGCCGAGTGAGCGGGGCGGGGCAGGGTGATGCCGGAGGCGCCGGCCGTCCCGTGACGACGAGGGGGGACTCGTCGGGCATCTACCGCGGGTCCCGGGGTCTCGATCCCGAACTGATAAGGGAGATCGAACGCCAGTTCGGCTTTGATCTCCCCCCCCACGTGCGGTTCTTCCGCATGATCGGCAACTACCTCGTCTTCGACTTCGGTGAGAGTTTCTACCGCGACCGGCGGGTGATCGACCTTCTTCTGGACAAAATGCCCGTTTCCATATCCCTCGGTCTCTGGACAACCCTTCTCGTCTACCTCATCTCCATCCCTCTCGGGGTGGCCAAGGCGGTGCGCGACGGTTCGCGCTTCGACCTGTGGACGAGCACGGTGATCGTCTTCGGCAACGCCATTCCGGGCTTCCTCTTCGCCATCATGCTCATTGTTCTCTTTGCCGGGGGCAGGTACTTCGACTGGTTTCCCCTGCGCGGCCTTGTTTCGGACAACTGGGCGGACCTGAGCTGGCCGCGGCGGATTTACGACTACTTCTGGCACATTACATTGCCGGTGCTGTCCATGGTGATCGGCGGATTCGCGGGACTCACCATGCTCACGAAAAATTCTTTTCTCGACGAGATACACAAGCAGTACATCGTCACGGCACGGTCGAAAGGGCTGACGGAGCGACGGATCCTTTACGGCCACGCCTTCCGCAACGCCATGCTCATCGTGATTGCCGGTTTTCCGGGCGCCTTTATCGGCATCCTGTTCACGGGCTCGCTCCTCACCGAGATCATCTTCTCCCTCGACGGCCTCGGACTGCTCGGCTTCGAGGCCGCGGTGGGGAGGGACTACCCCGTCATGTTCGGCACCCTCTACCTTCTCACGCTACTCGGCCTGGTTCTCAACCTGGTGAGCGATCTGACCTACCACCTCGTCGACCCGCGCATCAACTTTGACAGGCAGTAGCGGGATGACGCGACTCTCACCTCTTGCTCGCCGCCGGCTGCACAGCTTCCGTTCCAACCGGCGGGGATTCTGGTCCCTCTGGATTTTCCTCTCTCTTCTGGTCGTCAGTCTCTTTGCCGAGGTTATCGCCAATGACAAGCCGCTGCTCATAGGCTACGACGGCCGGCTGTATGTGCCGATCCTCGTGGAGTATCCGGAGACACTCTTCGGCGGCTTTCTGGAGAGTGAAACGGAGTATCGCGATCTGGAGGTGAAAAGCCTGATAGAGGAGAAGGGGTGGATGGTCTGGCCCCCCGTGCCCTTCAGTTACGACACGATTAATTATGACCTGCCGGTGCCGGCGCCTTCGCCCCCGACCGCCGAGAACTGGCTCGGCACCGACGACCAGGGCCGGGACGTGACGGCGCGTCTCATCTACGGCTTTCGCCTTTCCGTCCTCTTCGGCCTCGTGCTCACCTTCTTCAGTTCGGTTATAGGCATCGCCGCCGGGGCGGTGCAGGGGTATTTCGGAGGACTCATCGACCTGCTCTTCCAGCGCTTCATCGAGATCTGGTCGGGACTGCCGATCCTCTATCTCCTCATCATCCTCGCCAGCGTCGTCGAGCCGGGTTTCTGGTGGCTGCTCGGCCTGATGCTCCTCTTCTCCTGGATGGGTCTCGTCGGGGTGGTGAGGGCGGAGTTCCTCCGGGTGCGCAATTTCGACTACGTCCGGGCGGCCCGGGCGCTGGGAGTGAGAAACCGAGTGATTATCATTCGGCACATCCTCCCGAACGCCATGGTGGCGACCCTCACCTTCCTTCCCTTCATCCTGAACGGAGCGATCACCACCCTGACGGCCCTGGACTTCCTCGGGTTCGGGCTCCCTCCCGGGTCGCCTTCCCTGGGGGAACTTCTGAATCAGGGGAAATCGAATCTCCAGGCGCCCTGGCTTGGCATCTCGGCTTTCATGGCGCTGGCTGTGATGCTGAGCCTTCTGATCTTCATAGGGGAGGCGGTGCGAGACGCCTTCGATCCGAGAAAGACGTGAGGTCGCAGGGAAGATCATTGCCGGAGGAGACGTTGCGTTGAATAGAGATACCGTGAACTTCATAAGGAGGAAGTGTGAATGACGAGACTTGCCGTGAATGTCGACCATGTCGCAACGCTTCGCCAGGCGAGAGGAGGCAGTTCACCGGACCCCGTCCTGGCCGCCGGAATTTGTGAACTTGCCGGGGCGGAGGGGATTGTCGTCCACCTCCGCGAAGATCGCCGGCACATCCAGGATCGTGACCTCTTTCTCCTCCGCCAGACGGTCAAGACAAAACTGAACCTGGAGATGGGCGCGGCGCGGGAAATCATAGATATTGCCCTGGCCGTGAAGCCCGACATGGTCACCCTGGTTCCGGAAAAGAGAAAGGAGCTCACCACTGAGGGCGGCTTGAATGTCTCGGGGCAGAAGAAAAAGATAAGCGGCGTGATCGAGAAGATGAGACGGGCGAAGATCCCCGTCAGTCTCTTTATCGATCCCGACCTCAGGCAGGTGGCGGCGGCGGGCGACGTGGGCGCCTCCTTTGTCGAGATCCACACCGGCCGGTATTGCGAGGCCGGTGAGGGACGAGCGGAGGAGAGGGAGTTTCAGCTGATCGCCGCGGCCTGTGAGAAGGCCCGCTCTCTCGGACTGCGGGTGAACGCCGGCCACGGGTTGAACTACGTCAACACGGCGAGGATCGCGGCGATCGAGTCGATCGAGGAGGTTTCCATCGGTCACGCCCTGGTGGCGCACGCCCTCTTTGTCGGCCTCGAGCGGGCGGTGCAGGAAATGAAGGCACTGCTGTCACCGGGGATGAGGTCGCCCTCCGGACAATGAGCGACCGCCTTCTCGAGGTGCGGGACCTTCACGTTTCCTTCGACATGTCGGCGCGTGAAATCAAGGCCGTGAGGGGAGTTTCCCTCACCGTCGGGCGAGGGGAGACCGTCGGTCTCGTCGGGGAGAGCGGATCGGGGAAGTCGGTAACGGCTCTCTCCGTTCTGCAGCTCCTCCCCCGCCCGGCACGTTACCGGGCGGGGAGTATCTCTTTGCAGAGGGGGAGGGAGGGGGGCGAAGATGAGCTTCTCGGCGCCTCTCCCGACCTGCTTCGAAGCGTTCGTGGAAACCGGATCGCCATTATTTTTCAGGAGCCGCTCAGTTCGCTGAACCCTCTCCACTCCATCGAGAAGCAGGTCAGCGAGGTCCTCCTCGTCCATCGCCGGATGGGGAGGGAGGAGGCCCGCCGAAGAGTCGTCGAGCTGTTTCACCTGGTAGGGCTCCCGGAAGCGGTGGGGCGGCTCCAGGCGCTCCCGCATGAGTTCTCCGGGGGGCAGCAGCAGCGCGTCATGATCGCCATGGCACTGGCCAATGAACCGGACCTGCTTATTGCCGACGAGCCGACGACGGCCCTCGACGTTACCGTCCAGGCGCAGATTCTGACGCTTCTGGGGGAACTGCAGCGCCAACTCGGCATGGCCCTTCTGCTGATCACCCACGATCTGGGGATCGTCCGGAAGATGACCGAACGGGTGTACGTCATGCACGAGGGGGCCATCGTGGAGTCGGGGAAAACGAACGATGTTTTTGAGAGGCCGTCCCACTCCTACACGAGAAATCTCATGGCAGCCGAACACCAGGACCCGCCCCTCGTCGGATCGAAGTCTGCTGCGACCGTCGTTGAGGCCAGGAACCTCAAGGTTCTGTTTTACCCGAAGAAGGGGATTTTCGCCCGCCGGGGAGAAGCGATCAGGGCGGTCGACGGAGTCAACCTGACGGTGAGGGAGGGGGAAACTCTGGGACTCGTCGGTGAGAGCGGTTCGGGAAAATCGACCCTCGGCCGCGCTCTCCTCAGACTGGAAAAGAGTGCCGGCACGATCCTCTTTGCCGGGCGCTCCATCGAGGGCCTCAGTTCGGAGCAGATAAGACCCCTGCGCTCAAAGATGCAGATTGTCTTCCAGGACCCCGTCGGTTCCCTCAATCCCAGACTTTCCGTCGGTCAAATCGTCGGTGAGGGACTGGCCGTCTTCAGGCGTGATGTGGGTGCCGCCGAGAGGAGGAAACTCGTCGTCGCCGCCCTCCTTGAAGTCGGGCTGGAGGAGTCGATGGCTGATCGCTACCCGCACGAGTTTTCCGGCGGACAGCGACAGCGTGTCGCCATCGCCCGGGCACTTGTTCTCAAGCCCCGGTTCGTCGTCCTCGACGAGCCGACTTCCGCCCTCGACGTCTCGGTGCAGCGGCAGATCGTGCGGCTCCTGCGGGAGCTTCAGCGGAAGCACAACCTCGCCTATCTCTTCATCAGCCACGACCTCAAGGTGGTCCGCGCCCTGGCGCACCAGGTGGCCGTGATGAAGGAAGGCAAAATCGTGGAAGAGGGGGCGGCGGAGAAGATCTTCCAGGAACCGCAGTCGCCTTATACGAAGGCCCTCATGGCGGCCGCCTTCACGATGGATTCCTCGAGTCGGGAGCCGTCTTGACTTTTCCCGGCCGGGAATGCATTCTTAAATAAGAACAATTCCAGGGAAAAGATGACCTACCGACTTACCCCACAGAGGCTGGCGATTCTCGAGTTTCTCGAGGGGAACCGGGACCACCCGTCGGCGGATGACATTTACCGGGAGGTGAAAACCGGTTTTCCGACAATGTCTCGCGCCACGGTCTACAACACCCTCGATCTCCTCTGTCGGCGGGGAGAAATTGCCGAATTGACCGTCGATCCTCAGAGGCGCCGGTATGATCCCGACACCAGTGCCCATCACCACCTGATATGCCGAAGTTGCGGGCTGATTGTCGACATCTTCCGGGACTTCCAATTATCCCTGAACGACGGGGAAAGTGAGTCCTTCCTCGTCGAGTCCACCCATGTCCAGTTCACGGGGCTTTGCCCCCCATGCAGAAATAGGGAGGAAATGAAAATTGGCCAAGACTGAGAAGAACCTTTTGGAGGCCTCGCGGGTGAATCCCAGGCGAACCGCAAATACCTCGCTTTCGCCAAAAAGGCGGAGAGCGAGGGACACGCGCAGGTGGCGCGGCTCTTCCGGGCGGCGGCAAGGGCTGAAACCGTCCACGCTCACAGCCACCTCCGTGTGCTGGGAGGGGTCAAGGGCACGGCGGAAAACCTGGAGGAAGCGATCGGAGGAGAGACGCATGAATTCGAGAGCATGTACCCCAGGATGATACGCGAGGCCGAGGCCGAGGGGAACGGCGCCGCCAGGAAATCCTTCGAGTTCGCCAACGAGGTCGAAAAGATCCACGCCGCCCTGTACCAGAAAGCGCTCGAGAGCCTGGGGAAGAATGCCGAGACGGAGTATCACGTCTGTAAGGTCTGCGGTAATACCGTCGAGGGGGAACCGCCGGAGAAGTGTCCCGTCTGCGGCGCTCCCAGGAAGGCATTTGAAAAGGTAGACTGATGGCGTCGAAGTGGTGAACATCAGGCTGCTGACCTACAACATTCACAAGTGCATCGGCGGGATAGACCGGCGCTACCGGCCGGATCGGATTCAGTCGGTGATCCGTCACTACAAGCCCGT
>PVMS01142838.1_pt1 | contig 15154 bp, 15 predicted proteins | sample 1853461 | NCBI WGS metagenome assembly PVMS01 (sample SAMN08582032, study PRJNA380276) | Marine sediment metagenome, whole genome shotgun sequencing project. | isolation source: ocean sediment barecode stripped | collected 2017 | reverse complement strand
TGATCGTGCTGATCTTTGGCGTAGGGCTGGAGGAATTCGGTCTCCATACCCTCGAGCCGGCAATCTGGGTCTTCGTCGCTCTCCTGTGGTTCACGGTCCTGCCCCGCTTCGTTCGCCCCTGGCAACCGCTGAAGGAGGGAAGGGTCTGGCCGGGTACCTCGGCTACCGGGTCTTCTCAGGACTCTTTGGCCTGTTACCGGAACCGGTGATGCGGAGAATCGGGTTCGGCCTCGGCTGGGGGTTTTCTTTTCTTGCTCGCCACCGCTTTGCGATGGTCATGAAGCACCAGACGCGGGTACAGGGGAGCGGGATCGATGCCCGCAGAGCGGCCCGGCGAGCGTTCGGGTTCTACGGTCGTTATTGGGCCGAGACGTTCTGGGTCCGGCCGCGACGACGTCGGGAGATCCTCGATCGGACCCACATCGATGGGATCGAACACCTCCACAAAGCCGTTCAGAGCGGACGTGGAGTGATTGTGGTGCTCCCTCATATTGGGAACTGGGAGGTTGCCGGCCTTCGGGCAACCGCTGAGGGGGCGCGGGTGCTGGCGGTCGCCGAAGAACTCGGCAACGAGCGAATCGTCCAGTGGTTCATCGACCAACGCGACATGATGGAGATCGACATCGTGATCGCTCGAAAGGATTCTCGGGTCACCCGTCAGCTGTTGTCCCGGCTCAAGGAGGGCGGCGTCATAGCTCTGCTGTGTGATCGGGATATCAAAGGAGGAGGAGTCGAGGTCGAGTTCTTTGGGGAGGTGACGACGCTTCCTCCGGGGCCGGCGACGCTCGCCGAGCGAACCGGCGCCGTATTGCTTCCGGTCGGCACCTACTTCGGGCCGGGTTCCAGATACGACTTCGTAGTGAGGCCGCCTCTGGAAGTCGGTCCCGGAGACGACTCCGACGAGCGGGTCAAGGCGACCACTCAGGCGCTCGCTCACGTGCTGGAAGAGATCATCCGTCGGGACCCCGAGCAGTGGCACCTGGTTGGTCCCAACTGGCCGAGCGATCGATCGTGAAGGTAGGGGTCGTCTGTCCGTACGCCTTCGATGCCCACGGCGGCGTCCAGGATCAGGTCGCTCGAATAGTCGGGTGGCTTCAGGAATCTGGACATGAGGCGTGGGCCGTTGCGCCCGGATCGGGTGGGCCGGAGGGTACGAGGCATGTCGGCGGGTTCGTATCGGTTCGCGCCAATCGATCGCGCGCTCCGATCTCTCTAAACCCGATGGTCGTGAAGAGAGTCGCGGCCGCGGTGGACGATGCCGACGTGGTCCACATTCACGAGCCGTTCATGCCCCTCGTGTCTTTGGGAGCGGTCCTCGCCAACACGCCGCCGAAGGTGGGGACGTTTCATGCCGATCCGGGTCGAGTGGTCCGCGGGCTGTATCGGGGCAGCGGCTGGCTGCTGCGGCGCGTGGTACGACGGCTTGCAGTGACCACGGCCGTGAGCCGGGTCGCGGCGGACGCGGTCGGGTCGTTGGCGGCGCCGATCATCGTGCCCAACGGAATCGACCTGACGGCGTACTCCTCGGATTTGGAACGGGATTCGGAGAGGGTTCTGTTCATCGGTCGCGACGATCCCCGCAAGGGATTGGAGGTGCTGCTGGAGGCGTGGTCTTCTGTGCGGGAACGGCTCCCGGAGGCGGCGTTGCAGGTCATCGGCGTGGACCGGGCCGACGGCCCAGGCGGTGTTTCCTTCCTGGGGCGAGTATCCGAAGAACGTAAGCGTGCCGAACTCGGGCAGGCTGCGGTGCTCGCTGCGCCCAATACCGGTGGGGAGAGTTTCGGGATCGTTGTGCTGGAGGGGCTTGCGGCGGGATGTGCAGTGGTGGCGAGCGATCTGGCCGCGTTCCGTTCCGTCGGGGGTGAGGCGGCCGCCTATGTGGGTGTCGGAGATTCCGTTGAATTGGGTTCTCAGATATCGGAGATCCTGGAATCGAGCCATCGTCGCTCTGCGATGTCGGTTGCGGGCGTGGAGCGTTCCCAACGCTTCGGGCGGGAGCAAGTGCTCGGCGGGTACCTGGCTGCATACGAGTCGGCTATTTTCGGAGCCTGACGGGTTCGCCGGTCGTGATCTAATCCTGTGGGTCCCTCAGCCTGCATGGCTGCAGACGCCCCCACCCCGGTACAATTGGACCACTGACGAAGGAGTCGAAAGTGGATCAGGGCACCGAGCGCGTCAAGCGTGGTCTCGCCGAGATGCTCAAGGGCGGCGTGATCATGGACGTCACCAACGCCGAGCAGGCGAAGATCGCCGAAGAAGCAGGCGCTGTGGCCGTCATGGCTCTCGAGCGGGTTCCGGCCGATATCAGGCGCGACGGTGGGGTCGCCCGCATGGCCGATCCGACCAGGGTCGAAGAGATCGTCGCCATGGTCTCGGTTCCGGTGATGGCCAAGGCCAGGATCGGTCACTTCGTCGAGGCTCAGGTTCTGGAGACGCTGGGTGTCGACTACATCGACGAGTCCGAGGTCCTGACGCCGGCCGATGAGGCGTTCCACATCGACAAATGGAAGTTCAAAGTCCCGTTCGTGTGCGGAGCCCGGAATGTCGGCGAGGCACTGCGGCGCATTGGAGAAGGCGCTGCGATGATCAGGACCAAGGGAGAACCAGGTACCGGCAACGTCGTCGAAGCCGTTCGGCATATGCGGGCGATGAATGATGGAATCAGGCGTCTCGGGACGCTCGACCACGAGCAACTCATGTCGGAGGCTCGGGATCTCGGTGCCCCCTACGAACTCGTCAAGGAGATCGCTGAAACTGGCGCCCTGCCTGTGGTCAACTTTGCCGCCGGTGGGATCGCCACGCCCTCGGACGCAGCGCTGATGATGCAACTCGGCTGCGACGGAGTGTTTGTGGGGTCGGGTGTGTTCAAGTCGGGCGATCCAGCACAGCGGGCGAGGGCCATCGTCGAAGCGGTGACCTATTTCGAGGATCCGCAGATGATTGCCAAGGTGTCGCGGGGCCTCGGAGAGGCCATGGTCGGCATCGAGATCGACAAGATCGCCGATGAAGAGCGGATGCAAGAACGAGGCTGGTGACATCCGTGAGCGTCGGAGTGCTGGCCCTTCAGGGGGACTTTCGCGAGCACGCCGCCGCATTGGAACGGCTCGGTGCCGCGGTCAGGCTGGTCCGAACTGTCGATGACCTGGCAGAGGTGGATGCGCTCGTAATCCCTGGTGGCGAATCGACCGCGATCGGCAAGCTGGCGGACTGGCACGGCTTGGTGGGACCGCTGCGGGACAGGATCGAAGCCGGACTCCCCACCCTGGGAACGTGTGCCGGGATGATTTTCCTGGCGGGCAGCACCGTGGAGGGCACGGGCCAAGTGCAGTTGGGGGTTCTCGATGTCGTGGTGCGTCGCAACGCATTCGGCCGACAGGTCGATTCCTTCGAGGCAGACCTTCCCGTAGTGGGTCTAGAAGAACCGGTACACGGTGTGTTCATCAGGGCGCCTTGGATCGAGAAAGTCGGTGCCGGTGTCGAGGTCCTTGCCGAGGTAGACGGCCGTCCCGTCATGGTGCGGCAGGGTTCCATCATCGCAACGAGCTTTCACCCGGAACTCACCGCTGACGGCCGACTCCATACACTGCTACTCGACATGATTCGGGAGGGTTGATGTCCGGGCACTCGAAGTGGTCGTCGATCAAGCACAAGAAGGCGGCGAAGGACCAGAAGCGCGGCAAGGCTTTCGGCAAGCTGGCCCGGTTCATCGAAGTTGCGGCCCGCGACGGAGGCGGTGACCCGGCCATGAACGCATCGCTGGCGGTAGCGGTTCAAAAGGCTAAGGACGCTTCGATGCCGAACGACAACATCGAGCGAGCCATCAAGCGTGGTAGCGGCGAGATCGAGGGAGCCGACTACCAGGAGATCTGGTACGAGGGATACGCACCGGGTGGAGTGGCGCTCTATGTGCACGTCCTCACCGACAACCGGAATCGGGCGGCCTCAGATGTTCGAACTGCGTTTTCGAGGAACGGGGGGAGTCTCGGCGAACCGGGATCGGTCGCCTACCTGTTCGAGCAGAAGGGTTACATCCTGGTCTCAGGCGACGAGGAGGAGGTCATGCTCACCGCCCTCGACGCGGGCGCCGAGGACGTCAGGCCTTCCGGTGACCGATTTGAGATCATCACCGCCGCCAGCGACTTCAGTTCCGTGCGCGACGCGCTCACCGAGGCCGGAATCGAGAGCGACGCTGCCGAGGTCACCCAGTTGCCCTCGACGGCGGTCATGCTCGAAGAGGATGGGGCCCGTCAAGTTCTGCGATTGGTGGATGCGCTCGAGGATCTAGACGATGTGCAGAGCGTCTACGGCAACTTCGATATCGGTGACGAGGTGCTGGAGCTAATCGCCGGCTGAAGCCGACGAAGTCTCCAGTCCCAGACCTGATCGCGTCTGGAGGGACGGACGTCCAGCGTCGAACCGCGCCGGGTCTTCGTCGAGTCCCCAGTCTCCAGCCAGCACGTGCGACATTCTTGACTGGCTACTGGTCACTGGTTACTGGTCGCAATGTCCGCGTCATGACGCAGACACGCATTAACCTGATCGAACACATGTTTGTTCTCGGCATCGATCCCGGCCTATCCACCACCGGATACGGGATCGTCGAAGTTGCAGGTGTTTCGATGAGCGCCATCACCGCCGGGGTTGTTCGCACCAGTCCGGGCGATCCGATCGCACATCGTTTGCGCGAACTCGCCGAGGATCTCGAGGCCGTGATCGCCGAGTTCGAGCCGGTCGAGGCAGCGATCGAAGAGGTGTTTGTGAATCGCAATCTGCAAACGGCAACGTCGGTAGGGCGTGCCTCCGGCGTCGCCATTCTCCTGGTGGCTAGGGCGGGCATCCCCATCGCGGAGTACACGCCATCTGCAGTGAAGCTCGCCGTCACCGGGAACGGTTCTGCCGACAAGCGACAGGTCCAGGCGATGGTGGCGCGACGCCTCGGTCTTGATTCTGCCCCGAAACCCGCCGACGCTGCGGACGCTTTGGCGATCGCCATTTGCCACGCTCAGTCCTCCCGACTGGCTCGGCTCGTGGCGGGTGACCGCAAATGATCAGCCGCTTGCGCGGGACTCTGGTCGACCGGAACGCTTCCGGAGTAACAGTGGACATTGACGGAGTCGGGTATGAAGTGATGATGTCGCCGCGTGACATCGGGGGGCTGCCCTCGATCGGAGAGGACGTAGTGGTTCACACTCACCTCCATGTTCGCGAGGACCAGATGTCGCTATTCGGGTTCATCGACGCCGCAGGTCGTGATCTGTTTCGGGTGCTGCTGAGCGCCAGCGGGATCGGACCGAAGATCGCGTTGGCGATGCTGTCGACGTTGGCAGCCAATGAGCTGCGTACCGCGGTTCTCACGGACGATGTCGGGGCGCTTACCGCTGTGCCCGGGGTCGGAACTAGGACCGCGCAGAAGTTGATTCTTGATCTACGAGCTCGGCTGGAACTACCCGATGGCGAGATACCCGGCGCGGATTCCAGCCTGTCCTCGGTACGCGATGCGCTCGAAGGGCTCGGATACGCCTCGACCGAGATCCGGGGGGCGATGGGGGGTCTCGATTCTTCGCAGTCGGTCGAGGAGCTGCTCCGGTCGGCTCTGCAACGGCTGGGCAGGACATGAGAGAAGAAGGACTGCTCACCAGCGATCCGACTCCCGAGGAGGAAGCCTTCGAGGCCGGTCTGCGACCGCAATCTCTTGTGGAGTTCGTTGGACAGGCCGAGCTGAAGGAGCGGCTCTCGATTCTGGTCGAGGCGGCCCGGGGGAGGCACGAACCGGTGGACCACGTGCTGTTCAGCGGTCCGCCCGGCCTGGGCAAGACCACGCTGGCCGCGATCTTGGCGGGGGAGATGGGAGCCCAGCTTCGGATGACCTCGGGGCCCGCTCTGGAGAGAGCGGGTGATCTGGCCGCCATCCTGAGCAACATCGAAGCCGGCGATGTCATGTTCATCGACGAGATCCACCGCTTGCCTCGTGCAGTCGAGGAGATTCTCTATACCGCCATGGAGGATTTCCAGCTCGACATAGTCATCGGGAAGGGCGCCGGAGCCAGTTCCATTCGTCTCGACCTCCCGCCGTTCTCTCTAGTCGGAGCAACCACCCGGGTTGGGCGGGTTTCGCCACCGCTGCGGGATCGTTTCGGCTATGTGGCCCGGATCGACTTCTACCGCCCGGAGGAACTCGACGAGATCGTGCGCCGTTCGGCCGGGCTCATGGACATAGACGTCGAACCCGAGGGTGCAGCCATCATCGCCGAGCGAAGTCGAGGGACTCCCAGAATCGCCAACCGATTGCTGCGGAGGGTTCGGGACTTCGCCGATGTGCGTCGGGATGGAGTTGTCGATCGGCAAACCGCCGAGCAGGCGTTGCAGGTTTTCGAGGTGGACGAAGCGGGTCTTGATCGGGTGGACCGCGCCATTCTGGAGTCGGTGATCCTCAAATTCGCCGGTGGTCCGGTGGGGCTGTCGACGCTGGCGATCGCAGTCTCCGAGGAACAGCAGACCGTCGAGGACGCCTATGAACCCTTCCTGATCCAGACCGGCTTCTTGCAACGCACCCCGCGGGGGAGGGTGGCGACCGCCCTGGCATACCGCCACCTGGGGCTGGACGTCCCCGCCGCCATCGAACAGGGCAAACTTCTGTAAGAAGTAGCCAGTAGCCAGTACCCAGTAGTCAGTAGAGGCGACGGCAGTGTGTACTGGATACTGGATACTGGATACCTGCATGACAGCTACTTCCGACTTCTACTACGACCTCCCCGCCGACGCGATCGCTCAATCGGCTATCGAGCCGCGTCATGACTCTCGGCTGCTCGATACCCGGACGATGTCGGATCATCGATTTCTGGACTTGGCCGGGTTGCTCGAGCCGGGAGACCTGGTGGTCGTCAACCGGACGCGAGTTCGTCGAGCCCGGCTGACCGCCAAGAAGCCGACCGGGGGAACGGTCGAGATCCTGTTGCTGCGGGCAATCGATGGCGGGCGTTGGGAGGCGCTCGGGAGGCCCACCAAACGTCTCCACGCCGGTTCTGAGCTCCAAATCGGTGATGTGACCGTTCGGTTGGTGAGCGATCCTGTCGACGGCCGCATCCTTATCGAGGCCGAAGCCGACCTGGGGACACTGGCGGAACAGGTGGGCGAGGTGCCGTTGCCGCCGTACTTCACTGGAGAACTCGAAGATCCCGAGCGCTATCAGACGATGTTTGCCGACCGCGTCGGTTCTGCGGCGTCCCCCACCGCGGGGCTGCATTTCACCGAAGAGGTGACGCTTGGACTGAGCGAACGAGGGATCGCGATCGAGCGAATCGAACTAGAAGTGGGTCTCGACACCTTTCGTCCGATCATTGTGGACTCCCTCGAAGATCACGTCATGCACTCCGAGTCGGTCAATGTCGAGCATTCGACTGTCGAGAGGATCGAGGCCACTCAGCGGCGGGGGAACCGAATCGTGGCGATCGGGACGACCGTCGTGCGCGCCTTGGAGAGTGCAGCAGTAGATGGGACCCTGGGTTCGATGTCCGGCACCAGTTCCCTATTCATTCGTCCCGGCTATCGATTCCGCGTGGTCGACCTGGTATTGACGAACTTTCATGTCCCGGGCTCGACGCTGGTCATCATGATTGCGGCGATGTTGGGGGATCGGTGGCGGGAGGTGTACACCGCAGCACTCGATCGCGGCTACCGGTTTCTCTCGTTCGGGGACGCCATGCTCATCGAGGTGCGGCGATGACGGCCGTCTGGTTCGAGCCAGTAGACGTCGACGGTCGGGCCCGCACCGGCTGGCTGCACACTCCGCACGGCGCGGTCGCCACACCGACATTCATGCCGGTAGGCACCCGAGGAACGGTACGCAACGTCGGCGTGGACGACCTTGCTGCGGTGGGCGCCCAAATCGTCCTCGCCAACACTTATCACCTAATGCTGCGACCGGGTGACGATGTGGTGGAGTCGCTCGGCGGGTTGCATCGATTCAGCGGGTGGGAGTCGCCGATGCTGACCGATTCGGGCGGGTACCAGGTATTTTCGCTCGACCCGCAGATAGACGAAGAGGGCGTGACCTTCTCTTCGACCTACGACGGCTCGGTGGTCCGACTGACTCCGGAGGATGCGGTGGCCGTGCAAGAGCGGCTCGGCGCCGATGTGGCCATGGTGCTCGACCACCTCGTCGGGCTGCCGGCCCCGGATGAGGTGGTGCGGGATGCGATGGAACGCACGCTGCGCTGGTCGGAACGCGCCCTGGCGGCACATTCGCGAGAGGATCAGGCCTTGTTCGGGATCGTCCAGGGCGGGACCGATCTGGAGTTGCGGGCAGAGAGCGCGGCTCGGACCGCCGCCATCGGATTCTCCGGCTTTGGGATCGGTGGGCTCAGTGTCGGCGAATCGAATGTCGAGCGGGCGGCAGCGCTCGATGCGGTGATCCCGGAGCTCCCGGTCAGTGCGGTGCGTTACGTGATGGGTCTCGGGGACACGGAGGGAATCCTCGACGCGGTCGAACGAGGAAGTGACCTGTTCGACTGTGTATGGCCGACCCGGCTGGCTCGTCATGGGAAGGTGTTGTCGCGTCTCGGGGATTATTCGATACGTCGTGCCGAGTTCAAGACCGATTCCACCCCAACCGATCCCGATTGCGGGTGCTTCACCTGTCGAACGCACTCCAAGGGGTACCTACGGCACCTGCGGATCACCGACGAGTTGCTGGGGCATCGACTGCTGAGCATCCACAACCTCGCCTACACCCTTGGTCTTCTCGCCGACGCCCGTCTGGCCATCGCGGCCGGACGATTCTCGGCCTATCGCGACGAATTGATTCGGTCGAGAGCGCAGCGAGCCTCCGACTGACTGCGGGGCACTATGCTGTTGTCGTCCCGGTCCTAGGGTTGGCCGGGGCGTCTCGCGCAGCACCCAACGCGCGGCCCATCCGGAGGACTGATGTTCGCTCTGCTTCAATACCAGATGTCTCAATACGATCTACTCGCTTACCAGGCCGAATCTGAGCCTGCGGGCGGTTCTGCTTGGCAGGTCCTGCTCGTGTATGCAGTCGTGATCGGGGCGCTTTTCTACTTCCTGATGATCAGACCCCAGCGCAATCGAATGCGCCGCCACAAGGATCTGGTCGGTGGCCTCGATGTTGGTGACGAGGTCACCACGATCGGCGGCATCTACGGAACGATCGAGCACATGGACGACGATTCGGCGGTTCTTCAGATCGAGGGAGGGGGCCGCATTCGGGTCGCCAAACAGGCTCTGGCTGGAAAGGTCGGCGGGTAGCGCTCAATGTCGCGTCGATCTGCGGTCATCTCGCTGGTGGTGACCCTCGTTATCGCGTGGGGTTCGTTGGCCTTGACGCAGGCCACCGGGACGACTCCTCTTCTCGGGCTGGACCTCCAGGGTGGTTTCTCCGTGGTGTTAGAGGCCCCGGTGGATGTGGCGCCCGACGTGCTCGAAAAGGCAGTCGAGATCATGCGGCGCCGCATCGAGGCCCTGGGCAATGTCCAGGAGCCGGAGATATCGGTTCTCGGTTCCAACCAGATCGAGGTGCAGCTCCCCGGTGTCACCGACCGTGATCGTGCCCTGGCCGCGGTCGGGCGCACCGGTCAACTCGAGTTTCGACCGGTATTGACCGTGGGCCCCATCGCCGGACTCAGTCCGGTCTTCACCAGTTTCGGAACCGCGGCACCCGTCGAGCTTGATCCAGACGAGGACTCGCCGATCATCGACTTCTCGACCACAACCGTTCCCGGCGGATCGGACGAGGAGTCGACAACGACCATCGCCACCGACGGCACGACATCCACCACCATTGCCGACACCACCACGACCACCATCTTCGATCCCAAGGAAGGGGTGATTCTTCCCGGGGGGCTGACCTGGTGTGATGAAGACGACTCGCCCGGGTGCGTCGATCCTCTGACGGGCCTCAGTGTCGATCCGGCTCCGACTCAGGAAGCCTTCCTGGCGACCGACTTTGCCACCGGTGGCGGGATCATCTATTACCTAGGTCCGGCTGCGGTGATCGGCTCCGACCTCGATGGAGCCTCGGCCCAATTCCAGGGCGGCGGTGGTGGTGGTCGTCTTGGTGGCGCCGTCACCGGAGAATGGGTGGTCGTGCTCGACTTCAGCGGCGAGGGTGGCGATAAGTTCGCCGACACGACCAAGCTGCTCGCCTCCTATCCGATCGGCGATCCGCGGCGCCAGTTTGCGATCGTGCTCGACGGCACCGTTCAATCCGCACCCCAAGTGGCCAACACGGTCGACCCCGAAGTGGGTATTACGGGCGGATCGGCTGTAATCACGCTTGGCCAGTCCGGCGATCAAGAAGGTGAGGCCCAGGAGCTGTCCATTGTGCTCCGGTACGGGTCGCTCCCGGTCGCCTTCGAGCAAGCCAGTGTGCAGTCGGTGTCTGCGACTCTGGGTTCCGATTCTCTGCGGGCCGGCCTCATCGCCGGAATCGGAGGCTTGGTGCTGGTAGCAGTGGGGATGATCCTCTACTACCGGGTACTGGGTCTGATCAACGTGATCGGTCTCACCGTGTTTGGAAGTCTGTTGACCGTTGTGTACTCGGTGTTGGGCGCATGGCAGGGGGCCACCTTGACCCTGGCCGGTGTCGCCGGAGTCATCGTGTCGGTCGGAATCACCTCCGACTCCTACATCGTGTACTTCGAAAGGATCAAAGAGGAGGTCCACAAGGGTCGTTCGATGCGCTCGGCGATCGATCACGGCTTCCAGCGATCCCTCCGGACGATCCTGACCGCCGACACCGTGTCCTTCTTCGCGGCTGTTCTGTTGTTCTTCCTCGCCGTGGGTTCGGTCAAGGGCTTTGCTCTCGCCCTGGGAATTGCAACTGTGCTCGACGTTCTGGTGGCGATCTTCTTCACCAAACCGGCCGTCTCTCTGGTGGCACGCTCCAGATTCGGAGAGGGCGGTGGGATCAGCATCCGTGGAGCGACCGGCGTTCCCCGGGAGGCCACCGAATGAGCGCTTTCGGCCGTCTGTACCGCGGCGAGACCCATATCGATTTTGTCGGCAACCGCAACCGGGGATTTGCGTTCTCAGGGATCGTGATCGCCGCCTCCCTGCTCAGCATGATCTTCAGTGGGTTCAACTTGGGAGTCGATTTCGAGGGCGGGACCGTCATCGAGATCGAAAACCATGCCGCAGCCCCGGTGTCGGAGGTCAGGGATGCGCTCGCCGATCTCGGCCTTTCGAATGCAAAGGTCCAGACTCGCGGTGAAGGCGTCCGGATTCAAACGGAGCAGCTCTCTGCAGAAGACGAGCAGGCAGTCGTGGAGGCGGTGGCTGCGGTCGTCGGGGAAGATCCCGACCAGGCCAGTCGCCAAACGGTCGGTCCGACATTCGGCGGCCAGGTGGCGGAGTCGGCGGTGCGTGCCCTCGTGATCTTCCTGCTGCTGGTGGCCGTCTACATCTCGATTCGGCTCGAGTGGCGGATGGCAATGTCCGGAATGCTGGCCCTCGTGCACGACCTGGTGTTTACCGCCGGGATCTACTCGTTGGTGGGCTTCGAGGTATCGCCGGCAACCGTCATCGCCATTCTCACCATCCTCGGGTATTCGCTCTACGACACCGTCGTCGTGTTCGACAAGGTGCTCGAGAACATCCAAGAGCGGGGAGACAAGCACACGATCTCAGCCATTGTGAACATGTCTATGAATCAGGTGTTCATGCGGTCCATCAACACCTCCCTTACGAGCCTCCTCCCGATCGGGAGCCTGCTGTTCGTCGGTTCATTCCTACTCGGGGCCACGACGCTCAAGGAGTTTGCGTTGGCTCTCTTCGTTGGGGTCCTTGCCGGCACCTACTCGTCCATCTTCGTGGCCGCTCCCGTGCTGGCCAGGTGGAAGGAGCGCGAGGAGCGGTGGCAGCGGGTCCGTCGTCGCGTCGAGCGCAAGGGCGACGAAGACGCGTTTGCCGTGACTCACGGCGAGGCCGGGACCGCTCACCAGAGCATCGCCCTCCAATCGGGCGCGACCCCGCGACCACCCAAGAAGCGGCGCAAGAAGCGCTAGACCAGTCCCAGGCCTGGTCTGATCCGGCTGCATCGACGCGTTCAGAGCTGTCGCGACATACTTCCGTCGAGTAGCCAGTACCAGGCGTTGTTCACCGTTCGCCATCGAACGCGTCGACCGAGCTCTCGTAAGACCGCTGCCGGGTATCCAGTTCCCAACCAGACCGACAGCCATTCTCTGGTTACTGGTTACTGGTTACTGACTCTCTTTACACTCCCGCTCATGAACCAACTTCGATCTCTGATCCGAGACGTGCCGGACTTTCCCGAGGCGGGGATCGTCTTCAAGGACATTGCCCCGCTGTTGGGTGATGCCGCCGCGTTGGACAAGGCCCTCGACTTGATGGCCGATCCGCATCGGGATCGCGACATCAGCCATGTGGCCGGGATCGAAGCTCGTGGGTTCATTCTGGCGACTCCGGTTGCAGCGCGGATCGGCGCCGGCTTCGTCCCGATACGCAAGCCGGGGAAGCTGCCGTGGAAGACCGTGCGTACGACTTACGATCTCGAGTATGGGTCCGATGCGATTGAGGCTCACGCAGATGCCGTCGCACCGGGTGACCGGGTGCTTGTCGTGGATGATGTTCTCGCTACGGGGGGCACTGCTGCAGCCGCGGTCGAATTGATGCGGTCGCTCGGAGCCGATGTAATCGGCGTTTCAGTGTTGGTAGAACTGGCGTTTCTAGGGGGACGGACCAAGTTGGACGTCTCCATCGACGCCGTGATCGTGTATGACGACTGACGCCGAGCGGCACCCCAACAGCGAGATCATCACCGATCTGGCGCCGGTGCTCGATCGGTTTCGCCACTACCACCCTCACGGGTCAGACGACCTGATTCTGCGAGCCTTCGAGGCGGCGAGCGGCCTCCACTCGGGCCAGACCAGGAAGTCCGGCGAGCCGTACATCACGCACCCGCTGGCCGTCGCCTACATCCTGGCCGGCTACGGAATGGATGCCGAGACGGTGGCCGCTGCTCTGCTGCACGACACGGTCGAGGACACCGAACTCACCATCGAGGCGGTGACCAAAGACTATGGCGAGACGGTGGCCACCCTCATCGACGGTGTCACCAAGCTGGATCGCGTCAAGTTTTCCAACCGCGAGGAGCAGCAGGCGGCGACGATCCGCAAGATGGTCATGGCGATGGCTCGCGACGTACGGGTGCTCATTATCAAGTTGACCGATCGCCTTCACAACATCAGGACGATCCATCCGCTGGCGCCCGAAAAACAGCAGCGGATAGCCGCCGAGACGCTCGACGTGTACGCACCTCTTGCCCATCGGATGGGCGTTCAGGAGATCAAGCATGAGATGGAGGATCGTTGCTTTGCAATCCTCCATCCGCGTCGGTACGAGGAGATCGTCGGATTGCTGCTCGCTCGGGCCGGTGAGCGCGATGCCTTCATTGCAACCGCGGTCGCCGAGGTCTCCGATCTGCTCGACGCCAACGGGATCGGCGCCGAGGTCACCGGGCGTCCCAAGCACATCTACAGCATCTACCGGAAAATGGTCGACGGTGGCAGGACTTTCGACGAGATCAACGATCTGATCGGTATTCGCATCATCACGAAGGAAGTTGCCGATTGCTATGCAGCTCTCGGCATCGTGCACACGCGGTGGCCCCCGGTACACGGCCGCTTCAAGGACTACATAGCGATGCCGAAGTTCAATCTCTACCAGTCGCTCCATACGACGGTGGTGGGAATCGATGGCAAGCCGCTTGAGGTTCAGATTCGGACCCGCGACATGCACGACCGCGCCGAGCACGGGGTGGCGGCCCACTGGGCTTACAAGGAGGGCGAAGGCGAACCGGGGGGGATCGTGTCCGTCAGCGGTTTGTCCGAGATAACCGAGGACTACGAGAACCCGGCAGAATTCTTGGCAAGCCTCAAGCTCGATCTGTACCAAGACGAAGTGTTCGTCTTGACCCCCAAGGGTGACGTGAAGAGCCTGCCCCGAGGAGCCACGGCGATCGACTTTGCGTACGCAGTGCATACCGAAGTCGGACACCGCACCACCGGCGCTCGGATCAACGGCCGCCTCATGCCGTTGGCGACCAAGCTGGAATCGGGCGACATCATCGAGGTCATCACATCCAAGAGCGGAGGTCCGAGTCGGGACTGGCTCGGCTTCGTGAGGACGTCACGGGCGTCGGCCAAGATTCGGCAGTGGTTCAGCAAGGAGCGTCGAGAACAGTCGCTGGGCGATGGTCGAGATCAGCTGGCCAAGCTGCTGCGAAAGGAAGGCCTCGGGCTGAACGCAACGAAACGCGATGAGCTGCTCTCCGAAGTCGCCGAATCGTTGGGTTATCGCGGCATCGAGACGCTGTACGTCGCCATTGGTGACGGGAACGTGCATCCCCAGACGGCGATCAACCGCCTGGTGCGCCTGGTTCGACCCGGAGAAGAGGACGACGACGACTTCGATCCGACCGCACTTGTTGCCGGCCCGCGAAGGCGGAGTGCTCCGTCGCGCGGAATCGTGGTGGAGGGCATGGAAGACATGTGGGTGCGGATCGCCCGGTGTTGCGCTCCGGTACCGGGAGACGACATCGTCGGCTTCGTCACAGTCGGACGCGGCGTCTCCGTGCACCGCTCGGACTGCACGAACATCGGCGATCTGAGTGATCGTAAGGAGCGAATGGTCGAGGTGGAGTGGGGGGCCGGTGGAGTCGGGACATTTGCGGCATGGATTCAGGTCGAATCACTCGACCGACCCCGGCTGTTGCGGGACGTAACCACTGCCTTGTCCGATGTCGGAGCCAACATCATCGCCTCGTCGTCGGCCACGAATCGGGAGCGTGTGGCGGTGCTGAGGTTCGAGATCGAGCTGTCGGATGTGGCCACGCTCGAGCACGCCATCGACGATGTAAAGGCGATCGACGGCGTCTATGACGCCTATCGCTTGGTACCCGGCGGCGGAGATGAATAGTCCTTAGAGCTTCCGCCAATAGGCGGACGCTCTAACGCTATCCATGGCTCTTCGCCATACGGCTCATCGCTGTGTGGCCCGGGGCCCCTGCCCCAGGCCACCGAGTCCGCGCCTATCCGCGCGGCCTCTTAGTCGTTAGTCCTTAGGTTCAGACTTCAGACTTCAGACCTTCGAACCCGTGACTAGTCAGTTCGATGCCTGAGAT
>PVMS01109203.1_pt1 | contig 15156 bp, 17 predicted proteins | sample 1853461 | NCBI WGS metagenome assembly PVMS01 (sample SAMN08582032, study PRJNA380276) | Marine sediment metagenome, whole genome shotgun sequencing project. | isolation source: ocean sediment barecode stripped | collected 2017 | reverse complement strand
GTGGCGAGGATGGCAGCGGCTGCCGCCGCAATCCTTCCCTTGCTCATCGCTGCGTTCAGTGTCATTCCGTTGGGACCTCCTTACGTCGACACTCCAGATAGCTCATACCAAAGGCCAAAACGCCCGCGGAGTAGCAGAGGTTAACCGACGCAATGCTCACACTGACATACGGAATGGCGCCCCCGACAGGACTCGAACCTGTGCACCCGGCTTCGGAAGCCGGTGCTCTATCCAACTGAGCTACGGGGGCAACCACCCCCGATTCTAGGTTCCAGCCCGAGGCCCAGCAAGCACGCCCGTTTGACAGGCCACGCCGCTTCGCGCGATTCTGAAGTGCGCCCCATGTCTGATTCCTCGATCGACGCCAAGCTGGCGAGCATCGCCTCGCTTACAGAGGAGCTGCTTGCCCACCGGCGCTTGATCATCGCCAGTAACCGCGGCCCACTGGAGCACAAGATCGAGCCGGACGGCTCTCTGTCCGCTCGCCGGGGCTCAGGCGGCATGGTTACCGCTTTGCTGGCCACGGCGCGCTTCGTGCCGATGACCTGGGTCGCCTCAGCGATGACGGACGGCGACCGCCGAGCCGCGGTCGAGACGGATGGTACCGTCAAAGTGCCGGATTACGAGATCTACGTCCGCTTCGTGACCGTTCCGCAGCCTGTCTACCAGCGGCACTACTACGTCATCTGCAACCCACTGCTCTGGTTCATCCAGCACTACATGTGGAACACACCGCGCACGCCGAACATCGGCCGCGTAGTCTACGAAGCCTGGGACAACGGCTACGTACCGACGAACCAGGCGATCGCCGACGCTATCGTCGCGGAGGCTAGCAAGGAAGACGAGCCGCCGGTCGTTCTCCTCCAGGACTACCACCTCTACCTGGCACCGAAGATGATCCGCGATCAGATTCCGGAGGCGACGATACTGCACTTCACCCACATTCCATGGCCGGGTCCGCGATATTGGGGAATGCTGCCCGAATTCATGCGCCGCGGCATCCACGAGCACATGGCGGCCTCGGACATCGTCGGCCTGCAGACGATGTCGGACGTCCAGAACTTCCTCCACAGCTGCGACACAATGCTCGACTCTCAGGTTGACTACCACGCCTGCACCGTCGACTTCGAGGGCCATCGCACACACGTCCGCGCATATCCAATCTCCGTGGACGCCGACGGGCTCCTGGAGTTCTCAAAGTCAGCGGAGGTAAAGCAATCGATCGATAAGCTGCGGCCGCTACTGGGCGAGAAGACAGTCCTCCGCGTCGACCGCTCGGAACCCAGTAAGAACATCATCCGCGGCCTTCGCGCCCACGAACTTCTTCTTGAGCGGTATCCCGAGTTCCGCGGCAGCGTCAACTTCCTCCAGCTCCTCGTCCCGTCACGCAGCGATCTCGGCGTCTATCAAACGTACACTGATGAGATCTTCGAGCTGGTGGACTCGATCAACGACCACTTCGGCGAGATGGACTGGCAGCCGATCCGCGTCTTCTATGAAGACGACTATCCCCAGGCGATCGCCGCGATGACCCTCTACGACGTGCTGCTCGTAAACCCGGTGATCGACGGCATGAACCTGGTCTCGAAGGAAGGCCCGCTCGTCAACGCCAACGACGGCGTGCTCATCCTTTCGGAGCTGGCCGGCGCGTATGAGCAACTGCAGGAGCACGTGCTCGCCGTTTCCCCGACCGACCTGGAAGGCACCGTCCGCGCCTTGCACCAGGCACTGACGATGCCAGGCGATGAGCGCCGGCGACGCTCCGAAGCACTACGTCAGATCGTCATCGACGAAGACATCATCCGCTGGCTGGAGCACCAACTCAGCGACCTGACGGCGCTGTCTCGCGGAGCGCTCTAGCGATCTCCCCGAGCAGCCACTCGACGCCCGCAACGCCGTCCACGCTGTAGTCCGCGGCGTCCAGCACCTCGTCCGTCACCTCGGCGCTCTCGACCGCTACGGTCGCGCCCGGCGTCCCACCTTCGCGCATCGCCTTCACCCGGCGGAACATGTCGACATCCGTCCGGTCGTCGCCGAGAGCGATGACAGCACCGACGCCCATGCGCTGCGAGAGCTCTTCCAGCGCCGTGCCTTTGTCGACGTCGAGAGGCGGCCGCAACTCGACCACCATCCGTCCTTCGTGCACACGAAACGCCACCGCGGCAGCGGAAGCCTTTAGTGCCGCCTCGATCGCCGCGCGCGCTTCCTCGGGCGCTGGCGCGCGCCGGTAGTGGAAGGCGACGATCGGCCCTTTGTCCTCGACGAACACACCAGCGCTCTCCAGGTCCGCCGTCTCGCGGATCAGAGCCCGGGCGCGCGGCAAGAAGTCGCGCACAGCTTCAGGGGTTTCGTCGACTCCGGCGATCGAGAGTGTGAGACCGTGGTTCGCCGCGTACCAAGCGTCTGGCAGCCCCGTCATCTCTCGCGCCTTCGCGATGTCCCGGCCCGTGATCAAGGCGACCCGCACGCCCAGCGACACGAGGTCTCGCAGCGCCTGACGCGCGCGGTCCGTTACCCGCGCAGACTGTGGATCGAGAACGATGGGCGCGAGCGTGCCGTCGATGTCGCTGAAGACGGCGAGCGGGCGATGCGTGAGCAACGACCGGATCGGCTCGATGTCGCGCAGTTGTTTCGCCATTAAGTGCAGTCGGCTCTAGTTCGTGCCCCTTTGCCGGTATTGTAGCGCCTCGGCCAGGTGGGCCGCCGTTATCGTCTCCGCACCGGCCAGGTCAGCGATTGTCCGCGAAACCTTGAGCACGCGGTGGAACGAGCGCGCTGACAGCGAAAGCTGGTTCACGGCCATCTTGAGCAGGGAGTTCGCCGCATCCTCAAGGAAGCGCTGGCAGAACTCGCGCACTTCCACCGGTCCCATCTCGCAGTTCGATGACAGCCGCGACTCCGAAAAGCGCAGCCGCTGGGACGCGCGACACGTCTCGACTCGTTCTCGGATCTCGGCGGAGCCTTCGGTGGACGGCTCATCGATCAGCTTTTCGTAGTCCACTCGTGGCACGTCGACGAAGATGTCCATGCGGTCCATCAGCGGGCCCGAAATTCGGTGGCGGTAACGCGTCACGGCTGACGGTGAGCACGAGCATTCGTGGGTGGGGTCACCGTAGTATCCGCACGGGCACGGGTTCATCGCCGCCAGGAGCATGAAGTTCGCCGGGAACGTTGCATTGCCCTGCGCCCGGCTCACGGTGACGACGCGATCCTCAATCGGCTGGCGGATCGACTCAAGCACAGCGTGCGCGAACTCCGGCAGCTCGTCCAGGAATAGGACGCCGCGATGGCACGGTGTCAAGGAATGTTACTAGCTGGGAGTAGGTGAGCACGGCCGGGGCGTGATGTCTGAACCCGAGATGCTACTGGTCACCCTGGGGTCGCGCCCCGGCTTGGCGAGAGTATAGCAAGGAATCAATTGACCAGACGTACTGCATTTGTGAATGCATCAACTGCCACCGTGGAGCGCGTCTTTCTCGGAGTCGGTACTTCGTGCTCGCGAAATAGGATGTCGCACTGCACTAACCATTCGTCCGTACTGTCGCTGTACTCCTGTACGTCGCATCCATTTGCGGTAACAATCGTGCCCGCCGAGTAGATTTGGTCGTGACTATTCAGCCATTGTCGTGCGAGGCCCTCCGCCTCAGTACCGGTGAGCTGCGGAGAAGGAACTGGGGTCGGTGACGGGGTCGGCGCAGGGGTCGGAGTTGGAGTGACAGTCTCGCCGCCACCACAAGCACCTATCAGGAGGAGGACCACGGTCAACGAGGTGACAGCTACGACGAACCTCATGGCGAACATCCTACTCTGACTCGGAGCAGGGGAGGCCTCGTCACTATCGATCAGATCCCCGAAGCTGGGAATCGCCAGTTCTTCCGCTTCCCGTTCTGCCCGGCTCGACCCGCCCCGTAGCCTCAGCTCGACGACCGCGAAGAACGGCCCGGGCGAGGAGACACCCGAGCCTGCTCACCCAAGCCAACGCGTGTAGTCGTGTTTAGCTGGCCATCAGGCCGCCGCCACCGTCGCGTCAGCGTCCAACGCCACGTAGACGATCGCCCACGACACGGAGCCTGTATTCGTTGCCGTGCAGTCGAGTTCAATGTCACCCTCAGAAAGAACAACCGACGACGCCAGGACGCCGTTACCGATAAGCAGGTCGGACACCGGCGATCTGAAAGCCGAAGAGAACGACCTAGACGAATAAGGGTGTTGCCGCCGGCACCCACAAACTCGCGACTCAGGGAGCAGATGGTTGTCTCCGGTCAGGAGAAGCAACCCTGCGGTGACTGAGCGTGATCTCGCCGGGCCTCGGCACTCGTCCTCCGCCAACGAGTCCGGCGTGGGACACCGTGTGGTGCGGCGACCGAAACGGCCTTGACCGCATCAGCGACGTCCCAGCGGGCAGCATTCCCGCCACGCTGTAGATTCGCGTCACCTCCAGCGCCTCATCCGTCGCCATACTGGGAAGGATCGTCGGCGTGGCGCGCGCGAGCAGCGTTTTCCCAGCGCCCGGCGGGCCGAGCATCAGTACGTTATGTCCACCCGCGGCCGCCACTTCCAGCGCCCGCTTCACGTGCTCCTGTCCCCTCACGTCTCGGAAGTCGACGCCCTCCGGCGCGGGTGCGTCCGGCACCTCGCCGGACCGCTCCAGCACATGTGCCTCGATCGGCTCGAGGCCGCGCAGATGCGCCGCCAGCGCTCCCAGCGTCGACACCGGGATGACTTCGACGCCGTCCACAAGTGCGGCTTCCGCTGCGTCCGGCTCCGGCACGAAAGCCGTTGTCAATCCGCGCTCCCGGGCGATACCGACCATCGGCAGCATGCCTCCGGTGTGACGCACGCGCCCGTCGAGCGAGAGTTCGCCGAGGACGACGCAGTCGCGGCGCGGTTCCGGCGCTTGCTCCGAGGCGATGAGGATGCCGATGGCGATCGGCAGGTCGTATGACGGCCCTTCCTTGCGCAGGTCGGCCGGCGCCAGGTTTACGGTGATGCGGTGTGCGGGGAACATGTGGCCGGAGTTTCGGATCGCTGAGCGCACGCGCTCCCGTGCCTCCTGCACCGCCGTGTCCGGCAGGCCGACGATGTTGAACGCCGGCAGCCCCTGGTTGCTGATGTCGACCTCGACTTCAATGATGTCTCCGTCGAGCCCGATGACCGCGCAGCTGTTCACCTTCGCCAGCATGTGCCGAACGTATCAGCCGCGCGACAGTGCTCTAAGAGCCGCGTGTCACTCGGGAGCTACGCAGTCGGTCGCGTGGTAGAGACGAGTACGCCGGTCATCGGCAGTCTCACCTTGCCGTCGCGTTCGAACTTACGTGCGCCCTCAACAAGTGCGCGGCGGATCAGCGCCTGAGCCTCGGGAGTCTGAGCCTCGACGAGCGCTCGCGTGCGCGTTACGGAATCGAGGATATCCAGCGCCTGTTCCGCGTTCTTGAGAACCATGTCGCGCGTGATCTCCTCGATCTCAATCTCCACGAACCCGGCATCAGCAAGCAGCCGCTCAGACGCGTCGTGTTCGGCCAGCGCCGTTACCAGCGGCCCCGCGGGCAAGGCAACGTCGAGACTGCCATGTTCCTGGACCGCCGCGGTCGCTATGTCGCCGAACGTGCTCCGCGGCGACCAGACGGTGTAGGCGAACCGCCCGCCCGGCGCCATGACGCGGAAAGCCTCGGCGGCAGCGCGATTCGGCTCAGCGAAGTGGTTCATGCCAGAGCTGATGCAAACAGCGTCGAAGGAGCCATCCTCAAACGGAAGCGACTCAGCGAGAGACTGGTGGAACTCGATCGCCGGGTTCAGGCGCCGCGCCTCGGCCAGCATCCCCTCGGCGATGTCGACGCCGACCGGAGTCGCTCCACGCGAGGCGGCTTTAGCAGCAAGGCTTCCGGGGCCGCAGGCGATGTCCAGAAGGCGGGTGCCCGTCTCAACTCGTGCCGCATCCAGCAGCGGGTCGATGAACCTCACCGTCACGCGCCCGAACGCGTCGACGTAGCCGCTAGCGCCGCGGTTCCATCCTTCCTCTTCAAAATCGCGAAAGGCCTGCGGATCGAAGCTCGCGTCCGGCGGCACGTGCATCACTCCGCCAGGAAGGGCTCGACGTGCGACATGAAGACGTGGGCGTCCTGTCAGTCGCCGCCGGCGATCGTGGAGATGCTCTCGGACGCCTCGACGAAAGCGTCGACAGCCTCCTGGTAAAGAGTCATCGATTCGGTGACGATGCTTTCGCTGCGAGCGATGATGCCGGCTTCGAATTGCTGCTGCGAGCTGTGAAGGTCCGCAATGGCCGTCTCGAGATCTCCATGCGCCGAGGCGTAGTCATCGGGCGGCGACAGCCTCCGCGCTTCTTCGTCAAGAAGAGCGATCTCGGTGGTGAGGTCAGTGACTTGAGTCTGATATGGCAGGGTATAGATGTCATTCGGATTCTCTGTCCCTTCGAGGACGACAGCGTCGTGCCGTTGAATCCAATCATCGACCTCGGCGATCAGTGCGGAGGACGAGGAGAGATACTCCTCGTCGCTCAGCGCTGGTTGCTCGTTGCTTGAGTCATCGTCGTCCCCGCAGGCAGCCGCGGCGATCGTTAGGGCGAACACGAGAATCGTTAGCAGTCGTAGCACGATGGTGCCTCCTCCAGAGCTGATGAGATGGTGGGATCGGCGAGTGCCGCCAGGGTGTCACAGTTTCGGACTGTCGCGGAACACATCGTTAGAAGCGTACTTCGTAGTCGCGCCCGCCGAGAAACTCGATCAAGCTCTTCTCAGCAGCCGCCAGCGTATGTGCCAGATCGGCGTCCCACTCCATGGTTACCCAGCGTCCGTCCTGGAAGTTCGGGTAGTGGTATTGGCCCGCCTCACTTCGCCCCACGGTATACGTCACCTCTCCGCCATCGATCGGTATCTCGAATCCCAGCCACTCGGAGACGGCGACGCGGTCCGGGTACGGGAACGAGATGACTCGCGCATTGTCGTCGTTCGGTGCCGGGCGAACAAGCACCTTTATCGTTTCTTTTTCCATCTTGATGACTCCCATGGGTGGTCAGACGGGTCGGGTCTACTAATTATAATCTCCGTCGGTCTTAGCGTTCACCGCAGTGCCCGTCGGATCACTCAGCCAGGAAGCGCTCGACGTGCGACATGAAGACTTCGAGCTGGTCGTGGTACACCCAGTGGCCGGCGTCCTTGATCACCACCGTCTCGTGGTCGGCGATCACGTCCGCGCGACCGGTGGCATCGGGGTCCACCGCCCAGCTCTCCGAGCCCCTGATCAGCAGCGTCGGCGCCGTGATCTGCGACCAGATGACCATCGCCTCCTGGGTATTGAACTCGTACGGCGAACGGATGCGCACGTAGTTGTCGAACTTCCAGGAGTAGGTGCCGTCCTCGTTGTGGTTCGCGCCGTACTCAGTCAGGTGCCTCGCCATCTCCGGGCTCAGGTGCGGATTCGCCTGCATCATGCGCTTCGTCGCCGCCTCGACGGACTCGTACCGCCGCGGCTGACGCGTCTCCATATCGTGCATGTGGTCGATCCACTCCCGCATACGCCGGTGCGCCGGCTTGTGCTCCTGCAGTGGCGGGCCCCACCCCTCAACCGATACGAGCTTCGTCACCTTGTCCGGAACGGTCCCCGCGTACTGCAACGCGATAGCGCCGCCGAGCGAGTGCCCGATCATGGTCAGCGGCCCCTCGATGCGATTGGCCAGTGTCGCGATGTCCAGAGTGAACTCCGGAATGCTGTACATGCCACCGATCGCCCAGCCGCTGTCGCCGTGGCCGCGCAGGTCCGGCACGTAGATCGTGTAGCGGTCGACAAGCTGCCGCGCCACGAAGTCCCAGTTGCGAGAGTGGTCCATCCCGCCGTGGATTAGCATCATTGGCGGCTTGTCTCCGTCGCCCCAAACGTCGTAGTGCAACGTCACACGCTGCGACTCGTAGGATTCGGAGCGCGGCTCCGTAGCGTCCGTTGTCATGCGCCCTCCTGGCTTCTGATCTCGCGTAGTGGCGCGTAGATGCCGGGATCGCTGCCCGGAATGACGAAGGCGCCGACGAGCTTCTCGTAGAACTCGGCCGGTCCCACGCCGCCGATGATGGCGTAGCCGTAACCCATCTCCCGCATCGACTGAAGGCAGCGCAGCAGGAGCAGCGCCCCGAGACCGCCGCCGCGCAGGTCCTCACGCACACCGGTCGGGCCGAAGTAGCCGCGCCGGGTGCACTCAAACACCGCGAAGCCGACGATCTCGGCGGCCTGCATCGCGATGTGAGCTGTGATCGGCGTGTGGTTGAAGGCGCGGTCAGCCTCCAGCGCCCAGAGGTCGCCGAAATGCTGGCGAGCGAACTCGCGCATGCGGTCCCGATCCCAGGGCTCGGCGCGACGCACCTGAAAGCCGCCGTCGGCCACGCGCTTCTCATGGGGCGTCGCATCGGGCAGGTCATAGAGCCGCGCCAGCATGTCCGGCATAACGCCCGCTATCATACAAGACCGAAAGGAGGGACACCTCTGGCTTACCTGCGAGTCCGCGTCACAGCAGGAGCTCGAAACGCCGGCCTCACCGGCTGGCACGACGGCACGCTGCGGCTCAAAGTGCGCGAACCGGCTGAGAAGGGCCGGGCGAACGCGGCCGTCACACGCCTCCTCGCCGACAAGCTGGCGATCCCTCCCTCTCGCGTCCGCCTCGCCCGCAGCGGCAGCTCGCGCGACAAGCTGTTCGAGGTCGATGACCTCAGCGAGGAAGAGCTGATGCGCCGGCTCGGCGCCCCGATGCTCTAGGCCTGCAGGAGCTCGTCCAACGTAGCATCACGCGAAGCGCCCACGGTATCAGCCTTCGGTTGCACTCCCGCCGCGCGACGGTGTAAGAAGGAGCCACTGAAGGAGGCCACGATGCCCACGCTAGAACTGATACTCCTCGGCACCGGGAGTCCCATCTACATGCCGCACCGCTCAGGCAACGCCCAGATCATCCGGGGCGGCGATGCCAACGTCCTCATCGACGTCGGTTGGGGCGCCACTGTGCGGATGTACCAGTGCGGCGTCGGCCCACCGCAGATCGATGCGGTGTTTGTTACGCACCTCCACTCCGACCACACGACAGACTTCGCGGACCTGCTCGTCAATCGCTGGCTCGGCGGTATCACGAAGCCGCTGCGCGTCTACGGACCCGAAGGCACGAAGAGCATGATCGCCGGCTACCGGCAGGCGCTCGAGGCCGACACGCGCTTCCGCTTCGCCCACCACGGTGAGCAGCTGGCGCCGGTCGGCACGGAGTGCGACGTGACGGAGATCGCCGCCGGCCCCGAGCCGACCGAGATCGCGACCATCGGCGACATCACGGTCAAGGCGTTCGAGGTCGACCACCGCCCGGTCATGCCGGCTTACGGCTTCCGCTTCGAGCGTGGCGGCAAGACGATCGTGATCTCCGGCGACACCAACGCCTGCCCGGGCCTCCTCAACGGCTCGCAGGGGGCTGACATCCTGGTAGCCGACTCGATGAACAAGAGGATGCTGTCGGTGTTTGAAGATAACCTGCGGAGTAGTGGCCGGGCCCTGCAGGCGGCGCTGCTCAACGACGGCCACACGTATCACACCGACGTTAAGGACGCGGCCGAGATCGCGCAGCAAGCCGGCGTCAAACACCTTGTCCTCTCGCACATCATGCCCCCGATCGCCGAGGCGCAGATCCCGCAGTTCACCGAAGGCCTCGCCGACATCTTCAAGGGCGAGATCAGCGTCGGCAACGACCTCGCGCGGTACGGTATTGAGTAGCGCGGATTCGCCGGACGGAGGCGTGACCGCCGCACCCACCACTACCTTGTTAGCCATTCGCTTGGCGTCGATTGTTGCCGCCGTGGCCGTCATCGCTGCCGCCTTCATGCCGTGGGTGAAGGCTGAAGTGTTCATCTTCTCGATCTCGTTTAGTGGCATGGACCGCGACGGCGAATACACCGCGGCTCTCGGCATCTTCATCATCGTGGCGATACTAGCGTCGGTCTTCACGGGGCTCGCGAGTCGTCACGCATTCACTGCCGTCGCTGTCTTCGGCGCAGTGATCTGGCTCATCGGCTTTCTGACGTGGATCGACGTCCAGGGTGCGGTCGACGTCGATGGCACCGAGCTGGAGGCGCTGCCTTTCGTCAGCGTCTCGCCGCAGGCCGGGCTGGTGCTGACGACTGTGGCGGGCCTCATCGCCGCCGTCCTCGGCCTGGCAGGCATCAGGTTTGCCGCCAGGCCGCCAGAGCCGAACGGCTAGCTGCCGAAGCTCTCCGCCATCGCGCGCTCGTACTCCGGGAAGTATCGGGCGATAACAGTCAGGTCAAACGAACCCATAATCGACTCCTTCGGTTCGCGCTCCAACAGGAAGGCGAAGGACTCGCGGATCAGCTGCTCCGGATCCGCGCCGCCAGCGATGCGGTCGCGGTCGGTGCGCGAGAGCGTCACCTCGTGCCGCGACTCGCTCCCGTCATCGCTCACACGAACGTCGAAGCGCCAGCCGTCGGCTGTCTCGCTCGACTCAACGCTGATCTCGGCCATCAAGCGCCGCGGCGACGCTCCAACTCCTGCCGCACGAACGGATTAGTCTGCTTTTCGGCGTCGATGCGCGTCTCTTGCATGTGACCGGGCTTGACGATTGTCTCGTCCGGTAGGACAAGGAGCTTGTCGATGATGCTCGCCATCTCCTGCTCGTAGTCGCCGCCCGGCAGATCTGTGCGGCCAATCGATCCCGCGAAGAGGGTGTCGCCGCTGAAGAGCATGCCTTCTGTGTAGTAGGAGAGGCTTCCGGGCGTGTGCCCCGGTGTATGGATCACGGTCAGCTTCACGCCTTCCACCTCGACGACGTCGCCGTCCTCCGGCTCGTAGTCGGGCGGCGGCGGATCGGGCACTTCGCGGCCGACGAACATGAGCGCACTCTTCGCCGCTTGCGCCGCGATCGGGGCCTCGTCGCGGTGCATCAAGAACGTGGCGCCGGTCTCGTTCTTTATGTCACCAACGCCTAGAATGTGGTCGACGTGGGCGTGTGAGTTAGCGATCGCCTTGATCTTGACGCCCATTTCGCGCGCCATCGCCAGGATGTCCTCCGGCTGATCCCCCGGGTCGATGCAGATCGCCTCGCCCGTGCGCCGGTTGCCGATGACCCAGCAGTTCTCCTGGAAAACGCCGACGACCATGCCGCGCACCATCAGCTCGCTGACCTGAGGCTCTGTCATGGCCCCAGTCTACCGGACGCGCCGCGGACGTGACGACTAGTTAGCAGCGACGACGGCGTCCTCCGCCGCGGTCACCTGGCTGAGCGTGGCGCGAACGACGCGCCTCTCCGTGTACCAACCGCCGTATTGGCCACCGGTCGGCGAGTACGCCCCGCCGCAAGTGATGACCGTTATCATGTCGTCACTCGTGGGAGCCATCACTTCAAGGGAGGAAGGATCGTTGGGATCGACCAGGAAGTTCTCCTCGACGGTGTAGCTCAGCTCAACCCCATCGGCGGAGCGCAGCATTATCTGATCGCCGACACTGAGCTGATCGAGGTCGAAAAAGACGCCTTCGCCGCCCCAGGTTACGTGCCCGGAAAAGACGGCGTTGCTGCCGGTACCCGGCTCCGAGGACCAGTTGTACCAGGCTATCTCCTGGCCGTTGAGAGGTACCTCTGGGGTCGAGTCGGCGTTCAGGCCGTAGGCGTTGACGGTCGCTTCGACGCCGATGCGCGGGATCGCTAGCTGGAACGGCGTCGAGCCCAGCGGTGGCCCGACGACCGGCGCCGGTGTCGGCGCGCTGTAGCGGTCGAAGATGTGGACCGGTTCGGCGAAGAGGCGCGCGGCGGACGGCGGCTCCTCAACCGTACGCGTCGCCGTCCCCAAGGGCACACCGACGAACAGGCCCAGAAGCGCCAGCACGGCCGCCGTCACGACCAGGCCGCCGCCAAGCAACCGTAGGCGCCGGAGCCAACGCCGGCGAGGGCGCGGCGTCGGTGGGTCGGAGCCAGCGTCTGCATTCATGCGGAAAACTCTGCTTACAATTATAGAGGTGGTTTACCTGCTTGAGGAGACGCGGCAGAGGCCAGATCGTTAGACTTGACAGTAATCCCGGCGAGCACTTAGCGGGGCCAGCGTGGCTGGTGACCAGCGTTACGCGAGCCAGCGCCTGCGGGCGCACCAGCCGATCGTTCTGAGGGCCGCTCCCCTATTCTCGCCACCGCACGTCGTATAAGCGCACCGGGTCCTCGAACCCGCGCAGCTCGGTCTCGCCTACGTCCGAGAGCAGGAATCCCTTGCCGGCCACCAGCTCGCGGACGACAACCGGAGCCAGAATCTGTCCGCCGTCCGCCTTCGAGCAGATTCGAGCCGCCAGGTTAACGGCGGTGCCGAACAGGTCTTCGTCTTCGGCGATTGGCTCACCGGCGTTCAGGCCAATGCGCACCTTGATCGGCTCGTCGGCAGAGTCGTTGCGCTCGGCGAACGCTCTCTGAATAGCGATCGCGCACTCCAGCGCCTTCGTCGCGGAGCCGAACGAGGTCATGAAGCCGTCACCCATCGTCTTCACCTCTGAGCCGCCGTGATCCTTCAGCGCCTCCCGCGTGATGCTCTCGTGCTCGCGCAAGAGATCGCGCGCTTTGGCGTCGCCCAGACGCTCTGTCAGCGCGGTTGAGCCTTCGACGTCGGTGAAGAGGATGGTGCGCGACGTGCCAGCGTCATTAGATGCGTCAGCACCCCTCGAATCCGACCCTGTCGAATCCAGAGTCCCTTGGAAGAACCGCTGTGCGAGCACCGCACCCTCAAACACACTGTCCACGAATACCACGCGAGAGTTCGGAATCAGCCCAGCCACGCGTCGCGTCTTATCGCTACTGAACGCCTTGCTGTTGCGTTGATGGATGAGCAACGTCGGCGTCGACAGGGAGATCGCGTCAGCGTCGGCGTCCCAACTCATCGCATCTTCCATGAATCGCACTACCATGGGGGGGTCCATGGAGGCTTTGCCCAGCTCAAGGATCTCTCTGATCACTTGATCTCCTACGTCAGGATTCATCATGCGAGTCATGATCTCGCCGAGAAGATCCGAATCTATTTCCGCCAGCTCAACCAACTTATCGATCTGGGGGCTCCGCATGTCCTGAGCTGCCGCCGCCGGGGGCGTCTGAACGAGGTGCGTCACCCTCTCCGGATGTCGAGCGGTATACACGAGCGCCGGTATCGTGGCAGCCCCCCAGGAGTAGATGCTCAACTGATCGAGGCCCAGCCGGTCAACAACCGCTTCAATGTCCAGAACAATACTGTCCAGCGCGAAGTTTTCCGGATCTCGGTCTGATAGACCGAATCCTCTCGGATCAAGGCGGACGAACGTCGACGTCTGAGCTACTGCCGTGTATGCGACGCGAAAACTCTCGATCTGCCACTCCGCCTCCAGATGAGACGGCGGCAATATCAGGTACAGCACTGCCGGGCCTTGGCCCATCGCGTAGTAGGCGATGCTCACCCCGTCGCTAGTCTTGGCGTATTGGATCTGCGGCTCCATAGCGCAGCCATTCTACGACATCCTCCCCGAGCCAGGCTGCTCTCGCTTCCCACACGAACCACGCAAGGCGCACAAGGCCTGAGCCTCTATCTAGCGTCCAAACCGAGCGCTTACTCTACTCACCGAGCGCTTGCTCTGTATATTGAGCGCTCGCTATACAATGCTCGCATATACGCCCGAAACTATTGACTCCTCTCACCACAGGCTGTAATTAACTTGGGTGAGAAACGAGGGTATGGATGTGACAAAGCTTTTCGCCAAGTGCGGTCGAGAGGGAACCCTGGGGAGGGAACCGCATCCATGCACTCGCCACCCATCCAAAGCGGGTGGTCGAGGGGGACGTCTCAACGAGGTGAATGCCGCACCCCGCGGGTCAGCTACCGTATCTAGCTGGTTAGCTGTCCACCTCTAAAAAGGCGCAGGTCCGCCGTGAGTATGGGCTCCACGGCGGACCGGAAAATAAGGTAGGGCTGCCAGCGATTGCGCTGGCAGCCCTACTACTTTGCTTAGCCAGTAGGTACGGGAAACTTAGCCTTGTCGGACATCAGTCGCCCGGCGTGCATCATGAAGAGCGACCGCATGGCGCCCGGCGTATCGAACGTCTCGCCGCCGAGAAGCCGGCCGACGCGCAGGCCTATGTAGATCGCCATCAGCAGGCTGGCCATCGCTCCCGCCTCCACCACCTTCGCGTCGTAAACGCCATCGTCGATACCGCGCTGGACTAGTGCCTGCAGCCAGTCCTGGCGCAGCTTCCACGCGGACCGGCCCGTCTTGGCCAGGTCGTCGTTCATCAGCGCCTCGGCCCAGATCTCGATCTCCAGGCGCGTCGCGTTATCGATATCAGTGTCTTGCATGGCATCGAAGAAGAAGCCTGCCACCTGCCGGAACGCCGACTCCGCATCATCGGCCTCCGCGATCAGACTGCGCATCTGCGCCGTGGCAGCCTCAGCGGAGTGCTCAACAACGGCGGCGATCAGTTCGTCCTTGCTGCCAAAGTAGTGATAGAGCCCGCCCGGCGTGATGCTCGCCTCATGGCAGATCTCGTCCGTCGTCGTTTGGTGGAACCCGGAACGGAGGAAACAAGCGCGTGCGGCTTCGATGATCTCCATCCGCCGTGCCGCCAGTTCTTCGGGCTTTAGCTTGGGCATTCCGCCTCCAAGTGGCTTAGAAAGCGAGCGCTCGGTACGTTAGGCGAAATCTATAGGAATCCGGGCAAACTGTCAAGAAATTTGCCATCGGGATTCTAGAATCCTCACGAAGCCACTCGCGGCGCCGACGCTGGTGTCTCAGTGCCTCGCGCCGCGGTTGGCGTTGCGTCAGTCTGTTGAAGATGCGACTGGCGAAGCCGCCGTCAGGAGGTCGTTTTGCTTCCGCAGCAGCTTGTTCTGTGATCGAACCAGCTTGGCGAGCTTGTCGTTCTGCTCCTCGATCCGGCGCATCGTCGACATCATGACCCTGGGGGGCGAGTCCTCCGGCATCATGTCCATGCAGTGTTCCATCACCGACCCTGGCACGCCGGAGAGGTTCTCTTGCCAGCGCACCCGCTGATCCGCGGGCAGGGCGCGGCGCAAGAGAGCCACGATGCCGATCCCGACGACGGCGATCAAAAGCAGCTTCCTCATCGTTTCGCCTCCTAACTACGACACTTGGCCGTTCCACATCACC
>PVMS01027362.1_pt1 | contig 15160 bp, 10 predicted proteins | sample 1853461 | NCBI WGS metagenome assembly PVMS01 (sample SAMN08582032, study PRJNA380276) | Marine sediment metagenome, whole genome shotgun sequencing project. | isolation source: ocean sediment barecode stripped | collected 2017 | reverse complement strand
GAAGGGATCCGAGCCGAAGTAGATATCTTCCCCGATCAGCTTGCCCTCCGCATCGCCAGGCCAGACGGTGACCAGTTGCGTCGTGGTGACGAACAGGTCGTGGCTTGCGATTCGCTCCCCGTTGACCTCGGTCATTCCCATGCCGAGGAGTTCCTTGCCGGTGTAGCATTGCTTCACCTGGCCTTCGGTGACGATGTGATCGGCCCCGGCGATGATGTTATCGACCACCACTTCGAACTGATTGCCACCGCCGGCGATCATCTGCGAGTAGAACCCTGTGACCGCTTCGCGGCCTTCGAGCACCATGATGTTGGTACCCCAGAAGTGATAGATCGGCTCGGCGGTGAGGGTGTCCATCAGCGGATCCAGGCGACCGCAGATCTCTGCTTCCATATGATCGCCGACCGCCTGCAGCAGCTTTTTTCGGCGCGGGTCTGTTTCCTGCTCGGCCTGGGCGTGTAGCGGTCCCCAGGACGCATTTGGATCGATCTTCGGCATGATCCTCATCCGGCGAAAAAACTGTATCTTGCACCAGAGTCTTGGGAGACGCGATACTCCCTGCTTGAAAACCAACCGGAGACGGATGCATGGCGGGACGCTTGGAAGGAAAAGTAGCAGTGATCACCGGTGCGGCAAGCGGCATCGGCGCCGGCACCGCGGAGCGGTTCGTCGAGGAAGGTGCGAAGGTCGTGATTGCCGATCTTCAGGCGGACAAAGCGGCGGCGTTCGCGGAAACTCTCAGCAACGCCGCTGTGTCCATTGCCTGCGATGTCACCAACGAGGCGGATATCGCCGCGGCCGTCGACCTGGCGGTGAGCACGTTTGGGCAGCTCGATTGCATGATCAACAACGCAGGCATCGTTGGTGCCGTCGGGTCGATCGCGGACACCTCCGCGGAAGCATACGACGCCACCATGAACGTGCTCGCCCGTGGCGTGTTCCTTGGCATGAAACATGCGGCACGCGTGATGTTGCCGCGCAAGACCGGCGTGATCGTTTCCCTGGCCAGCACCGCCGGGGTGATTGGTGGTCTCGGACCGCATGTCTACACCATGGCCAAGCACGGCGTGGTCGGGCTCACGAAATCGGTTGCCTCGGAGCTGTCCGCGTCGGGCATCCGGGTCAACGCCGTGGCGCCGGGCAACACGGTTACCGACATGACCAGCGACGTGGTCGCAGGCGACCCGGAAGACAAGGCTACCACCGCCGCTTCTATCGCCGAAGGCTCTCCGCTGGGCATCGCGGGGTTCCCGGTCGATATCGCCAATGCGATTGTGTACCTCTGTAGCGATGAGGCGCGTTACGTAACGGGCCATACCTTGGTCGTGGACGCGGGCCAGACCACGGGAGGGACGGCGGCAGCGTTCCACGGGCAAACCGCCGACGTCGTGAGGGAGGCAGGTAGACGGGGCGTCTGATAGTGGGTGCGCGCTACCCCGGACCGCGCTAATTCATGGGTAGCGGCTTAGCGACCATGATGTAGCTATCCATGGATTCGCTCCGTCGACCAGCTGATAGGCCAGCGTTGCGCTGCCCGTGAGAATTCATCCAGCGTGATCAGATTGAGGCAAGGCATCGCCCCGCGCTGAGCCAGCCCTCCATCGATCAGTTTCTGGACGCAGATGGCTGCGGGAATGATCGGGACGAACGGCCCGACACCGTTCCGAGCCACCAGGGTCCAGCGTACCTGCAAGGGCTTCTGCTCGGTGCTGCTGCCCGAAAGAGTCACCCGCATGCCGCCGGTCGACGATCCAAATCGGTCGAACAGACGACTCAGTGCGTAGACCTGAGTCGTGAAGTGCGACCAGGTTGGGACCAGTCTTCGCTTACGTAGTCTGGCCATCAAGACCATCGCGTGGTGTAACACGCCGAGTTCAAGACCGGCCTGGAAATTCACGTCGGTCACTGAGGCATAGCGACGCGGAAACAGTTCGAGGTCTGGAACATCGACGTTGGCTACGTGCCGTCGCCCGAGCGTGCCGCCAAACTCAACCGTTCGATGATCCATCCAGCCGAACACGGACGCCCACTCCCCATCGATTAATCGGAGGTACGGGTGGCCCAGGTACGAGAGAATTCCGGCCACGGTAGCCTTGCCTCGGTCCGCCCGGTTGCCGGGGACGATGAGCGTCTCGATGCGTTCAAGACGCCTGAATTCAGAGACGTGCGCGTCGACGATTGCCGAGGAAAGCGCCGGCACAGAGCTGGCGCCACTGATCAACAGGACATCATGGGCCCGCGCTGAGGCGTCCAGCGCCGAGATCCCGGTCACGAATGCCCGGTCGTCAGCCAGATCGACGTAGTGAGACCCGGCAACAATGCACGCCTGCGGTACGCGAAGATCTTGACCCTGGAATGGCCCGGCCGTATGGACGACGATATCGGGCTCAGAGGCAGCAATCTGGTCGACTGGATCCTGAGCCAGGTCGATCCGCTGGGATTGAACGTCCCGTTGATGGTCCTGCGCGAGTTGTCGTGCGTACGCTGTGGCCCGCTTTAGATCTCTGCCGGCGATAACCAGTTGCACCCGCTCGTTGGTAATGAGCACCTCACACAGACGCCTGCCGAAATTGCCGTAACCTCCAAGTACCACGACCCGCCGCATTCGGTCTGGTTCCAGCTGACCCTGAGTGTCGAGTTTAGCGTGGTCGGGAATCAGATATGCATTGCCCGGTTGAACGCCTCTAACACTGATTCGTGCATTGCTTCGGACACCGTTGGGTGCGGGAAGATGGCATCGATCAGCTCGGATTCCGTCGTTTCGAGCCCCATAGCCACGACGAAACCTTGAATCATTTCGGTGACGTTGGCCCCCACCATGTGCGCTCCCAACAGTTCTCCGGTGGCGGCGTCGAAGATCGTCTTGACCAAGCCGTCGGTGTCGCCGACCGCGACGGCCCTGCCGTTGCCAATCAGCGGAAATCGACCGATCCTGACCTGACGGTTGGACTCGGTCGCGGCGCGTTCGGTCAGACCAACGCTGGCGATCTGTGGGTGGCAGTAGGTGCAACCCGGAATGCGCTTGTGGTTGAGTGGGTGAGGCGCTGCATCGGCAATGTACTCGGCACAGATCACGCCCTCGTGACTGGCCTTGTGCGCCAGACACGGAGCGCCAGCCAAGTCGCCGATCGCGAATACGCCGGGCTCGGCAGTCTCCTGATAAGCGTCCGTCTGGATGAAGCCGCGATCGACCTGGACGTTGGTGGTTTCGAGCCCCAGTTCCTCGGAGTTGCCGGCAACTCCGACGGAAAGAATGGCGCGGTCGAACTCCGCCTTGACGACGCCATCCGTGGTCTCGATCTCCGCGATCAGGCCGTCACCGCTTGCGGTGATGCTCAACACCTTCGAATCAGTGTGAATTCTGATTCCCTGGGTTTCGAGACTGGAACTGACCAGGGCGGCGATCTCGTCGTCTTCCACGGGGAGGATCTGAGGCAGCATTTCTACCACAGTGACCTCGCTGCCGAGCGTCCCGTAGAAACTCGCGAACTCGATGCCGATGGCGCCCGCGCCGATGACCAGCAGGCGCTTCGGCAGTTCGGTTGGCACCATCGCTTCGCGATAGCTCCAGATCCTGTGGCCATCGATTTCGATGTTGGGCAATGATTTCGGCCGTGCGCCGGTAGCCAGAATGATGGCGTCGGCCGTTAGTTCCGCATCCGCGGCGCTCTGAGCGTCCTGGGTGATGCGCAGCCGGCCCGGGCCGTCCAGACGTGCCCGGCCGTCGAACACCGTTATCTTGTTCTTGCGCATCAGCATGCTGACGCCCTGACTGAGTTGTTTGGCAACGGCCCGGGACCGGGCGACCACCGCCGACAAGTCGAAGTCGACGCTGCCGACGTTGATGCCAAGTGCGCTGGCGTTGGCGATCTCGCGATACACATCCGCCATATGCAGCAGCGATTTTGTTGGGATGCAGCCCCAGTTCAGGCAGATACCGCCGAGGCGCTCCCGTTCCACCAGGGCGGTCTGCAGGCCCAGTTGCGCGGCGCGGATTGCCGCGACGTAGCCGCCGGGCCCGCCGCCGACCACGACGCAATCGAAATGATTTGCCATGAGTGTTCCTCAGACCAGCAGGCGCTCAGACCAGCAGACGATAGGGTGCTTCGAGCAGATCCCGGACGGTGCCCAGAAACTGGGCGGCGGGGGCGCCATCGTTTATCCGGTGGTCCCAGGTGAGCGACAGGCACATGGTCTTGCGCTTCACCGGCGTGTCGCCCTCCCAGGCAAGGCCATCGTATATCTGGTTGACGCCCAGAATGCCGGCCTGGGGTGCGTTGATGATGGGCGTAAAGGAGGTGACTCCGTACATGCCCAAGGCGGAGACGGTGAAGGTCCCGCCGGCCATTTCGTCCAGCCCCAGGGTACCCGTCCGGGCGGCGTCGGCGAGTCGCGAGGCTTCGAGTGAAATGCTCTTGAGATCGCGCCGATCCGCATCGCGGATCACCGGCACCAGCAGACCTTCGTCGATGGCCACGGCGATGCCCACGTGCACCTCTGGCAACAATGCGATTTCGGTGTCGCGGAACTCGCTGTTCATCATCGGGTGCAGGCGCAGTGCTTTGGCCACGGCTCGCACCACCAGGTCTGTATAGGTTGGGCGCACGCCCTCGACTTCCCATTCGTCGATCAACTGGGTGCGCAGCCGCACCGCATCTTCCATGCTCACGTCCATGTCCATGGTCAGTTGGGCGCTGCTGTCCAGACTCGCTTTCATGCGCGCGGCGATGGTTTTGCGGATGCCTTTGACCGGGATGGTTTCACCAGCGCCTGCTCCGGATACGGCCCCCGGCGCACGAGCCGCTGACGGACTTGCCGCGGGCGCCGCCGCGGCCGCTTCTACGTCTTCTTTGGTGATCCGCCCGCCGGGACCGGTGCCCTGGACAGTCGCCAGATCCACACCCAGTTCCGCGGCTCGGCGCCGCGCCAGCGGCGAGCTTGGGCCCGGTGTTGCCCCCCGTGTTGCAGAGGTTGCGGGTGCCGCGGCTTTTGCCATCGCAGCACCACTCGCAATGTCGGCTTCCACGATCCGCCCGCCGGGACCTGAGCCGTTGATCCGGTCAATGTCCACGCCGAGTTCTGCGGCCAGTCGGCGGGCGGCCGGGGAGGACAGTATTCGACCGCCGTCGCCCCGTGCCGCCGCCGGCGCGACGGTCAGTTCGGTGGGGGCGGGTTCGGCGGCGAGTTGGCTCGCCGGCACGGCCAAACTCACGGCCTGGCCGCTGGGCATTGGCAGCTCCGCCGGTATCTCTTCGCCGGCCGCATAGATGTAACCTACTACGTCGCCGGGGGCCATCATGACTCCAGGTTCCACCAGGTGCTTGACGGTCCCGTCGGCTTCGGCGTCGACGTCGAGATTGATCTTCTCGGTTTCCAACGCATATACCAGCTCTCCGGTCTTCACTGGTGCGCCGTCCGAGATGAACCATTTTTCGACCATCCCTTCGGTCATCGTCATTCCGACCTTGACCAGATAAATCTCAGTGGGCATTTGTCTCTCCAGTGGAATTTCTGCGGAACACGCCGCGGCAGGCGGCCAGTTCCAATGTTCGTTGCGTGTCGATCACCCGGGGTCCGTTGCGCTCGAGACGGAACCAGGCTTTCTGGCCCGGCTTCAAGGATCGTTCGCGCTCGCCGTCGAACGCCAGCACGCCGGGTCCGCTGATCGCGATGCGCTGGCCAAATGGTGCGACGCTGACCGAGCGCACGGGCACGTCCTGATACAAACCCGGCGCGATGGGCGCGCAGACGGTGTCGCCGCCCTTGCCCATCTTCAGCAGCAGGCCATGGTCGTCGTCCTCGGACACCGGCTGGAGCAGCCCGCCGATTGCCGTGACGCCCACCGCTGAGGGTTCGGCGCGGGTCAGCAGTGCCAGTTGTAGCTGATCAGCATCCAGCAACGCCCGTGATCCGACGAAACGTTGCCGGGTGAGCACGGCGTCGATCAATGCCAGATCGTCTTTCTCGTCTTCGATTTCAACGCAGATCGTCTTGGCGGTCGTCGCGACTTCTTCCAGGGCCACCGCACCGGTGGCGATCAACCCGGCAGCGGCGCCCGCAATGGTCGCTTCGACGAAGCGCGGAAACACGTTGTTGGTGCCGGTGGACACCGGTAGCAGCGGCGCGTCGCGCCAACCCAGAGCGAACGCGCGATTGGTTCCGTCGCCGCCCAGGGTTATGACCACCGCGCAACCTGCTTCCTCGAGGGCGAGGGCGGCTCGCGTGGTGTCCAACGCGCTGCCGGTCGCCGGAGAGTCGACCGGTTCGAAGTGAAGTTCGTCCGCGAACTCCTCCAGGGCAGCCTCGGTGATGCCGTGAGTATCCGGGAGGAAGCGAAACTCCCGCGCGGATGCCGCCATGGCGCCCACGATCGCGCGGCGGATGATGGCGCATTTTTCCTGATTGTCGAATACCGAAGCACGGGCAACGAGGCGCCGCACGTCCTTGCCCGACGCAGGATTAGCAGCGATCCCGATCGGGCCGGTTGCCATCGAAGCCTCCGAAGTGCTCGCTAGCCTTTAAAGTCCCAGGATCCGGCGGGCTTCCGCGGCGATGGTTTTGGCGTTCGGCACGTAGTGCGGCTCGAGTCCCGGGCTGAACGGCACCGGCGAGAACGGCGCGCCAACCCGGGCCACCGGTGCGTCGAGATAGTCGAACGCCAGCTCCTGAATCTGTGCTGCGATTTCAGCGCCGAACCCGCCGAACCGCACGGCTTCGTGAACAACCATCGCGCGATGGGTCTTTCGCACCGAGTCGATCACGGCGTTGGTGTCGAACGGCTGCAGGGTGATCGGATCGATGACCTCAGCGTCGATGCCGTCGGCCTTCAGATCCTCTGCGGCAGTCAAGGCTTCGTGAATCATGCGACCGAAGGCGACGATGGTGAAGTTGGTGCCGGACCGGATGACGTTCGCAACGCCGATCGGCACCTCGTAGGGTTCTTCAGGCACTTCGCCCGTCAGCCCCAGCGACATCTTGTTCAGGATGACGAACACGGGATTGCTGTCCCGAGCCGCCGCAATGATCGATCCCTTCGCGTCGTAGGGTGTCGCGGGCATCATCACCTTCAGGCCGGGCAGGTGACACAGCCAGGCCTCAAGGCTCTGCGAATGTTGCGCCGCCAGGTTCAGCCCGGCGCCGGCCATGGTCAGCACGGTGATCGGTAATTGCGCCGCTCCGCCGAACATGAATCGCATCTTGGCCATCTGGTTGCTGATTTCGTCCATGCATTCGCCCAGGAAATCCATGAACATCACGTCGATGATCGGCCGGCAGCCCGTTGCTGCGGCGCCTACGCCAAGTCCGATGATTCCGGCCTCGGAAATCGGCGTGTCGATTATGCGGCGTTCGCCGAACTCGGCGAGCAGGCCCTGGAAGGAGCCGTACACCCCACCTGCGCCGGCCACATCTTCGCCGGCCACAAAGGCGTCATCCTGTTCGAGAAGTACCTGTCTGACGCCTTCGGTGATTGCCGCCACATAAGGTAGCGTGCGTGCGTCGGTGGTCTGTGCTTCAGCCATGGGGAGTGTCCTTCCTAAGCAACATAGTAGACGTCATCCAGCAGGGTGGCGGGGTCCGGCATCGGACTGTCGTTGGCGAACTGGATCGCGACATCGAGCTCGCTTTTCACGGTCTCGTGCACAGCTGCCATGTCGTCCTTGCTCATGATGTCCTGTTCGGAGAGTCGGGCTTCGAACAGGTCGATCGGATCGCGTTTCTTCCACTCCACGACTTCTTCGTCGGTTCGATAGGAAAGGCCCATACCGCGCACTCCGACGTGGTCGTAGTAGCGGTAGGTCTTGCACTCGAGCAGGGTTGGACCGCCGCCACTGCGGGCGCGATCGATGGCTTCGCCGGCCGCTTCGTAGACCGCAACTGCGTCCATGCCGTCGACCACTACGCCGGGCATGCCGTAGCCCGCCGCCCGATCCGCCACATCGACGATTGCCTGGTGGTTCCTCTGGGCGGTGTACTCGCCGTAGCCGTTGTTTTCGCAGACCATCACGATGGGCAGCTTGTACAGCCCAGCCATGTTGGCCGCTTCGTGAACTGAGCCTTCGTTGCTGGCGCCGTCACCGAAGAAGGTCACGGCAACCGCACCGTTGTCTTTAAACTTGTTGGCGAAGGCGGCTCCGACGGCAATGGGTGGCCCGGCGCCCACAATCCCGTTGGCGCCGAGCATGCCGAGTTCCATGTCACAGATGTGCATGGAGCCGCCCTTGCCTTTGCAGTAGCCGGTAGCTTTGCCAAACAATTCGGCGAACATGCGGTCGAAGTCGCCGCCCTTGGCGATCAAGTGGCCGTGGCCCCGGTGGGTGCTGGTAATCTGGTCTGTATCCGCGAGATGGACCATGATCCCGGCGGCGATAGCCTCCTGGCCAACGTACAGGTGCAGGGCGCCGGGAATCTTTCCGTCTTCCATCATCTTACCGGCGGTTTCTTCGAAGTGGCGGATCCGTACCATGCGGCGGTGGATATCGCGTAGGGTGTCGTCGTTGGGTTGGTTGGTCAAAAAACCGTCTCCGCTGACTGTTATCGGATCGGGTAGGTTACGTATCCGGTACCCGCGGAGCAAGCATGGCGCGGGGATTTGCACGGAAAATTAAAGCGGATGCTGTAGCGTCTGGGGCAGTGGAGCACGCAAGAAATGGATGATCATCAGGCGATTTGCGAGGTGCGGTACGGGTACGCACTCGGGCTCGATACCCGGGACTGGGAACTGTACCGGCGCATTTTCACCGAGGAGATCGACATCGACTTCTCGTCGTTCGATGGTCAGCCGGGCAGCCTCATGAAAGCGGATGATTGGGTCGCGCGGTGCCGCATTTTTTTCACGGGCCTGGACGCCTCGCAGCATGTCATGACCAATCCAATGGTCGTCATTGAGGGCGATCGGGCGCGCTGCCGAATGTACATGACGGCCGACCACTACTTTGCTAACGAGCTGGGTGACGATCGGTTTGTGATCGGCGGCTATTACGACGATCGACTGGTGCGAAGCGGCGGTGACTGGCTGCTCGAAGCGGTCACCCTGACGCTGTTGTGGGAACGGGGCAACCGGCAGATTATGGAATTGGCTGCGGCCAAGGGAGCGGCGCTGGTTGCGCGCCAAGCGACGGATTGAAACCTTACGAATGAGGTAGCGGAATCGGCGGTGCTGCACTCAGCATTCGGCAGAGGTCGTTGAGTTTGCGACAGGTCATCGAGAACAGCGAGAAATCCTGGACGGCCGCCTGCTGTGCGGACTCGATCGCGCCACGCCAGGTCTCGGTAAACTCTGAGTAACCCGCAAGCCATACCGCAACCTTATCGGCTCCTTGCGCGTCCTGGAGCACGCGGGTTGCCAGGCTGCCCTGATGGGAGGTGACGTCGTCCAGCAACGCATCACGCTCCATCGCCTGCCAATGGGTTGCCGTAGGCATCTGAACCAGTTGTTCCGTCAGCCAGTCGAGACGCAAGGCAGAACCCAACTGGGCGTACGCGTCCAGGATTTCCATGAGATCGTCGCTACCGCTGTCCGCGGCGTCGATGACGGGAAGCGCAACGGCCAGCACTGCCGCATTGGCGTGGCGTAAAGCAACCTGTTCGGGCAAGCCCCGCAACTGCAGTCGCTCGATGCCGGCGGCCCGGCGCGCCGCGGTAATCTGGCCCATGAGCCTGGGGGCCTCGTTGCGTAGCAGCTCGATCCCCTCGCCAAACTGCGTGACGAGCTCGCCAACGTCGAGCTGCGCTCGTCGATGGCGGAGGAACCATCGGGTGGCCCGCCGGCCGAGCTGAATTTGCTCCAGCATCAGCGTTAGACGAACGTCCTCGGCGACGTCGTCCAATGCTTCGATCTCCCGGTAGCTCTCTCGGATCCTGAAGGTGTCCATCGCCGCCAGGTAGGCCTTCACGGTCTCGTCGGCACGGCTGCCGATGAACTCGCCGACGTGCGCGACAAAGGTAATACCCATGTGATGGACGAGGTCGTTGGCCAGTTGCGTCGCGATCAGCTCGCGGATCAGCCGGTGGTCTCCGATCGCGTCGTCGTAGCGTTCGCGCAGGAGCGCAGGAAATGCGCTGCGCGCCTGACGTGCGATCGCTGGATCCAGGTGGATTTCCGAGGCGATCAGTTGTTCCTTGAGGTAGATCTTGGCATACGCCAGCAGTACCGCCAGCTCCGGGCGGGTCAGCGCGCCGCCCTGGACGAAACGCTCGCTCAGGGCTTCGTCCGAGGGGATGGTCTCCAGTTCCCGATCCAGATCCTGGACCTGCTCCATCTGCGAGATGAAACGCTGGTATTCGGTGTGCCTGGTTCGCAGGTGCTGCTCGGCAAGGCTCAACGCCTGCGCCTGGCGGAAATTGTTGGTCAGCACCAGATCGGCGACTGCGTCGGTCATCTCCTCGAGCAGCAGGTTGCGCTGCTTAATGGTCATGTCGCCCGCGTTGACGATACCGTCGAGCAGGATCTTGATGTTCACTTCGTGGTCGGAACAGTCGACGCCGCCCGCGTTGTCGATGAAATCCGTATTCACTGATCCCCCGCCCTGCGCGAACTCCACGCGGGCGGCCTGGGTCATGCCGAGATTTCCGCCCTCGCCGAACACCTGGCAGCGAAGCTGCGAGGCGGCTATGCGAATGTTGTCGTTGGCTCGGTCACCGACTTCGACATGAGTTTCGTCGGTTGATTTCACGTAGGTTCCGATGCCGCCATTCCAGATGAGGTCGATCGGCGCCTTGAGCAGTTCGTGAATCAGCTGATCCGGCGACAGTGCGGGCGCGGAAATATCGAACAGCGTTCGTGCGGCCTCGCCGAGCTCTATCGATTTGGCGCTGCGCTCGTAGATTCCACCGCCGGCAGACAAAAGCCCGAGGTCATAATCGGCCCAACTCGACCGTGGCCGTTCAAACAGGCGTTGCCGCTCACCGAGGCTCGCGGTGGGGTCGGGATCCGGATCGATGAAAATGTGGAGATGGTTGAAGGCGGCGACCAGCTTCACGCTATCGGACATGAGCATGCCGTTGCCGAAGACGTCGCCGGACATGTCACCTATACCGATGACCGTTATCGAATCCCGCTGCACATCGAGATTGCGCTCGCGGAAGTGCCGCTGTACGGAAATCCAGGCGCCGCGCGCGGTTATTCCCATTTTTTTGTGATCGTAGCCGTTCGATCCTCCGGACGCGAAGGCATCGCCCAGCCAGAATCGGTAGTCGTCGGCGATGGCGTTTGCGACGTCGGAAAATGACGCGGTGCCCTTGTCCGCTGCGACCACCAGGTAAGGGTCGTCGGCGTCATAGCGGACAACCCGTTCCGGCGCGACCAGCGCTCCATCGATGTAATTGTCAGTGACGTCCAACAGGCCGCGAATGAAATCCTGGTAGCAACGCGTGACGTCAGGTGCGTCGCCACGTCCGCCGGGTGGCGTTTTAATGACGAAGCCACCCTTGGCGCCGGTGGGCACGATTACCGCATTCTTGACGATCTGGGCCTTGGCGAGACCAAGCACCTCGGTTCGATAATCTTCTAACCGATCTGACCAACGGAGCCCGCCGCGGGCAATCGGTCCGCCGCGTAGATGTACGCCTTCCATGTGCGGTGCGCAGACGAAGATTTCGTGTTGCGGCACGGGTCGCGGGAGTTCCGATATCCGTCCGGGAGCCAGCTTGATCGACAGGAACGATCGTGGTTCATCGTTACCGCAGTAATAGTTGGTTCGCTCGGTTGCGTCGATCAGCTCGGCGAACCGGCGCAGGATTCGGTCTTCGTTCAACAACTCAACGTCGTCGAGCCCCAGCACGAACTCCTCGCCCAACAGCTGGTATCGATCACGGTCCACCGTCGCGGGATCGAACCGACACTCGAACAGCTCCACCAGCTGGCATGCCAGGGTTGCGTGCGCGTTCAAGGTGTCGCTGATGAAGTGCTCGCTGAAGCCGAAGCGGATCTGCTTCATGTAGTGGGCGTAGCTACGCAGCACGGCGACCTGACGCCAGGTCAGACCCGCCGCGAGAATCAGCCGGTTGAAGGAATCGTCGTCGACGCTGCCAACCCAGATCCGGATGAATGCGTCTTCGAACCGATCGCCGATCTGGTCCAGTTCCAGCGGTCGGTGATATGAGACGTGGAAATCCTGAATCGATACCGGATGGGATTGCAGACCGATCCGGTAAGGATGCTCGCCATTGACCCGCAGGCCCATGTGTTCGAGTTGCGGGAGCAGGTCGGACAGCGGCAACGGCTCGCCGAGGTGAAAAACCTTCAGGTTCAGCTCGCGCCGGTCCGCTTCCGGGAGGCGCGAAAACCGCATCACCAGGCGCCGGGAATCGCTCAATCGTTCGGTGTGGGAAACGTCGTACGCTGCCGTGCGCGCGGAAAAGTGCTCGCGGTAACCCGCCGGAAACGCGCTCGCATACCGGCGCGACAGTACCCGGCCACGCGATTCGCCAAACGCGGCAACCAGCGCTTCATTCAGCTCCGATGACCAGTCGCTGGCAAGCTCGATGATCTGTTGTTCCAGCGTGGCGTCATCGAACACCGCCTGGGAGCCCGGTGCGACCCGCAGATTGAATTGCAGACGAACCAGAATCGACTCGGAGAAATACGGTTCGAACTCGAAGTCTTCGGCGGCCAATACTTCGATCAACAGGTTTTGAATCTGCACCCTCAGGTGAGTGTTGTAGAGCTCACGCGGGATATAGACCAGGCAGGTATAGAACAATCCGTAACGATCGCGGCGCAGGAATACTCGGGTCTTTCTACGTTCGTGCAGGTAAGTGATGGCCACCGCGCTGGCCAGCAGCTCGGCTTCGCTCATCTGGAACAGCTCGTCGCGTGGATAGGTGGCCAGCACCTGCGCCAGGACCTTGCCGTCGAACCCCCGAGGTTCGAACGGAGACTGCTCGATGACGCGCTCGACCTTTCTGCGTATGCAGGGGATACGGCTGGGACGTTCGGTATACACCGGCGACGTGTAGAGGCCCAGAAAGGTCTGCTCGCCGATCACCTGGCCGGTGTCGTCGAATCGCTTGACGCTGACGGAGTCCGGATAGGCGGGCCGATGGACTCTGCATTTTGTGCCGGACTTCGAAAATGACAACAGCGTCGGTTCGAGCAGGAAGGCACGAGTTGCCTCCGATTGCTCGGACAGGCGGCGCGTCGAGGCGGCAGCGCGAAGGGTCAGAATGCCGAGCGAGGTACCTTCCCGCTGGCGCATCTCGTCGTCGAGGTAGTCGAACTCACGGTAGCCGAGAAAGGTGAAGTTCTCGTGATCTATCCAGTGCAGGAAGGCGATGACCTCCTGAACCTCCTCCGCGGGGCTGGTACCGGCGTCAGTTTCGAGCTCGCTGATGATCCGGTGGAGTTGGGCTTTCATCGGTGCGAAATCACGCACGACCACACGCACGTGGTCAAGGGTCTCTTCCAGCCGCAGACGCAGGGCCGCAAGCTGTCCCGCGACTACGCGATCGATCTCGGCGTAGATGAACCCCTCGGCATTGCCCTCGCTGGTCCCGTTAGGCAGCAGCGCCTCGAGGACGCCGTCCGGATCCCGCTGGGTTCGGAACACGGTGTTGCCCAGATAGTGGGTCACCAGATCGTGATGCGACAGTTCCATCAGAACCGAATCCACTACGAATGGCATGTCGGGGCAGACGATCAGAACTATGGTATGGCTCGATTGCCAACCGTCACGGTCGTACTCCGGATTGATGATACTGACCCGGAACTCGTCGGATTGCCGATGTTGGAATGCGCGGAAGCAGGCGATCGTTGCGCTGGCGTCGTTCTCGGGATCTCGTTCGATCAGCTCATCGTCTGGCGCCGCACCCCACAGTCCGACGGCGAATGCGGTCGCCAGCGACCCGTCAGCGTCGGGCAGGCGCGATTCGAGACTGTGCGTGAGCGAACTGATGAACTGGTCATGGGTAGCGCTCATCGGCTCAGACCTGCTTGACCGTGCTGGCGATGAGTTTCTGTCGTTCGAAATCGGCGCGCCGCGAGCGGAGCTCAGCATCACTGAGTTTTTCGATGTTCATGAAGTCCTGCTTCCATTCATCGTCTTCCTGCCAGCGTAATGGCGAGGTGGCGATTATTCCGGGACCGGTTGCACATTCGAATAGCGCCAGAGCGCGGTGCGCCCACTCATAAGCGGGATAGCCGAGCGCCGAATAATAGCTGCGGGTTCGCTCCAGGTAGGGTATGAATCCTTCGCTCATGGGCACTGCTCGTGGGTCGCTGATCCCATTATTCGCATCGTGGAGGTGCTGGCAAGCTTCACGCCGGCGCTCGACTGCTTTGCCTGACCGGACGGGCGAGCCTATGATGGTGCGCCTACCCGGTTGAGTCTCTCCCGTTGAATCCACTGCGCTGGTATCTGGTCAGCACCGCGGCGTTATTGGTGCCCGGCGGAATCCAGATGGTTCTGTACCCCTGGATGATTGCCGTGTATCTCAACGAGAGCGCGGAGCGGGTCGGTATCGCGCAGATGGCTGGCATGCTGCCCGGTCTCGTGCTGACGCTCGTTGGGGGAGTGGTCGGCGACCGCGTCGACCAGGTACGTCTGTTGCGCAATGCCCACCTGCTGGCTGCGATTCCGGCGCTTGGGCTGGCATTGCTGATTGGATCCGGGAGCATTTCCTACGGCTTGATCCTGAGCTACGCGGTTGCCGGCGGGATCATTGGCTCGATCGCCCAGCCCGCCCGCGATGCGCTATTGAGCCAGGTGGCAGGCGACGACATCCAGCGCACCGTGACATTGGTGATCGGACTGCAATTCGGCATCCAGATCATCGGCTTCGGGTTCGGCGGCCTGGCCGACCGCCTGGGACCGGTGCCGTTGCTGACGTTACAGGCCGTCCTGATGGCCCTGGGTGCGGCGGCTGTGACGCGGATGCGGCTGCCGGCTCGACCCCTGCGCCGCAGTGAGGGTCACGCGTTGCGTCAGATCGCCGACGGGGTGCGTTACACGCTGAGTTCACCCCGTATCCGACCGGCCGTGGTGGCGTACTTCGCCGTGGGGTTGTTCTTCGCCGGGACGTTCATGGTGTGGCTGCCGCTGATGGTGCGCGACTTCTATCACGGGTCTGCGTGGGGAATTTCCCTGGCCTTCGCCAGCAATATGGCCGGCACGGTTGTGGCGACCACCATTCTGGTCTGGCGCGGCGGCATCCGCCGTCAGGG
>PVMS01002486.1_pt1 | contig 15161 bp, 14 predicted proteins | sample 1853461 | NCBI WGS metagenome assembly PVMS01 (sample SAMN08582032, study PRJNA380276) | Marine sediment metagenome, whole genome shotgun sequencing project. | isolation source: ocean sediment barecode stripped | collected 2017 | reverse complement strand
TTCGCATTAATAGATTTGATGAGCTGGCAAGATATCTGAATAGAACAGATTTGATGGACAACACCTACGACTACAGCATATCAGGTTGGCGAAACTTGACCTTTTTCGAAAGCTATTTCTCAAATTTCATTGAGGGAACAGAGTTTACTATGGACGAAGCAGAGGAAAACGAAAAAAAAAAAAAAGTGAACTACCAACGGCACCAGGACAGCCATGATATTTTGGCACATATAGAGATTTCGGGTGATATGTCCGAAATGCATAAAGTTCCGGCAGACGCCGCTGAACTGATAGATATTCTCAAAGTCAGGCACGGATTACTTCTGGCGGAAAGACCAGACAAAAGACCTGGGGAATTTAAGATAAAGCCCAATAAAGCCGGCGGGACAGATTTCGTGTTACCAGAATTGGTGGAAGGGACCCTGATTCAGGGGTTTGATGTTTATCAGTCTCTTCCAGTCGGTTTGCAAAGAGCAATTTTCATTCATTTCATGGTCAGCGAAGTACATCCCTTCAATGATGGAAATGGAAGACTTTCCCGAATAATGATGAATTCCGAATTGGTATCTGAAAACCTACATAAGCTGATTATCCCCACAGTTCACAGAGAAAGCTATTTGAATGGTCTGAGGGCAGCGACCAGACAAGGACGATTCAGGATAATGGTGAAAGTACTACACCAGATGCAGTGTTACACCGCCTCTTTAGATTGGACTGAATATGATGAGGTCAAAACCGCGCTTCAAGAAAACGCGGCAGACAAAGAACCCGACGATGGCATAACCATATTTAATAAGATAATTGCAAAGCTGGGTGGGCAGTATCCAGCAGGATAGCTGGCGCCCAGACGCGATTTCCGTAAAATCGGCCAGTGTACGCAAATTGTCTTCGTGCATATCCCGGTCAATTCGGTAAAGCATGAGACTCGCAATCAAGAGCATCCAGATTACAAACAGGATCGGTGCGTAATATAGGCCCAACCTGAACACTGTTTCATCCGGCACCTGACCAGGCGCCACGACTCAGATCATGTATTCAAATAACAGCAAGAACCCTACAACTAAAACGAAGAAAACTAGCAGCAGGTAAGAAACTTTATCCACCCGGCCAGGTACCAGGTACCAGCCGTTTTCCTTTTCCTCAAGACCTTCAGTCCGGAATTTTTCCAATTGTCCCTTTATTGAATACGGTGACCAGTTTTTCTGGAAGCCATCAATCAGGATACTGGCCAAAATTGATACCGTTATATTGGTCACCGCGCCGATCAGGCAAAACCAGGGCCATGCAAGATCGGTACCGGTTGCTACATACCAGACCACACCGAAACCCACGGCCGTTCCGACCAGCAGACCACGCTCGGTTGCATGCTTGGAGAAAAATCCCAGTGCAAACATACCCAGTTGTGCGCCCACGAAATAGGAGCCAACCTGGCTCAGGGTCTCCAGAATCGAGCCGGTACTTTTCGAATACATAATCGCGGGGGCGATAATGATAGCTGCCCAGAATACGGTGAATATTCGAGTGACCTTCAAATAATGTTCAGGACTGCCATCCTTTACAAAATACTTCTGATAAAAGTCGATCACGGCGATGGTGGAAAGTGAATTAAACGCCGAATCAAGGCTGGACATGGACGCAGCCATCACCGCGGCGGCAATGATGCCCATCAGGCCAGGCAAGCCGTAGTCTGCTGCAAACTGGAGAATGATGGTATTGCCATTATCGAATTCGCGTCCACCGTAATGCGCATAAAATAATATGCCGAGAAAAATAAACAGGAAATAGATAAAAAATGCGGCAAATCCCATCAATAAATATGATTTCTTTGCATCGCCGATATTTTTTGATGCCAGGGTTCTTTGCACCATCATCTGGTTGGTGCCATAGACAGTTACATGGTAGAGGGTCATCGCCACGATACCCGACCAGATCGTCGTGACATTGGTCAGATCCCACGAAAAATTCAGAGCATCGGTCTTACCCTGCATCTTCAATTGCCCAAGGGTCTCAGCAAACGGCAAAGTCATGCTTTCCATCAACGCAAATAAAATTATAAATGCACCGACAAAAAGCACGACCGCCTGGATAACATCAGTCCAGATAACGGCAGTAATCCCACCCATGACCGTGTAAATCAATGCAATGACGGTCACAATAAAAATGGCGTGAACAACATCTACACCGGTAATAAACTCCAGCACCAATGAGGTGGCGTACAGGATCGCGGCCGAGGTCAGAGTTTGTGAAACCAGCCAGATCGTTGAAATCAGTACACGCGCCTTTGGACCGAAGCGTTTTTCCTGGTATTCGTAAATCGAGGCAACACCGCTGTTAAAGAAGAATGGCAGAAAAAACGTGATTACCAGGAAAATTACGATCGGGTAATTGAGGTGGATTGCGATGACGGACAAGCCATCGGTATAGGACCATGCAGGAGCACCGAGAAAAGACAATGCACTGACATAGGTGGCGATCACTGATATACCAATTGCCCACCAGGGTGTTGTCCGTCTACCCAGAAAAAAATCTTCAGCAGTGCTAATCCGCTTACTCAGATGGTAACCCAGGTATAGGTTTCCAATAATATAGATCACGAGAATCGTCCAATCCAAATTGCTGAAAACGTTTATATGAACTCCGGTGCCAGGGGCTGGTTACTGCTACGTGTGATATAGATTGTACAGGCCATCTGGCCGTGGTTTGTGTACCTGCGACTTGATCCGATCGGTGTCGTAAACGTATCACCAGGGTTCAGATCCAGTGACTCATCTCCCACCGTTACGCGGCAACCGCCCTGCTGGACGAAAATTACTTCTTCTTCTTTTCTTATATGGGTAGGAATACTTGCACCCGGCATTAGCCTGAGCGCTCTCACCACGAATCCATGTTCCCAGCCCAGGTGACCTTCCGGTGCCAACTCTGCCCCATTTGCCGGTCCGAGAAGCGATACTTCCTCCACACCATCGAAGCGCGAAAGTGCGGTGTCCTTTGACCAATGAAAGTTGCGGCTTCTTACGATGATATTTTTCAAACCGCTTGCATCAATTACCCGGTGTTCCGATACCTGCTGCGATGTGGTTCTTGGCATTGGCGACAACCCTTCGGGTAAAGACGCATTAACCAGCTTGTCATGTAAAGAACCGTCTTCCATCAACACCAGGCCATGGTCTTTGGCAAGGTCAAATACCTGTGGAGCCCACAAAACGCGTCCGGGGTCATCACCACCCAGCACAGCATAGAGAAACCCAATCGACTGTCCGATATTTTCAAAACCGCGAAACACATCTGTGGGCAGGGAAATAATATCGCCGGGATTCAGAATAATTTCACCATCCTTTGCATCCACGCCACTGCGGAATGCCCAGGTGCCGGAATGAACCACGAATACTTCGCTGGTCAGGTGACTATGCTGCGAATTCAGACAATGCGGTGGTTGCCTGGCACCACCGATGTTGAAACCATGCTGCAGTTCTATATGAACGTGCTGATCCGGGTTTTCTGCAACACCAGGTCCGATAATGGTGAAGTTTTCTTTCTTATCGCTGCCAGGGGAGCGTGTGTCAATAAATGCGGTATGGCATGGCCGCAGATCCTGGTACCTTACTAGGCGCTCAACTAAATTCATTCCTGTTCCCTTCGATAGCTATACGGGTGCAACATTAATATCTTCAACGGGCGGTCCATCCGCCATCCACTTTGAGACTGGTGCCTGTTGTGCTGGCACTGAGATCGCTCAGGAGGAATATGCAGGCATTGGCGACGTCTTCCTGACTAGCAAGTTTTTTCATCGGGATCATGCCCATTACGAAGTCAGAGAATGCTTTATCTTCAAACATGGGTTTGGTCATTGGTGTGAGCACAAATGTGGGCGCGACAGTATTTACGCGTATTCCAGCTTCGGCCAACTCCACCGCCATTGCCTTGGAAAGACCTTCGACGGCATGTTTGCTCATGCAATAAAGGCTACGATTGGGGGAGCCGACGTGCCCCATCTGGGAAGACATGTTTACCACAGAGCCTCCACTCGCCTTTTTCAAAGGGGTAATGGCAGCCTGGGATACGAGATACAAAGCACGGATGTTCAGATCGATAACCAGGTCGATATTCTCCTGGCTCTGGTCCTCCATGGGCCCGACACGATTGGTCCCGGCATTATTAATAAGGCCGTCAAGACGATCGAGATTACGAATGCGTCCGCCGAGACTTGAAGAAGTTACGTCCTCCACCCATGGCTCGATAGAGCCTGCCGATTCATTGACCAGGCTGGATAGCCCATCTGCAGCCAAATCCACCGCAATGACCTCGGCGCCAAGTTCGGCACAGATTTTTGCACAACATCGGCCGATACCCCTGGCGGCCCCAGTAATCAGAATACGCTTGCCTGAAAGCAATGTCTTACTAAAGCTCATTTATTCTCACAAAGTGAATTGAAATCGAAGTCATTATTGACTATGATTTACTCGAATTCAAGATGTTTATTTTTTCACTATATCACCCAGACCATTTCATTTGGAGTACCGATAAAATGATCCGCTATTTGAAGAAAGGAAAATCACAGGAAGAATTAACTCTTTCTATTCAGCAAATTAAAGAAACAGTAGAAAATATCCTGGCAGATATTGAAACACGTGGTGATGCGGCCATTCGCGAATACTCTGAGAAATTTGATAAATGGACTCCGAAGTCATTTAAACTCTCAAAATCAGACATTCAAGACTGTTATGACCAGGTTGATGAGCAGGCACAAAACGATATTCGCTGGGCTCAGACACAAATCCGCAATTTCGCCCAGATTCAGAAAGACTCGATGCTGGATGTAGAGGTTGAAACACTACCCGGTGTCACTCTCGGTCATAAACATATCCCTGTTAATAGCGTTGGCTGCTATATCCCCGGTGGCAAGTACCCGCTACTTGCGTCCGCCCATATGAGTGTTCTGACTGCGAAGGTTGCCGGTGTAAAACGCGTGATTGCCGCTGCCCCTCCCTTTAACGGCAAACCCGCCCCGGCCATTGTCGTCGCCATGGATATGGCAGGCGCAGACGAAATCTACTGTTTTGGTGGCGTTCAGGCAATCGCGGCAATGGCTCTCGGTACAGAGAGCATTGAAGGTGTGGATATGCTGGTCGGTCCGGGTAACGCCTTTGTTGCCGAAGCCAAACGGCAACTGTTCGGACGTGTCGGCATCGACCTGTTTGCCGGCCCCACCGAGACACTGGTCATTGCCGACGAAACCGTAGATGGAGAACTGTGTGCAACGGATTTGCTCGGACAGGCTGAACATGGCACCAACTCACCCGCGGTGTTGCTGACCAATAGCGAAGCCTTGGCAAAAGAGACCATGGCCGAGGTTGAACGGCAACTGACAATCCTGCCTACCGCTGATGTTGCAGGCGTAGCATGGAAAGAGTACGGGCAGGTCATCGTCTGCGACACCTATGACGAAATGGTTGGGGTAGCTGACGAACTGGCCTTTGAACATGTACAGGTAATGACCAAAGAACCTGACTACTTCAAGGACAATATGAGCAACTTTGGCGCCCTTTTCCTTGGCCCTGAAACCAATGTTGCCTATGGCGATAAATGCATCGGAACCAATCATACGTTGCCGACCTTGAAATCCGCCCGTTATACTGGTGGCTTATGGGTAGGGAAATTTATAAAAACATGTACCTACCAGAAAATCACCAGGGAAGCATCGGTCGTAGTAGGGAAATATTGTTCCCGTCTGTGTGCACTTGAAGGCTTTGCCGGTCACAAAGAGCAAGCGGATATTCGCCTAAGAAGGTATGAGTAAACAAAACAGTAGAAAACGTGTGACGTCCTATGACGTCGCACGGGTTGCCGGCGTCTCACAGTCGGCTGTTTCCCGAGCCTTTCGGCCGGGCTTGAGTGTCTCCAATAAGACCAAGGAAAAGGTCATGAAGGCGGCAAAAAAGCTCGGTTACAAGCCCAATGCCATCGCACGAATGTTAATCACACAACGTTCCGGCATGGTCGCTGTAATCATCTCTTCAATTTCCAACCTGATCTATCCCGAGCTGCTATCACGCCTTACCGAAAACTTGTCTGAACAGAACGTCAAGGTATTACTGTTTACCCTGGATGGTTCAGAGCAACTTGAAGAGTTACTGGAACAGATCTGGACCTACCAGGTTGATGGTGTCATCGCTATGGCAGCGCATTTTGATTACCGCGATATTTCACAGTTTGAACAACACCAAATTCCGGTCGTGCTGTATAACCGCCAGGTGCTTGATCATCCTGTCAATACCGTGTGTGTCGATCATGAGCAGGGCATCAGGCAATTGGTTGATTTACTGGTTGCAGGCGGCAGTAGGCGGTTCCTGGTACTTTCAGGCCCGACCGAGTCCGATGTCGCAAACGATCGCCGAAACATTGCGATACAGAACCTTGCCAGGCACGGCTTTAAAGATATACCTATTTTATACGGCGACTTTTCATACCAGTCAGGCAAAGACTGTTTTGCCGAATGGATGGCAGAGCACGAGGCGCCGGACGCGGTGATCTGCAGTAATGATTCAATGGCAATCGGCTGCATTGATGAAGCCCGTGGCGAGCATGGTCTTAAAATCCCAGAACAGATTTCTATTGTCGGTTTTGATGGTATCCATGCTGCTTTCTGGAGTGGTTATGAACTGACCACCATACGCCAGCCAGTCAACCAGATGGCCAAGGCGGCAGTCAGCATACTGATGGAGCGTGTTGAGCACCCTGACGCACGACCTGAAAAACGCGTGCTTGCGGGCTCCCTGATCCAGGGCACATCCGCCCGAAGCTGAAACACCCAAAGCTGAAACAAATGAATCACCCACCGATGCTGTTTCTGCCAGGTACGCTTTGTACGCCTGCTGTTTTCGAATTTCAAATTATTGAACTGGCTAATGTCGCACCCCGTATTGATGTACTACGGTTCACAGCCCAGGACAGTATTTCCAAAATGGCAGATCTGGCCATAGATCAGATCCGACATCGGGACGGCGCGGCCATCATCGGGTTCTCAATGGGCGGAATGGTCGCCATGGAGATCGCCCGCAAGACACCGCAACTGGTAAAGAAACTCGCCTTGCTCAACACCAACTTTCACGCCGATCTTAACGATCGGAAAGCCGCCCGGGAGAAGTACCTCGAACTTGCTAAATTAACTGGTATGGAAAACGTTATCAGGCATTCCTACTTGGAGAGTTATCTGCACAAACCCACAAAAGGTGCTGAGGACCTGATTGTCAAAATGGCTTGTGAACTGGGCATTGAGTGTTTTGAAGCACAGAGCAAAGCACTGTCAGAACGGCCGGATTCGACGGCAACCTTACGCGGCATCAAGTGCCCTACGTTGATACTGAGTGGAACTCAAGACAGGCTTTGTTCAACAAGCACGCAGACCGAGATGCAACAGATGATAGAAAACAGTGAACTGGTTATGCTCCAAGACTGTGGTCACTTTTCCATACTGGAACAGCCGGACATGGTCAACGACGCGCTGCGTAAGTGGTACCTGGAAAGCTAAAGGCGCTCGTAATCCTCATCGGTAACAGTTTTGTATCCCGGTGTCGGAAATGCCTGGAAGCCCCGCCCCCCATCAATATAAATGGACTGCCCGAAGATAAAATCGGAATCCTCAGAGGCCAGAAAAACAGCCAGCCTGCCGCACTCTTTGGTTGTACCAACACGCCCCATCGGTGTGCGTGACAGGATGGTATCCATCAGTTGCTTGTCTGAACCCACCCTACGCATCAGTTCGGTTTCTATCGGACCGGGGGCCATGGCATTGACCTTGATATTATGCGGGGCGAGCGCAACCGCCTGGACCTTGGTCAGTTGCTGCACACCACCCTTGGATGTCGTGTAGACCACCTGCGCATCAAGCGCCAGGTGTGCGTTAACCGAGGACATGTTGATAATGACACCACCCTCGCCCTGTTTAAGCATTTGCTGTGCGGCCTTCTGGCCGCCAAAGAACATACCCTTCAGATTGACATCCATGATGCGGTCATACTGCTCTGGGCTGATATCGAGAAAATGGGTCTTATTGGCGTCATTGATACCGGCATTTGCGACGTAGATATCGAGCCGGCCAAACCGCTCGACCGTCTTTTCAATAATGCGGTCCAGGTGATCCAGCCTGGATACGTCACAGTTGACGAACATGGCTTCACCACCGGCAGCTTCAAGCTCACTGACACCGGCCGCCCCGGTTGAATCAGTGGTACCACCAATGACAACCTTCGCACCCTCACGGACAAATTCCAGAGCAATGCCCAGCCCGATGCCCTTGGTGCCACCTGCAATTAATGCCACTTTGTCTTTTAGTTTCATTTGACTCTCATCCAGGTCTGTCGTTAAGCCTTGCTCTGATTATTATCCGTCACCGTAAGCAGCACGAAAACTGCTGACCATCTTGTCACCTGCGTTTCTTATGGCCACGCCATCCTGCATCAGGACCATCCACTGGTAGCCTTTGTCAAAGCACTTCATAGCCTTGTCCCAGTTACCGGCAAGCGTACCCAGGAACTTGTCTGAAGGCAGAACCTTGCTTTCAATCAGGGCGATCGCCTGCTGTACTTCGGGCTGGGTCGGATCACCCAGGTACCCCATGCTGCTGGCGAGATCAACGGGGCCGATGAAAATGCCATCCAGCCCTTCAACAGACAGAATTTCATCCAGATTCTCCACTGCCTCCATGGTTTCAACGGCGATCATGACCACCACTTCATCATTGGCCGAGGTCAGGTAGGGCATCATGTTGCGCGTATAACCGGCGGCACGGGGACTACCCGCGACACCACGCACACCTTCTGGCGGATACTTGCAGGCGGCGACTGCGGCTTCAGCCTCTTCACGTGTATTGACGTACGGTATCAGTACCCCCATCACACCGGTGTCCAGGGTGCGTTTGATCGCTACCATGTCATTCCAGGGTGCGCGTGCAAAAGGCACGACGCCTGAACCGTTCATGGCCTGTAGCTGGGCCTGCAGATTGGCAAAATCACCGGGGGCATGTTCCAGGTCGACAATCAACCAGTCAAATCCGCACTGGCTCATAATTTCAGCTGAAACCGGGCTGATGATCTGCAGAAACCCACCCATGGTTTTCTGGCCATTTTTCAGTTTACGCTTAACCGGGTTGTGTGTGCTGGTGCTCATCATGTTCTCTCAATGTGACGCCAGTTGGCGTCGAATGTTGATCACGTCCGCCTTATAAACCCTGACGGTCGAAGTAAGATTTTCCCTGCCTGACCATGTCTTCCAGGCTGGCCGGATCACGGCCATATTCCCTTGCCTTCTCAAACAGTGTGACCACGTTCTGAGGCGGAATATCATGGCCGATATTGTGACAGGGGGCGAGGATATAGCCACCGTTGCGGCCCAGATCATGGATACGCCGGGCGATTTCCTGTTCCAGTTCCCTGGTCGTTGCATTGGGCAGCATCTGCTGCACGTCGATCGCGCCGTGGAAGCCCAGGCGATCACCAAACGATTCCTTCAGGGCATAGGTGTCTTCCATTCCGCTCACAGAGGTTTGCACGGGGTTCAGGATATCAATATTCATATCCACGAAGTCCTCTACCAGGGGCAGCACCGCTCCGTCGCTGTGGAACATGATTTTCACATCCGCCAGGCTCTTGATGTGGTCATTCAGCTCTTTGACCCGGGGCTTGATCAGTTGCCGGAACATCCGCGGAGAGATTAGCAATGAAGACTGTGAGCCGTAGTCATCGGTCACATAGGCTAGCTGGACGTACTCGCCAACCTCTTCCATGTAATGTGTCCACATTTCTTTTAGCGTGTTCAGAATCCTGTCCATCAACGCTTCTGCGAATGGCTTGTCAATGGCCAGGTCCATAAAAAACTGGTCATAACCACGCAACTGCAATGAGCTCATCAATATACCGGCCTTGATGGCATCAGCACCAATCACATAGTCGGTATTTTCATACAGGAATTTTGCCCGCTCACGCAGGCCCTTGAACTGCTCCGGATCATGCGGGTCCGGCCACTGGTAATCATCAAGCGTATCTACGGTAGCCGGGCGCATCGGGGCGCCGTCAACAACATAATGATCCCGATCCTCGGTAGCCTTGTAGGGCACACCCCACATATCGATATAACCGAGAACGTCTTCGCGCTCGGTGACCTGCACCCAGTTGGGTACCAGCCAACGGAAGTCAATGTCAAAACGCTTTAGCAGCGATTCATCAGGAACCACGGTCTGGGCCATGCGATCCAGGATCAAATCGCCATTCACCATGCTGTCATCACCGAGATACTCCTTGAGCCTGGTATAGGCGCGCCGGTGAATGGAACCGATGTGTTTGCCCATATCAATCAACAGGCGATCGGGCTGCTGGTGGTTCATCGCAGCATGGAAGCACTCTCTTGGTGTCATCATTTCTTGCAATCCAGTAGATTATTGATTTTTATCAGAAATACCTATCCATTACGACAGGCTCGATATCCAGCATCTCGCACAGGAACTCAAGCTCCCGCACCCAGCTGCCGGCAACACCGGAGATATGGTTGGATCCAAATTCATCCACGAAGTGATCAAGGTCTGTATCAACCTTGACGAATGCGGTCGGCAACTGGTGTTTGCCACGCTGTTGTACAAAGGCTGCCTGGTCATCCTCAGCCAAATTAACCACCTGGCCAGGAATGATTGCCATCCGGTACTCACCGGCCACACGGTATAATCGCGCCAGCGTGATCGGTCCCGGAGCCGCTGTAAAGTACGTAATGGCGCCGCCACCAGGCCGCACTGAAGGACGTAGTTCTATCTTTCCCAGGTTGTCCTCGGCCTTGTCTGAGCGACCCGCAAACCATGAACACATACCACCACAATTTGGCAAGTACAGGATTTTCTTGGCTACATCCATGTGGCTGACATCTGCAAACAGGGTTGAGCCGCCACCTGATATTTCCTTCAGAATTTCCATGCTCAGGGCGCCATCACCATCTGCCTCGCAGGACATGGAACAGGTCTGCTTGCTGCCCTCGGCGTCGTAGGGACCCGGCATCAGGGCAGCTGAAATACACTGGGGAACGTAATGATCCGACAACTCGGTCATACACTTGACCGCAATAAAATCCAGGCCTTTTTCTGCGTTGATGTCCTTGTTGGCAAGATAACAACGGACCTGGAAGGCAAGCTTCTCCTCAGTCAGCTTGCCGTCATCAAACGCGATGGAAGCAAACTTCTGCTTCATCCAGGTTATTGTTTTTTCAACACGGTCAGCATCAACCAACGCTGCACGGCGCACAATTTCAAGCTGGTCAATGTGGTCAACATCCACACCGAACTGTGCCCGCCACTGCATCGGATCAAAAGTCCCGGTGTCAATTCCCAGCGAACGCCCGCCGAATAGACCCATCACTCGTCCACGTAGACGTGCCTTGACCGATGCTGCCCGAAAATAAGGCAGCATCTTTTCTTCAAATACCGGCGCGCCAAAATCATCCCTGATCCTGACGTGATCAATACCCAGCTGCGACAATGTACCGGCCGCACCAAACATACCGACCATGCCGTGGGTTGCGGCACTCTTGCTGGTCATAATCACGGTGGGCAATTCCATACCCTGCACAGCACGCACGACAATATTCGGGGTCGCCCAACAGGGTGTATGCGCAAATAAAGCCTCCACTCCGGAGGCTTTCAGCTCCATAACCTGACGGTCAACCTCTTGCTTTGAACGGGCGCACTCATCAAAAGCGATAACTTCCAATGGCAGGCTGCTGAGAAACTCCCTGGCCTCTGCGTGACGGGGTTTCGTCAGACCACCGAAGTAGTCTTCCCACATGTAATCACGTTCATCACCAAAGGTCATAAGACCTATTTTGGGTGTCGTCTTGAATTGCACTGCCATTGTAGTGCTCCGTGTCAGGCTGTTTGTGGCGCCGTACCTACCGGGTACTGTTCCATGATTTCGTCAACCAACAGGCTGACATGGTCCACAAGACGCGTGACGATGCGCTCACCTTTTTCATAGGTTGCCTTGGTTGGGTCACCTACTACACCATTTGAATTTTCCAGTTTCTCAGGCAAGGCGAAAGTGCCTTCGAAGTGATACATCTGGCCCGGTTTGGGCATCATTCCAGGCGCGATTTTCCACTTCGGATCAATCAGACTGGTGCTGGAACCCGCTTCTGCGCGGCTCATGTCTATGTATTCGGGATACAGGTACAGGCCAACAGAAGTCTCGGCTTCGTCCGCATGCCACATGGCGTCCTCGAGAATATCCTGGTTGTCACGCAGGAAATCATACCAATGCAAAGACAGTACAAAGCGTCCCTGGATACCCAGCTTGTGTACCGCGACAATCGTTGATGACACCTGTCCATGTGCAGACAGGATGATGAACTTCTTGAAACCGGCAACCACCGCTCCATTGATGATGTCTTCGATCAATGCGATGTGTGTTTCAAAACGTAGCGGAATGGTTCCATGGACACCCCAGTGGTGATAGGGGTGGGAGCCATACATTGGGCAGGGAAGCACTGTCGCGCCGGTTTTCTTGGCGATTAACTCGGCCATACCCATGGCATTAAAAGCATCAACGGCACAAGGGCAATGTGGGCCATGCTGTTCGATGGCACCCAGAGGCAAAATCGCCACATCGTTTACGGTAGTTGCGTACTCGACCAAATCGGGTGCTGAAACCTCGTGGAACCATACGGATGATCTTTCTTTCTGTGTCACTTTAATTCTCCTGTTTCAAATCTGTTAAGTTCTAATCTGTCACGTGAGTATGAATCTGCTACTTCAGACGTATTCCAGGTCGCGTGCTGCATCCAAATTCATGTCTTTTCCGAGCTGAACCAGTTCTTCGTGCAAGGTGGCCGGTATCGGGATTCCAGACCGGCGTCGTTCAATCTCTTCTCGATATTCAATTTCACCCGGCAACAGCATCTCGCTGTCTTCATCCCACATCGGCGATTGTCTGACGGTTTTGAAAAACTCGGCCATGCGATCTTTCAATTGTTCCTGGCTCATCAGGAACAGCGGGTTGATCGCCAGCATCAGGTGGGCGGTGTTACTGGGATCCTCGGGATACACGTACATGCTTTTCAGCTGGTGCTGGAAGCTGCCACCGGTGATCACACCACAGAGGATGTCGACCAGTAGCGAGAGTCCAAAGCCCTTGTGGGCACCCATGGGCAGCAGGAATCCCTTAAAACCTATGTTCGGATCGGTGGTCGGGCGGCCTTCCTTGTCGGTTGCCCAACCCAATGGAATCTGTTCACCATTTTTTGCAGCAACCAGTATTTTCCCACCGGATACGGCAGACAGGGAAATATCAAACACGAACGGGAACTCACCAAAGGTAGGTACGGCGACTGCAATGGGATTATTACCGGTAATGGGCTTGCTACCACCGGGTGCCACCATATTGGGTGCCACATTGGACATGGCGATTCCAATCATGCCGTGTTCAAGGGCCATCCGGGCATACAGTGATGCAGCACCACAATGGTTGCTGTTGATGATACCCACCGCAGCAATATTGCCCGTTTTGGCCAGTTCTATCGCTCGTGACATGGCGGCCCTGCCGGCCACAAATCCCGGTCCGTTGTCTGCATCCAGTACTTCAAGCCCGGCACCTGATTTCAGTGTCCGGATTTGCGGCTGGTTATTCATCGCACCGTTTTGGAAACGTGCCAGGTACTCCGGTGTTCTCAAAACGCCATGTGAATCAATACCCCAGAGATTGGTCTGCACCAGGCATTGGGCCATATCCCTGGCAACTTCCTCGCTGCAGCCCGCCCCCTGGAATATACCTGTTACAAATTTGGACAGGGACTCTGCTGATACCCTCAAACTCTTGCTGCTCATGATTGCCGTGTTTGCTCCTGCATGGTCAACTCATGCTGACCCTGGGTGTAAATGGACGATATCCGGGTATCTTGACCCGGAGCCGATAAACAGAACGGGTAGCGGTGATAAACAATTCTTTTGAGTCTTCACCGCCCCATGTGAAATTGGCGGCAACCTCGGGGGTCCTGATAACGCCCAGTGGTGTGCCATCCGGATCAAAAACATGGATACCGCCGGAACCAGAGCTAAACAGGTTGCCAACCGCATCCAGCTTCATACCATCTGCCACACCTGGCAGATCACCATCGGTACTGGCCCAGACACGGCTGTTGCAGATTGTCTGGTCTGCCTTGACGTCAAAAATCCTGATGTGTTGCCGTCTTGAATCGTTGACAAACAACTTCGATTCATCCTGTGAAAAACACAGGCCATTGGGCAGCACAAAATCATCTGCCAGCAGTGTCAGTTCACAGCTGACGGGGTCAAGTTTGAACACACCCTGGAAATCCAGTTTCTGTTCGCGCTCCACGCCATAACGGGGACCACGGCCTGAATTGGGGTCTGTAAAGAAAATATTGCCATTCCTGCTCACGATGATGTCATTGGGGCTGTTGAGTTCAAGACCCTGGTAATGAGAAGCCAGCACTTCGTAATTTCCATCAGCATCGGTGCGGCTGACACGGCTGGTAGCATGCTCGCAACTGAGAAGCCGACCTTCCCGGTCCCAGGTATTGCCGTTGGCCATGTTGCTGGGTTTCCTGAAAACTCTAACGCCATCGCCAGCAGACCAGCGGTACATGGCGTCACCAATAATATCACTGAAATACAGGGTTTTCTGTCCGGAATGCCAGGCGGGGCCTTCGATAAATTCAAACCCGGTTGCAATCTGCTCAAGCACGGTCCCGGGATCAAATATCCCGCAGAGCCCTCTGTCGGGACCCGGATTGAATGTGTTTGAAGGTGATTGCATCAGGCAGGTTTCTTGATCAGGCTGCAACTGCCCCGAGATTCAGACTTTGCCGGACTGCCCGGACGGCGTCTGAGGCGTCAACCCCATAAGCGTCTGCGCCGATATCATCCGCGAACTCCTGCGTAATTACAGCGCCACCAACCACGATCTTGACATCATCCCGGCCACTGAAGAATTCAGCCACGGATCGCATTTCTTCCCTGGTTGTGCTGAGCAAAGCGCTGAGACAAATGACTTGAGCACCACGCTCTGCGGCTTCTTTGAAATGCTCCATTCGGCAATCAACACCCAGGTCCTCGACTTCAAAGCCGGATCCCTTGAGCATCATTACAACCAGGTTTTTGCCACTATCGTGAG
>PVMS01152641.1_pt1 | contig 15162 bp, 13 predicted proteins | sample 1853461 | NCBI WGS metagenome assembly PVMS01 (sample SAMN08582032, study PRJNA380276) | Marine sediment metagenome, whole genome shotgun sequencing project. | isolation source: ocean sediment barecode stripped | collected 2017 | reverse complement strand
TTTTTTCTACACGTGGTAGCTGCGATCGGTACCGTCGATAGGGCGATCTTCGCGCTCATATCCGACAACATGGTGATAGAAATTGCTGGCCTGCTCCACTGTTATCGTTGCCGGGTCTTCCACTCGAATGTAATTCACCCATACCGGTCGCTCACCTTCGAACGGGTTGGACATGATTCCGGCGCGAGGCTTGTCGTCTTTTTTCAACACGTGGTAGCTGCGATCGGTACCGTCGATACGGCGATCTTCGCGCTCATATCCGACCACATGGTGATAAAAATTGCTGGCCTGCTCCACGTCGCTGGTCCACAGCTCGTCCCAGAAGAAGTCATTGTGTACCGGCTCGTGATCTACTGGGTCGCCGTTTTTGGTTTGAATCAAAGCAAACACAGCACCGGTGGGATCCTCCACGATGGCCAGCATTCCGCGGGTTTTCAGCTCGGTCGGAGGCGTCAGAATTTTCCCGCCACTCTCGGCGATAGCGGTAGCCGCTGACTGGATATCGTCAACCGACATCATCGTCACCCACTGGGAGATGTTGTTTTTCTTGTTGAGTGCATTGGTATCGATCATTCCGCCGATAAGATTGCCGTTATACCGAATCAGCATATAACTGCTCTCGTCACCAAAACCCAGATCCATTCCGGGCGACTCGAATTCCCAACCAAACAACTCACCATAAAACTTTCGTGATGCTTCCGGCGTATTGGTCAGCAGATCGTGCCAGACGATTTTGCCTGTCTGCCGTGCGCCGGTCGGCGAGTCGGTAATTGCCGGGAGATCCGGGCTAAATGTTGCACAACCCACCGCAAGCGTCGCGAATAGCAGGGTCAGCGAAATTATTCTTTTGGACAAAGCAGTCACCTTTTGTCTCTGTTTCGGCGAGCCGCAGATGCTACCCTATTCCGGCCAAAAATGGGACAAATCAAGGGGGACAGGATGCAAGAGTTCGTTAAACACCCGGCGCTGGTGCTGAGGGCTTGTCTCTTGAGTATGGCGTTGATTTTGCTCGCATTGCCGGCTTTCGCCCAACGCACAATCGACACTGACATCCTGGCCGAACCTATGGTTTTGATGAGACAGCGCTGAAATCCGTCTCCCTGGATCAGTTGCAGCAGGGCTGCCCGGCGCGAGATTGCATTCCGTCGATCGACGAGCCGAAGTTCGTTGACGCAACTGATGCCACTCATGTTTCTGATGATGACATAGTGCTGGCCCTGAGCTGGAGGGGCCAATACCGTGCTTACCCGACGCGCATTCTCGATCAGCACGAGATCGTGAACGATGTCGTCGCGGACACGCCTATTGCGATCACTTATTGCCCGTTATGCGGTTCCGGTGTGGGCGTTATCAGGGAAGTCGACGGCAAGGTTACCGAATTCGGCGTTTCGGGTATGCTTTACAACAGTGACCTCGTTTTCTATGACCGGGCGACCGAAACATTGTGGGATCAGATTATTGCCGAAGGAATCGTTGGCCCAATGACCGGCCGGAAACTCGAGTTGGTTCCGATTACGATGACGCGTTGGTCGACATGGAAGGCCGCGCATCCGGAGACATTGTTACTTTCGGCCGATCTTGGCACCGACAGGGATTATACGAACGACTACTACGCGAAATACCGCCAGGACGACAAATTGATGTTTCCGGTCAGCAAGACAGATGATGCCATTCGGCCGAAGACGGTCGTATACGGTTTTGATCTCGGCGACCGATCGGTTGCCACACCCGAGACTGTACTGCAGGACTCCGATGAACTTACCTACATGGCAGGCGACAGGGAAATCAGGATTACGTTGCTTGAAGACGGCTCTGTTACTGCTGTGGATACCGAGTCCGGCGAGTCTTACGTAGCCACGCGACTTTTCTGGTTTGCATGGTATACCTTCCACCCGGAAACCGACCTGGTGCGGTGAGCTTCCACCAAACTTTCTTGGCATGGAAGAGTATTGGGTATACTGCTTGAAAAGAAAAATGGGGGGGAAGCGATGGACAGAAGGAATTTTCTGAACTCGACCGTGGCTGCAGGCGTTGCGGCTACGCTACCGGGCAGCCAGGCACTAGCATCGCTATATCACTCGCTAACCGAGGTTACGGCCGATGTACAAGCCGTTTCCGGTGCGGGCGGTGAAGTAATATTGGAACAGGCCGCCGTGCAAGAGCTCGCCGACAGCCTGCGTGGCTCGGTTCTTTTGCCGGGCAACGAAGGTTACGAAAAAGCGCGGCGTGTACTGAATGCTTCTATCGACAAGCATCCTGCACTTGTGGTGCAACCTACCGGCGTAGCCGATATCCAGAACGCGGTCACCTTTGCCAATGAACGCAACTTGCTGCTTGCAGTGAAGTGCGGCGGCCACAGCTATGCTGGCAAGTCGACCTGCGAGGGTGGCATGCAAATCGATTTGTCCGGGTTCCGCAGCACCCGCATCGATCCCGAATCCCGAACAGCATATATTGCCGGGGGGAGCCTGCTCGCAGGGCTTGATCACGAAGCGATGGCGCAAGGCCTTGTAACGACAGCGGGGACCGTATCCCATACCGGTGTTGGCGGCCTGACACTGGGCGCCGGATTCGGCCGCCTCGCACGCCGATTCGGCCTCGCGGTCGATAACCTCAAAGGCGTGGATATCGTGACGGCTGACGGTCGGTTTCTGCACGCAAATGCAGAGGAAAATGCTGATCTCTATTGGGGTGTCCGAGGTGGCGGCGGGAACTTCGGCATCGTGACTTCATTTGAGTTTGGCTTACATCCGATGCAACGGCAGATCGTGGGCGGCGAAATTGTATTTCCGCTGGACAAGGCACGAGACATTCTAAAGTTTTACAGTGAATACAGCCTCGCAGCACCCGACGAACTGTACTGCGACTTTTTCATGGAAGCCGCTGTAGCCGGGGGCGATGCTGTCGTCGAAATTCATGTTTGTTATTCAGGCGATCCTGCGAACACGGACAATGTACTGTCGCCGCTAAGGAAACTGGGTACTCCTCTGGCTGACGAAATCAAGCCAATGGACTATGTCGCGATTCAAAAGAGCTGGGACAACACTGACCCTCGCAACGAAGGAGAGTATCTGAAGTCCGGGTTTATCAACGATTTTCCCGCCGACCTTGTTGACGCACTGATCGACGGATTCGATCCTGATCCGGGTCGCAAAACAACCGTATTCTTCCAGCACTCCGGCGGAACTATAGGACGTGTCCCGGCCAATGCAACCGCTTTCGCGCATCGTAAATCTCAAAGCAATATGTTTGCGGTCGTTGCGTGGCCACTCGACCAGGACCGAACACCGCACGTCAAGTACATCAAGGACTACTGGAAAACAGTACAGCACCATACCGACGGTTTTTACACGAATGAATCCAGTGACGAGCCTGCAAGCAAAGTGCATGCAAATTACCAAGGCAATTTCGATAGGTTGCTCGCACTGAAGAACCAGTATGACCCCGGTAACTTGTTTAGACTGAACGCAAATATCGTCCCGACAGCAAGAGGCTGACATTGACCAGTAATTTTAAGAACATTACGGTTTTTACGGCAGCAACGTCAGGCACGCGATGTTCGCAAGGATAAAAATGTCTCGCGGCACCAATATCCTCGCCGAACTTGCGATGATCGTCATCGGCATCAACATCGCCCTATGGTTCGAAGGATGGTTCGATGATCTTCAGGATGCCGAAACGGAACTTCAATACCTTGAAGGCCTGCGCGACGACCTCATCGATGATCTGGATCTTCTGGATGGGCTGATCCGGGATAATCGGGCAAAGACCGAGAGACTCCAGGATGCCATTCCGAAGCTGGCTGATCTGATTGATGCGCCCGGGGAAGAGCAGGCTTCGATTATCTTCGAGCCCACAACGTACCTGTTCTTCCAGCCCTCGGACTTCACCTACCGATCCATGCAAGAGAGTGGCGATTTCCGTTTGCTGTCAGACGCGCGGGTCAAGGAAGGCATCTTGCGACTGATTCGCAAGTATCGCCACATCGAAATACTCCAGCAAAATTTCATTCAGGCAATGGATGATAGTTACATACCGTTGATGATGAACGGTTTCGATATCATCAATATGCGCGTTAGTGACCCCGCCTTGCTGGAACACCAGACGTTTCTTAACTTCTTCGCATTTACGTTTCAAGAGACCGACCAACGGGTTCGCGCCTACGAGAATGCCAGAAAGCAGGCTGCGGCGCTGCTGGAGGACATCCAGGTACAGTTGGGCGAATAGAAAGGAAGTCTGACCCCGGTCTAGCGTTTGTTATCGGGATGACCTCGAATCAGTCTCGCCCGGAATGATCGCCCCTTCAGTTTACCTTCCGCCAGTTTTTTCAACGCGGGCTTGATCACTTCAACTCGCACCGCAACGTACGAGCGGTTATGAAAAATGTTGATTTTTCCAACCAGTTTGCCAGCAATACCGTTCGGTCCGGTTAGTGCGCCAAGAATATCGCCAGGCCGAATTTTTTGTTTTTTTCCACCATCGATCAGAATCGTCGCCATTTCCGGCTTTCCTGGCGACTCTTTCAATAAGCTCATCGGAGGCAATGATTCACCCTCGATGCGCTGTCCCAAATAATCCTGTAACAAAGCGACCTTGTAACTCTCCTTGTCACTTATTAATGAGTACGCTGCCCCCTTACTACCGGCACGACCTGTTCGGCCAATTCGGTGGAGGTGAACTTCGGTGTCACGGGCGATGTGATAGTTGATTACGGCATCCAGGGACTCAATGTCCAGGCCGCGGGCGGCCACGTCGGTCGCGACCAGCACGGTGGCGCTCTTGTTGGCAAAACGTACCAGCGTCTGGTCCCGGTCACGCTGCTCAAGATCACCGTGCAAAGCAAGCGCAGCAAAACCATGCTGACGGAGGTCGTTTGCAACATCCTGTGCGTCGCGCTTCGTATTGCAGAATACGACAGCAGATGCAGGGCGAAACTTCAGGAGCAATAATCGCAACGCGGTCGGGCGATCCTGATCGTCGGCAACATTGAAGAAATGTTGCCTGATGGTTTCGCTGTCGTGGGTGGATTCGACCTGTGCCATCACCGGCTCAATCATGACGCGCTCCGCGATTGACTGAATCGCATCCGGATAGGTTGCGCTGAAAAGCAGGGTTTGGCGTGCTTTCGGGACTTGCGCGATGATGATGTCCAGCGTGTCCTGAAATCCCATATCCAGCATTCGATCCGCTTCGTCGAGTACCAGTGTGGTTAAACTGTTCAGATCGAGCGTTCCTTTGCGCAGATGGTCTTCAACGCGCCCTGGTGTGCCGACAAGTATGTGGGCGCCGTGCTCCAGCGAATCGGCCTGTGCCCGGAAAGGTGTCCCGCCACACAGTGTCGATACCTTTACATTCTTGACGGTGCGGGCCAGTCTGCGAATTTCCTGGGCTACCTGATCAGCCAGTTCCCGTGTGGGACAAAGCACCAGCGACTGGGCCTGAAAGTTTGTTGTATCGAGTTTGGATAGCAGCCCGAGACCAAACGCCGCCGTTTTTCCCGATCCGGTCTTTCCCTGGGCGATGACATCCTTGCCCGCGAGTATTGGCGGCAGACTCTGTGCCTGGATTGGCGTCATATATTCGAAACCAAGAGAGTCGAGATTCCGCAGCAAATCAGGATGTAGTTCAAGAGATGAAAATGACGCCTGGCTCAACGGGGTTTTCCTGAATTGATGGAGCGGCACGGTGGCTGAATGGCAGGCAGCCTATCACACGATCGGCCGGTGATAGGCGGCGATCGAAATCCTGAATAACGGAAATTGATTTACGGACGCGGCGGTCCGTATATCACCTGTCAGGCTACTGCTTCAGACTTGCTTGAGATCGAATTGCAGAACGGTCTCGCCATTCTGGTCTTCGTCGCTGATCGATGTAACCGTTGTCGAAGCAAAATCACGCGGAGTCAATGTATGGCGCAGTAGCTGTTCTGCATCTTCCATATCCTCGATATTGTTTTCCTGGGGATCCAGGCAGAATTCTTTCACGAGTATTGCGCGGCGAGAATACAGCTGAACGCAGAACTTGCCTTCACCACATGTTCCGTCATCTTGCTTATTGCTCGTTTTGATGCCCATCGTGGTTCCTCCGGTACAGGTCTCAGCTCTCTTACTTATTAACACGACCAATGGGGTAGTTTGGTTCCGTTCCTCACGACCTGCAGACCGACTTATGTTGAATCAAGCCGCCGCTTCAGAAAGGAATTCTGCAACGGAACAGCCGGAATGTGGCCCCGCTGAGGCGATACCGGGGTTCAGTTACTCGACAGTAACCGACTTCGCAAGATTGCGTGGCTGATCTACATCAGTGCCCTTCAGCACTGCCACATGATAGGCAAGCAACTGCAACGGAATCGTATAGAGAATCGGTGCCTGGAAATCTTCGATACTGGCAGGCATGCGCATGGTGTGCGTCGCGAACTTGTCACTGAACTGTACGCGTGGATCTGCGAATACGAATAATTCACCGCCTCGTGCTCGCACCTCCTGCAAGTTGCTTTTCAGCTTCTCGAGAAGATCGTCTTCCGGGGCAACGGCGACGACTGGCATGTCTTCATCCACCAGCGCGAGTGGTCCGTGTTTCAACTCGCCAGCAGCATACGCCTCGGCATGAATGTAGGAGATCTCTTTGAGTTTTAGCGCGCCTTCCATTGCCACAGGGTTCTGTACACCGCGACCGAGAAAAAGTGCATGCTGCTTGTTGGCAAAATGCTTGGCCAGGGACTCGATCGCCGAGTCCAGCGATAGCACATCTGCAATGAGGGTCGGTAATTCTGCCAGTTGCTCGACCAGCGCACGCTCTTCATCCTCTCCCAGCCCATTGCGACGTGCCAGTGCGATCGTTAATAGCGACAATGCAGCCAGCTGTGTCGTAAACGCTTTGGTTGACGCAACACCGATCTCCGGGCCCGCATGCGTCATCATGACCAGTTTCGATTCGCGCACCATGGAGCTTTCCGGTACGTTGCAGATCGTGAGCGTCGACACATATTGTCTTTCTGTCGCCGCCCGTAACGCGGCAAGCGTGTCAGCGGTTTCGCCAGATTGACTTATTGTGATGAACAGCGTGCCATCCGGCACGACTGGTGTGCGGTAACGATACTCGCTGGCTATTTCCACCGTGCAAGGCAGTTTGCACAGGTCCTCGATCCAGTAACGGGCGATCAGCCCTGCATGATAGCTGGTACCACACGCTATGATGTGGACACCACGAGTTTTGTCCAGGACATTGTTTGCTTCGGGACCGAACGCCGCGTCAAGAACTTTGCCATTCGCGATTCGATCTTCCAGCGTTCGTGCCACTGCGGCTGCCTGCTCATGGATTTCTTTTTGCATGTAGTGACGAAACTCACCGCGTTCTGCAGCGTCGGCCGTCAATTTGCTTTCTTTCACCGGACGCTCTACTTCATTGCCCTCGTGGTCGAAAATCTTCACGTTTTCAAGCTCAACGACAGCAATATCACCCTCTTCAAGAAACATGAAATTATGAGTAACAGGTAGTAACGCGGATATGTCGGATGCCACAAAATTTTCGCCGTCACCAAGACCGATAACTACGGGGCCGCCGGCCCGGGCGAGCACTATTTTCGCCGGATCGCTTCGGCTCATGACGGCAAGCGCATAGGCGCCTTCAAGCTCTGCGACCGTATCTCTGACGGCCTGCAACAGATCGCCTGAGTCTGTCAGGTGTTGTTTAACGCGGTGCGCGATAACCTCTGTGTCTGTTTCTGATTCGAATTCATAACCGTGCTTCTTGAGGTCGCTGCGGAGCTCTTCAAAGTTTTCGATGATCCCGTTGTGAACGACCACGACATCGTCTTTTGACATGTGAGGGTGGGCATTAAGTTCGCTGGGAGCGCCGTGCGTCGCCCAACGGGTGTGCGAAATACCGCTATGCCCGCTTAGTGGTTTGCTGTCCAGCGCGCTTTGTAGTTCTTTTACTTTCCCAAGACGGCGCAATCGCGTGATTCCGTCACCGGTGGCAACAGCTATCCCGGCGGAATCATATCCACGATACTCGAGGCGACGGAGGCCTTGCATCAAAATTGGCACTACGTCTCTTTCGGCGACTGCGCCGACAATTCCGCACATCTATTTGGTCTCCTTGGGCGGCGGTGCCGTATCCTCTATTCTCTTACCTGAGTTATTCACCTGACAACATCACTCTTCCTTGCTTGGTTTTTTCCAACCTGAGACGGTGACTTGTTTTGCACGCTCGACCGTCAACTGGTTTTCAGGCGCATCTTTTGAAAGTGTCGCGCCTGCGCCAATTGTCGCACCCTTGCCGACCGTTACCGGGGCAACCAGCTCAACGCCGGAACCGATAAACGCACCGTCTCCAATCACCGTCTTGTGCTTGTTCACGCCATCATAATTGCAGGTAATCGTACCGGCGCCAACGTTAACACCCTTACCAATTTCGGCGTCGCCAATATAGGTCAGGTGATTGACTTTACTGCCATCGGCAACAGTGCTTTTCTTGATTTCAACGAAGTTGCCAACCTTTACGTCGTTGGCGAGCTCTGCGCCCGGCCGCAATCTCGCGAACGGGCCGATTTCGCAATTGTCGCCGGTGCTGGCTCCTTCGATATGGCAGTTTGAATGCACCAGGGTGCCGGCACCCAGTGCGGAGTCACGCACGAGGTTATTCGCCTCGATAGTTACGTTGTCACCGAGTATTACATCGCCTTCGAAGATCGCATTGACGTCGATGAATACATCCTGGCCGCAGGTGAGCGAACCACGTATGTCAACGCGTGCCGGATCGGCGAATCCGACCCCCTCCGCCATCAGGGCTTCCACTCGTTTCAGTTGCAGGGCGCGCTCAGCCTCTGCCAGTTGTTTTTTATCGTTTATTCCCATTACCTCGTCCTGCCCCGCGGCCTTAATGCCGTGAACCGTTAACCCGTCTTCAACGGCCATCGCGATGACATCCGTAAGATAGTACTCGCCCTGGCTGTTGTCGTTGCTCAACCGGGACAGCCAGCCCTTTAGCCTGTCCGCCGGACAACAGAAGACACCTGTGTTGATTTCAGCAATTTCGCGTTCCGCATCCGTTGCGTCTTTCTGCTCGACGTTACGGACCACTTGTCCATTTTCCCGAATGATGCGTCCGTAGCCGAATGGATCGTCCATGTCGACGGTTAGTACGGCTGAGTCTTCATTTTCGCAGCTCACCAACAAGCGACGCAATGTCCCAGGTTCCAATAACGGAACATCCCCAAACAGGATCAAGACTCGATTGGCATCCGGCGTGTCCGGCATCGCCTGCATGACGGCATGACCGGTACCCAGTCGCTCATTTTGCAATGCCCAGCGCAAAGCCTGGCCGGCAAATGCGGTTTTTACCGCATCTCCGCCGAAGCCGTAGACCACGCAAATGTCATCGGCCTGCAGCTCGCGCGCGCAATCCACGACATGTCCGAGCAGCGGTTGCTGCGCCAACGGCTGTAGCACTTTAGGCAATGCGGAGCGCATTCGCGTGCCTTGTCCTGCTGCCAATATTATAATGCTGAGGCCCAAGGCCGCTCCTGTCGATTTCGAGAGTAGCGAATAATACAGCAACGATGTGTCAAACTGATGGCCAATATTGTCATTCTTGCCGGCTGCGGAACTCGATGAAATGATACAGAAAACTCTATTCTCCCCAATGCTCCTGCTGGTGCTCGGCCTAGCCTGCTTGCAGGCCAGTGCTCAGGAAGACAACGATCCGGCCGCAGAGGACTTGATCGTACCCGCGGACGAATTCGATCGTGGCACGCCTCGGCGCAGTGCGGATGGATACATGGAGGCGATCAACAAGGGCGACCTGGAAACCGCCGCCGAGTACCTGGATCTCCGCAATCTGCGGGGCGAAGCCACCGAATTGACCGGCCCACAACTTGCGCGCCGCCTTTTTGTGGTAACCCAGCGCGCAAAATGGATCGACGTCGACGAACTGGTCGACGATCCGGCCGGCCGCAGCAACGATAACCTGCCCGGCTATCGAGATTCGATCGGCGTCGTTCTCGACAACGGCCAGGAGATTCGCCTGTTTATGCAGAAGGTGCCGCGTGGCGACGGTGTCTTCATATGGAAGGTCTCCAATGCCACCGTGTCCCTGATACCAGCACTCTACGATCTCTATGGTTACCCGCAGGTCGTCGAGGACCTGCGCCGCGGCGTGCCCGACGTGTCCTTCCTTGGTTATGAGTTGTTCAAGTGGATCGTAATTCTCGCGGTCGCTGTATTTGCCTACGGATTTGTTTTCCTTATAGCTTTCGCGGCTCGAAGAATGCTTGGTGATGCGGACTCGCCCTCGCACAAGCGAATATTTCGCTTCCTGGTAATTCCCTTCGGACTCTGGCTGGTCATCATAAGCACGAATACCGTCGCCACCTCACTCGGCACCGGCGTCTCTGCCGAGACGTGGCGGCAGATTACGCCAATTCCAATTCTGGTGACCCTCTGGATGATGTTTGGTGGCATGAACCTTTTCCGGGACATCTATTCGAACAGCCTGCAGCAACGGGGTCGTCCGGGTGTCGCGGTGCTGCTTCAACCAGCCGGAAATGCGATCAAAATTCTCATTGCCGTTGCTGCCACACTGATTTACCTGGATAAAATCGGCGTCAATATCACTACCGTGCTAGCGGGCCTCGGCGTTGGTGGCATAGCCGTCGCCCTGGCACTGCAGAAGCCAATGGAAGATGTGTTCGGTGCTTTTACACTGTATACCCAGCAGCCAATCCGAGTGGGAGATTTCTGCCGTATCGGCGACGAGACCGGCACCATAGAAGAAATCGGTTTGCGCACGACACGCATCCGAACTCTCGCCGATACAGTCATCGCGGTCCCCAACTCCCGGCTGGCCACTGAACCCATTGACAATATCTCGGCGCGCAAGAAAATACGCTATCGGCCGATTCTTCGCCTGAGATACGACACCACTCCGGAACAAATGCAGCACATACTCAATGGTGTCCGGGATCTGTTTGAATCACATGAGCAGGTCCTGCAGGACGGCCACCGGGTAAGGTTTTATGAGATCGCCGATGACGCATTGTTGGTTGAAGCGAATGCTTATCTGAACACAACCCAGTGGGCTACCTATCTGGAGCTGGCAGAGGAGCTGAACATACGTATCCTGGAAATAGTTTCCCGGGCAGGCACAAGCCTTTCCCTGCCCGCCAAGACGCTGCATCTCGAGCAAAGCGCCGACTAGCTCTACCCGATGGATTGTTGTTAACAGGAACGGTGTGTTGAACTGATGGCCAATATTGTTATTCGCGCGGCCCTTGGGCTGCTGGTCCTTTCCTGTTCCCAGCCGCCACCGGCTGAGGATATCCCGTTTGACGAATCGTCAATCGAAAGCGTGTGGCACAAAGCGAAACTCCGTGGTGTCTCATTTCGAGCCATAGGACAGGAACCGGGCTGGTTGCTCGAAATAAGCAACGGTATCGAAATTCTGCTGGTGCTGGATTACGGACAGTCGAGGACCCGCTATCCGTACGTCGATCCGATCGTCTACCAGGAAGAGCGCAGGACGCAATATGTTATTGATAAAGATGCGTTGGTAGTTGAGATAAGGGGGCAGCCTTGCCAGGACACGATGAGCGGCGAGCAATTCGAAGTGTCCGTGACGATCATCCTTGCCGACAGAAAGTTGAACGGGTGTGGGCGGGCGCTGTTTTAAAAGCAATGTTGCCGTGCCTTCATTAGACTGTGCAATGTGAATCCAATTATAAGACACCCTGTACAAACGCTGGCGGCAGGGCTATTGCTCCTGCTCGCTTACACAGCCTCCGCCAACACTGAGCCGCAAGGCAGTGAATGGAGTTTCAAAATTGCACCCTATGCCTGGCTGGCCGGAACCGGCGGCACGATTGTCACAAACGGTGAGGAAACCGACTTCGACTTGTCCTTCGAGGAGATCCTTAAACTGACGACCGGCGGTTTTCAAATCAATGCCCAGGCGCGTTACAAACGGGTCTTCTTCACATTCGATGGCACATGGGCAACGCTTGGTCATGGAGAAGAATTGCTTGGCGGAAGGGTTGATTTCAAAGTGAAGCAAAACATCGCCGAGATTCATGGCGGCTATCGGCTGATTGGCCCGGAGTTCAGGTCTGCATCTCCTGATACGAGAGCCTTCAACCCTGGCGCAATGGTACTGGACGCTTACCTGGGCGTTCGCTACTGGCGCACAGATCTGTCGCTGAATGTCGATTTGCCGGGCTTGCCTCCCCTCATCCCTCCGACGCAGACCAGCGTCACCAGCATCGATGAGTGGCTCGAACCGCTGATCGGCGCCCGTTTCGGCGTGGGCCTGTCACCGACTGTCGGTGTGGCTATCGACGGCAATCTCGGTGGCTTCGGCATTGGTGATGCGGCCGATCTTACCTGGACGCTCAACATGTTCATCGACTGGCGGTTCGGCCGAAAATGGAGCGCCGCTTTCGGCTGGCGCACCCAGGCCGTAAACGACATATCGGGCTCTGGCGTGGAGCGCAACGGCTCGGAGATGGTCACAACAGGACCGGTGATAGGTTTCATCTATAGCTTCTGACAATTCACCCTAATGCACAACGATTCACATCAGGAAGAGAAGCTTCTCAGGGAGTACACCGCGCTCGCCGCCACCTATGACCAGCGGTGGTCTGCCTATCTCGATGCATCGCTCTCGATGACACTGGAGGTCGTCACTGATTTGGCAGCCGAACAGGTGCTCGATGTTGCTTGTGGGACAGGACGACTGCTGGAGACCCTGGCGGGGCGATCCGACCAGGTGAAGTTGGTTGGTATCGACCGCGTGCCGGCGATGCTTGATGCCGCCAGACAACGGATTGGTGAGAGAGCGACTCTGCTGGAATGTGCGGCCGAAAAACTGCCGTTTGATGATTCCGTCTTTCAACTGGTAATCAATACGAACGCTTTGCATTACTTCCATGATGCCGATGCTGCCTTACACGAAATCCGGCGAGTGATTTCCCCATCCGGCAACCTGGTTATTACCGACTGGTGCCGGGATTATTTCTGGATGAAATTAATCAATCTTCTTTTGCCCCGGACCCGTCACGCCCATGTGCACACTTTTAGTACCCGTGAATTGGAGCACAGCCTGTCGCACGCGGGCTTTCAGGTTATCGGCAAGTCTCGCAAGAAGATCGACTGGTTTTGGGGGCTGATGACGATTCATGCAATACCGGTCGGGGGGCGCGCGGCAGAAAAACCGGGGTCAGACTCCGGTTTTTCAGGTCGATTTGGTTGATGACTGCGATAAGATAGTCACCATGTGCCGGGCCTCGTATGCATTAGTTTCCATTCTTCTTCTCGTGTCTTCCGCACTTGCACAGGTGGTCGACCCACAGAACGTGCTGATCAGAAATGTGCAGCTGATTGAGGGCGCCGCAGATGAAGAGGCAACAATCGTTAGCGTCCTCATCAAAGATAACAAGCTGGAACTGATCTCAAAGGACGAGGTACCAGCACCCGAAGGCGTAATAGCAATCGACGCCGCGGGTGGATTTCTTTTTGGCAACCTCGTGCTCAATGAAACTCCAAGCTTCATAATTCTCAATGAAGATCCGCGCCTGAACTTCGACGTGCTACTGGACACCGACACGCATGCCGTTTTCGCTGTACACGAAGGCAAGCTGCGAAAGAACAATCTTTTTGAAGTGACTGATGAAAGGGAGTCCTTAGCCGAAGCGCCGCCAGAGGAGCCGTCGCGCGGTTGGCTGGCCTACACACCACCACCGATGATTCTTCCTCTAAGCTATCGGGACGGCGACAAGTGGAACCAGTGGCAAAGCAAGTACGTCGACGGAATATTCATAGGCGCCGTTGCCCTCGACCGGCAACACTGGCTCACACAAGACGACAACAGCATAGGCCAGGTTGGCGATCTCGACGCTTTCGGTGGCGGTGAAATTCGAGCGCTTCGCTTCGGTGTGGCTGGGACCATCAATCTTGATACGCCCTGGTTCTACACGTTCGCTGCGGCGACAAATGCTTTCGACAAGGGGTTTGATGAAGAAACGGTTGATGATTTCACTTTGTTTGACTGGCGGGTCGACATTCCCTTGTCACGAAACGCCACCCTGAGTATCGGAAAACAGAAGGAGCCGATTTCTCTGGAGCGCCTGACATCGATGATTAATCTCCCGATGCAGGAGCGCAGCTCGGTTTCGGATGCGTTGATGACTTCGCGCAATGTTGGTGTGGTTATTAGTGGTACCGCTCTCAACAGTGACGTTTCCTGGGCCGGTGGCCTGTTCAACGATTCCATAGACACCGGCACCGCGTTCGACAAGAGCTCAACGCAGGCTGTCGGGCGGGTCACGTGGCTGCCATACTACAGCGATGACGATAGCAGCCTGGTCCAGGTAGGTCTCGGCTTGCGTTACGACAATGCGACCGAACCTTTGCAATACGCTACAGAATCGGAATTCAATAATTCGCCGACCTTCGTCGATACCGGACCAATCGATGCCAACAGCAGCATGCTGTACAACCTGGAGGCAAACTGGCGACGCGGTCCTTATTGGCTCGCCGCGGAGTACGTAAGAAACGACGTCGACTCACCGCTAACCGGTGACCCGACGTTTAGCGGTTACCATCTTACCGCTTCCTGGATTGTCAGCGGCGAGATGCGGCCTTTTAACAAACGAAACTCGTTGTTCCGCCCGGTGCCAGTGGCGAAGTCGGTCTACCAGGGAGGCTGGGGTGCGTGGGAACTGAGCACGCGATTTTCAAGAATCGACTTAACGGACGGCACAATTGACGGCGGCGAGATGGATATCTGGTCGCTCGGCGCCAGCTGGTGGCTAACGCCGTTCTTTAACGTCAACATGAACTACCGCTACATTATCCTCGACCAAGGTGGGGATACGGGCAACAGCAGCGGTGTGATGGCTCGCCTGTTGCTGGTGCTTGAGTAGTGGCTAATGATCGCGCCTCGGGAGGCGCTCCAACAAAAGCGGGGTCAGACTTCACTTTTCGTTTTTTGCTGCCAACTGCCTGCTCTTGCGCAAGAAAAAGTGAAGTCTGACCCCGCTTTTGCGGGTCCTGACCCGCGAATTCGCCACCTAGAACGCGCCCCTGGCTCGAAGATTAAACATCCAGATAGTGCTGGCGTCCGGATTCAACGCCGGGTCTTTAATTAATTGTGTATCCACGGTCACCG
>PVMS01176333.1_pt1 | contig 15166 bp, 12 predicted proteins | sample 1853461 | NCBI WGS metagenome assembly PVMS01 (sample SAMN08582032, study PRJNA380276) | Marine sediment metagenome, whole genome shotgun sequencing project. | isolation source: ocean sediment barecode stripped | collected 2017 | reverse complement strand
CCGCCGATGGCACACATCTGCGCTAGAACCTTTGGCGGGTGATCGGTGGACAGGTTGTGTTCAGACGGTTTTTTTCGAATAGCCTCAAAGAAAGCATTCGCAAGTTTATCATCCAGACATCCTTTTCTAAGGAGTGATTTAAGGTCTTCTTGGTTTTCCGACAGAAGACAGGGCCTGAGCTGGCCGCTTGCGGATAATCTCAATCGGTTGCATGTATGACAAAAGTGCTGGCTTATCGGTCGTATAAAGCCGATTTCCCCTAAAGCGCCTTCAAATTTGAAACGTTCAGCCGGACCATCATGGGTACTTTTTACAACAGGGATCAACTTGCCCAGCGAATGGATCCTTTCTTTTATTTCCGGAGCGAGCAAATGCCGGTCCGCTTTGATCGGATTGGAGCCGATTGGCATATATTCGATAAATCTTATGTGGAATGGATATGTGAATGACAACCTGGCAATGTCTATTAATTCGTCATCGTTGATACCTTTTAAAGGAACGACATTCAGCTTAATGGGATTAAAGCCCATTTTATTCGCCTGTTCTATGCCTTCCCAGATTTGATCAAAAAAATCGTAGCCTGTAATTTTGCGAAATTTTTCTTTTTTTAAGGTATCCACACTGATATTTATTCTGTTTACGCCACTCGATTTAATTCTGTTTATACTATCTTTCAGTAAAACACCGTTTGTGGTTAATGAAATATCTGAAAGGCCGTCAATTTTAGACAGTTGTTCAAGAAAATCAAATACGCCTTTTCGGATCAGAGGTTCTCCTCCGGTTACCCTTACTTTTGATATTCCCAGACGAGCACCTATTTTTACAATACGCAAAATTTCTTCGTATCTTAATATGTCTTTGTGTGGGAGCTTCGGGATAAGCTTACGGGGCACACAGTATATGCATCTCAGATTACACCGATCAGTGATAGAAATACGTAAGTAGTTAAGATTACGGTTGTATCTGTCGATCAACGGTTTATTCAACATGCTCAGGTTATCCTCTTAAACTTATCACAATATTCGGGGATGTCTAACATGGGAGGGCGTTCACGCCCTTCAACTGTAAAAATGTCCGGTTTGTATTCATTTTTAACCAGATTATACTGTATCATTTCATTGAAAATATCATCTTTATAATCGACCATGCCAAGCTTTCTTTTCCGATTGATGAACGTCATTAGGATAGCAAATGACATTTTACCTAATGCTTTGGTATCCTGATTTCTGTGAATCCGTTTTTCTAGATCCACCTGGGCGATGACATCGAGACCCCATTTTTCATAGATATCGAGTATGAAGCTCGTTTCAATTCCGTATCCTATAGGAAATGGGATGGCTTCAAATATCTCTCGATAACCGGCATATTCACCGGATAAGGGTTGTAAAATCTGAGTCAGTTCCGGAAAGAAAAGAGAAAATAGGGGCCTGATTACCAATTCAGTGACCCGTCCTCCGCCGGTGGGTCTGATTTTACTCTTTCCAATCGCAATGGGTCGGTCATAGAATGCTTTACAGTATTTAATGTTTTCATAAAGAAGCAGTGGTCCGATAAGTGCATAGGCAAACCGGTGATGAATATTTTTTATATCGGCATCGATGTAAACAATAATGTCGCCTTTTGTAATATAGAGGGCCTTCCACAGATTTTCACCTTTGCCTGTAAACGTTTCCAAATTCGGGAGAATATCCGCTGCTTCATAGACGTCGGCCCCATAAGATCTTGCAATTTCTCTGGTTTTGTCTGTAGATCCTGAATCGACGATAACAATCTCATCCAATAACGGATAGCGTGACATCAATTCCGATTTTAAAATCAAAATTTCCTTTGCAATGGTCTTTTCTTCATTTAACGTCGGAAGACAAAGAGAGATCGTAAGATTTTTTCTTTGCTTTTCATCAACGAGTCGATTGAGATCATTGAATTCAGAATAGTGAAACGTATTTTTTCTAAGCCAGCTGCTTTCCATCACATACTCCACTATCAATAGCCATTATCACACCGGCTATCTGAGCTATTCCCCTAAACATCGGTTCAATATCCACCCTGGCATTTTGTTGGAGATGGTTTTCTCCACTGGTGATCCCAAGGGTAACCGCCGGTATCTTTCTCGATAGAAAAATAGACAGTTCGGACTCACTGGGTGAACTTACCGGTGTTAAACCAAGTTTTTTCATCACAGCCACCGTGCTTTTTACCAGGGGATGATTGAATTTAAGTTTGGCCGCGTGAACATTGCTGATCGTTTTTAGGCTCAGTTCAACCTCATATTCGTGACTGACGCCGTCGATAATATCTTTAATGTCATTGAAAATCGACTTAACCATCCTATCCGAAGTGCTTTGAATCTCAAATCCTAGTTTTGCTTCATGGGCAATGGTCCCATGTTTGACACCCCCACCGGTTTGGCCGATAATTACCCTGGAACGGGGTTTTTGAGGCAGACGCATCTGAAGGATCTGATTGATGACTTCGTTGATGACTAATATGGCATTGGGTTTAAATTTGTACTCCAAACCGTTTGTCGATGAGATCTTACACTCGACCTCACAGCGAATCATTCCTTCGGAATAATAGTTAAGCCTTCCGAGTTCATCACTCTCGATACAGACCGCCCCCCTGATGGGAGTCGACCACGTCTTGAGAAGATGTCTGATACCCCTTAGGTTGCCCCTACCTAAGGATTGAATGACTCCGGCCAATACGATATCAGATTCGAAGCGCAAGTTGAGTTTGCGAAAAATTTCGGGGAAAGAAGCCAGGACACCGACGCCCACCGAGTTGTCCATGATTCCGGCGCCCGTTATTGAATTTTCGCCAATGGTATAATAATGATCAATATCTTTACCAAAAAGTGTATCAAGATGAGCGACGACAAAAATAGGTGGTTTTGATTCGGAAGTTCCCCTTATAATACCAATAGGATTTCGATATCCGTCGGTTGAGCATTCATCAACCTGAAACCCGGCAAGCCTCTCCATAAATACCATGGTACGCTTTTTTTCCTTGAATGTAGGAGATGGGATTTGCCCGATCAATACAATGTTGGCGATGATGGTATCTTTTATGGATCGAATAATGTCAACGAATTCGGGTAGTTTTTCGAGGTAATCGTCCATACCTGTTTCCTGATGTTTGTTCGTAAACCACACGACATTTAGGATATTTTAAAAGTGCAAATAAAGATACACCATTGAAGGGTGTAAGGTCAACCTGTCTTTGAGGCCCTTGAAAAAGGCTGTCCTGACCCATACTTGACTTGACAGAATCTGAAGACAAATTAAAATTGCTATTGATACTTATCTGTATTGAACATGTGCTAATTTTATATTATTTGAAGCCAGGGATTAAGCTGCAAAACTCACCATGTTGCCAAGAAAAACATACATGAAGCATTATTGAAATTTTCAGGGAAGTACCGATTACCCTGATCCCTTTCGGATAGGCATACAATCCCAAGTTTTGTGCTATCGTTAGAAAAGATAAGGCTTGTTTGAAAAAACAACAAAACCCCAAATCGTTTTTTCACACTTTTTATGAGTTTCCCATATTTTGCTAAGGAATAACCTGTTGATTTTATTACATCCGAATTCTTTCTTTTAATGAGTTATATGTAGTTTCCCCTGATAATTGGGTTTGGGCAACAGCCCGTTAAGATTTGACACCAGTCTCTGACATTCCTGTGATACATGAATTAATGTGGGAAAAATATGGAAAGCACCTTGAGACTTTGGGAGGAAAAGAATATAGAGAAAAGATGTTTGGCTACATTGACAAGGATGATTTTCCCAGGAGTTTGACGTATCAGCTTAAATTAATGAGAAAGGTAGGTTTTGAGAAAGTAGAAGTATTACACAAATCGTCCTGTTTTGCAGCATTCGGTGGTATCAAGACAAGGTAGTGTTAAAGCAGGTTCTATCCTGAAAGAACAAATTGAGTCACTTTACAGGAGGGCAGTGTATGACCAGTTACAGGATCGCGGTGATTCCCGGAGATGGAATAGGTAAAGAGGTGGTTCCGGAAGGCATCCGTGTATTAGAAGAGGTAGGGCGGCGTTTCGACATCGAGTTCAGATGGGATACGTTCCCATGGAACTGCGAAGCCTACAAGCAAACCGGCCGTATGATGCCCGAAGATGGAATCGAACAACTTCGTGAAAGTGACGCAATCTTCCTTGGCGCCGTCGGGTTTCCCGGAGTACACGATCACGTCTCCTTGTGGGGACTACTGATACCCATCCGCAGACAAATGAAACAGTACATAAATCTGCGTCCTGTGCGCATGTTGAAGGGTATGGTTTCACCCTTGCAGGGTCGGGGACCAGCGGACATAGATTTTATTGTCATACGAGAAAACAACGAAGGCGAGTATTCTGAGATTGGTGGACGCATTTATTCCGGAACTGATGCAGAAATGGTCGTTCAGGAGACTATATTCACCCGAAGAGGTGTCGACCGGGTTATGCGTTACAGTTTTGAAGTCGCCGGGAAACGTGATGCCAAGCATGTCACTTCTGCGACCAAGTCCAATGGTATTATTCACACCATGACTTACTGGGATGAACGCTTCGCCGCCATTGCCCGTGAGTATCCGGACATTCGAACCGATCAGTATCACATCGATATTCTCACCGCCAATTTTGTCTTGCATCCCGACTGGTTCGATGTGGTGGTGGGGAGCAACCTTTTCGGCGATATTCTTTCTGATCTTGGCCCTGCGGTTGCGGGCACAATTGCTATTGCACCGTCGGCCAATATCAATCCTACTCGCGAGTATCCATCCATGTTCGAGCCGGTACACGGCTCGGCACCTGACATAGCAGGCAAGGGCATCGCCAATCCCATTGGCCAGATCTGGTCAGGGGCTTTGATGCTCGACCATCTGGGCCATCAAACGGCTGCAACTGCAGTGGAACGGGCCATCGAGACAGTACTGGAGAACACTTCGCTACGAACCCCCGATATGGGAGGCACGGCGACAACTGTTGAGCTTGGCACGGCTATTGCGGAAGCCGTGTAGCCTAAATTCTCATGAGAAATACGGGATAGATCTAATTTTTATACCATGCTAGCTTGAGATAACTTTTGGAGATTACAGTCTCACCCCATCCTTTGATAAGAGAATATACACCAAAGAAATATCATTGGATTTGAAACCTGAGGCACCTTGCAGACTCTCAAGCCAACGCTAACTCGAGTGATAATACTTTAGAATGGCCTCGCACAATCCAGGTATGGTAAACGATTCTGCAGTAATGTGAACATCAAACCCCAGAACCCGAGCGGTATCCGCAGTTATCGGTCCTATACTTGCTATCGTTACATTTTCCATAAGGCTCTTCAGGTCTTTAGGGGGGATTAAGGCGTGGAAATTTTTTACAGTGGATGAACTCGTAAATGTAATGATATCTATTTTTCGTTCTTTCAGTTGTTTCAACAGAAAATCAGCGTTATCGTATACCGCTTTTGTGCGGTATGCGATGATTTCATCAACAACCGCCCCCATCCGTGATAGTTCTACTGGAAGGATAGGTCTGGCTTGGGCTGCACGGGGAAGAAGAATCTTTTTACCCTTTGTATCTATTTTGTCAAATGCCTCAACCACCGACTCAGCCCTATAACTTTCTGGAATTATGTCGCTTTTTATGCCAAAATTGAAAAGTCTCTCTGAGGTTGCAGGCCCGATGACAGCTGTTTGTAAATGATGTAGGGAGCGAACATCCATCCCTTTAGCAAAAAGGCGATCAAAAAAGGTGTTTACGCCATTCACACTGGTAAATATCAACCAATCATAGGTGGAAAGATTTTCAATGGCTGTGTCTAAGGACTCGAAGTCATCGGGTGGAATAACTTGGATGGTTGGGATCTCCAGACACTCCGCACCAAGGTCGGTAAGGTGATTTACCAGATCGCTCGCCTGCTCACGGGCCCTGGTTATGACGATTCGTTTCCCCAAGAGGGGGCGGTTCTCAAACCATTTCATGGTTTTTCTTAAGGACACGACATGACCGACAACAATGATGGCCGGTGCTTTCAGGCCAGCGACCTTAACCTGCTCCTCGATGGTGGATAGGGTGCCGGTAACCGTCTGCTGCTGCGGTGTGGTTCCCCATCGGATCAGTGCTACAGGCGTGTCGGGATGCATGCCATGAGCAACTAACTGGCGGGTGATATGCGGCAGATTTTTAACCCCCATCAGGAATACGAGTGTACCGATCCCTTTTGCAAGTGCGGCCCAATCCACACTCGATTCAGTTTTTGTGGAATCTTCATGGCCGGTAATAAAGGCGAGTGTTGATGTGTATTTTCTATGAGTTAATGGGATTCCGGCATAAGCAGGTGCTGCTATGGCTGAGGTGACACCGGGTACAATTTCAAATGGTATGCCGGCTGTAATCAGTGCCTCTACTTCTTCACCACCCCGGCCGAATATAAACGGATCACCCCCCTTTAACCGAGTAACGACCCGGCCTTTTTGCGCTTTTTCAACTACGAGAATATTGATATTGTCTTGAGATAGGGTGTGATTGCCTCCTTTTTTCCCCACATAAATAATTTCAGCATTATTAGAGGCATGTTTAAGAAGAGACGGTGACGCAAGATAGTCGTATATGATGACATCCGCTATTTCAATACATTTTAGCCCTTTTACCGTAAGGAGCCCTGGATCACCTGGGCCGGCACCTACCAAGTAAACTTTCCCTTCCATGATCCTCTTTCATTTCACAATTTGATGCGCTCAGTTTGGGTCATAATTTCTTTTGCGCCCCTTGAAAGTAATCGGTTTGCCAGTGTTATCCCTATTTTCTCCGCTGAATGTTTTTTGCCGGAAAGGGTGTCCTTTATGATGGTTGTTCCGTCAATATCGGCAACAAGCCCTGAAAGGATTAATGTATCCTCGGTTATTTTGCCTTGGGCGGCAATGGGGATTTGGCAACCACCTTCCAGTCGGTGTAAAAAGGCGCGCTCTGCTATGACAATGGTCCTTGTCTGTTGATGTTCAAGCGGAAGAACCAGGGCCTTGATTTCAGGATCATTTTGCCTGATTTCGACGCAGAGGGCACCCTGGCCAACTGCCGGCAGCATGATTTCCTCGTCCAGATATTCGGTTATTCTGTCTTCAAGACCTAAACGTTTTACACCTGCTGCAGCAAGGACGATGGCATCCAGATCCTCAGTTTCAAGCTTTTTAAGACGCGTATCAAGATTTCCTCTCAAAGGTAATACAACAAGATCCGGCCTTGCAAAGAGAAGCTGAGCTTTACGTCGGAGGCTACTGGTACCTATTTTGGATTTGAGCTTCAGTTCAGAAAGTTTCAGCTTTTTTTTAGATATCAAAACGTCTCGCGGGTTTTCACGTTCCGGGATGGCACCGATGCATAAACCGTTCGGTATGTCAGCCGGCATATCTTTCATGCTGTGCACAGCCAGGTCGATATGGCCATTTAGAAGGGCATCTTCTATCTCTTTTACAAAAAGGCCCTTACCGCCAACCATGGCAAGAGGCACATCGAGAATTTTATCGCCTTTGGTTTTTATGGGGACGAGTTCAACAGAACGTGAAGGGTACTTGCCAGTTAGGGCGGATTTAATCCAGTTTGCTTGCCATAGTGCAAGCTTGCTGCCTCTCGTTCCTATTTTGATTGGCTTATTCATCGGAGTTTATACCCAAGACTGCTGAAATATCCGGGTTAGGTGCAAGTCGAACAACTGGTGGCTGCACATCCACTGCAGGAAGATGAAGAGGCGGCAGCTTTTACCGTTTCGCCGTGACTTCCCTTGCTGAAAAAGCTGCAGGCAGACATAAGCTTATTGATTCGATTACTGTCACATGACGGGCAGTTCGGTTGTTCATTGCCGAAAACGAGGGATTCAAAACAGTTGTTACATTTTTCACATTGATATTCAAATATGGGCATGGGTGAAACTCCTTAATTTCGAGACTTTGAATTTGAGGTGTATCTATCGGGGCTTGAGAAATCACAAGTCTCGACAAAGCATATAATATAATCACCAGTGTGATAAAATCAACTGATCTGTTCAATAATTCCGGCAGCGATAAGAGGCAGCATAATTTCGTGGTGGCCGGTGAGGTTAAATCCCTGCCCCCCCTTGGTTGTCGGCCTCTTAACGACATTGGTTAAGGGGCGGTACTGTCTGATGAAATCCATATTGACTGTGGTGAAATTTCCGATATTGTAGCCCAAATTTCGTACCAGTGTCACTGCCTTTAAAAATACCTCCGGCAGTAAAACCGCAGATCCAACATTTAAGAAAACGCCGCTTTCCAGTGTGGCGATGACGGATGAAAACTTACGAAAATCTTTATGTGTCGCTTCACCTGTCTCCTTTGCATCAAACCCGGGATGCATATGTATAATGTCTGTTCCTATTGCGACATGGATAGTTACAGGAATACCCAACCGGATGCCTGCAGCTAGGATGCTTTGATTTTGGTATGCCAGTTTTTTCTCTATGATAATCCTGCCAACCGCCTCACCAAGCCCTATGGATTTTTGGCCGGCTTTTTGAACGGCTTGACTTAATGCATCGCATGTCTCATAAGCCATTCCAAAGGAACCGTTTTCGATGGAAGCATCGACATCTTCCGATGTCTGGCCCACCATCGCAAGTTCGAGATCGTGAATGATACCTGCGCCGTTCATGGCAACAGCATTGATAATTTTTCGTTCCATAAGATCTATGACAATCGGATTTAATCCCACTTTAATAACGTGTGCCCCCATTGCAAAGACGACGGTTTTTTTATTCTTAAAGGCCGTGGTGATTAAAGATATGACTTTTTTGATATGCATACCTGCCAGTATATCAGGAAGGCTATCAAGGAAATCCCTATAGCTGGCCCCTTTCTGCCATGCTTTTGCAAAATCCTTGTTGGATACTTTACTTTTTCTTTCTGAAAGCGGATATATTTTTACCTGATTCAGATCGATGGGTTTGAAATTGTTCGGCATAATTTTTCCTTATAACGGAACCGGTCAAAATTTTTCCGGGAACAGAATCCTGTCAACAAGATCGCACCAGATGTGTCCCAGAGTGATATGTGCCTCTTGAATTCTTGCGGTTATGTCTGTTTTTACACTAAAAACCAGGTCGGCACAATCGGCTAGCTCACCGCCGCTTCCGGTGAGTCCAATGGCAAACATGCCGATATCCTTGGCAGCGCTAATTGCCTTGATAACATTTGCAGAGTTGCCACTGGTACTGATACCGATGGCAATATCATCCTTGGCACCCAGCGCCTGAATCTGCTTGGAAAATATATCATCAAAGTGATAGTCATTTCCGATGCTGGTTATTATGGACGTGTCTGTGGTTAAGGACAATGCCGCTAGAGGCGGACGTTCTATTTGGAATCGGTTTACAAACTCGGCGGCAATATGCTGTGCGTCTGCAGCACTTCCCCCGTTACCGAAAATCAAGATCTTGTGACCGGAAGTGATACATGTCGCAAGCTTGTCGGCACCCCTTTGAATGAGATCGATATGGTCTTTAATGAACCGCTCTTTAATCGTTATCGATTCTTGAAGTGTGTTTAAAATAATGTTTTTCATTTTAGCCACCACTTTATTAGCGTTTAGTTGGTATCTGCCACAAGGTTGTTAATTTTTTGAATCAGCTCTTTGGCGTCATGGCCCAGCTCATCAGCCTTTTGGAGTTGCTCCAAGGCATCGTCAAGCTGATTTCGCTTCAAATAAAGATTGCCAAGTCGGTATCTAAAAAGACCGGTATCAGGGGAAATATCTACACTTTGTTGACAGAATATGGTTGTGATTTCGGGATTTTCCCCTTGAAGGTCAAAAAGATACCCAAGCGCAGAAAGTGAATCTGCATCGTTAGGATTTTTTCGTATCGCCGTTTTATAGGCCAAAATGGCCTCATCTATCATATTCATTGCGGTGCAGCATTCACCCAGATATCGAAATGCGAGCACAGATTCGGGCCTTATCTTAGTTGCTTTCTCAAGATATGATTTCCCTTGATCAGGTTCCTCCATTTCTAGGTAAGTTTTTCCGATGTGTAATGCCACCTCAAATATATCTTCTTCTTTTCTGTCAGCATCAAGGAAATATTCAAGGGCCTTATCTTTTTTATCTTGTAGCATGTTTGCCAGGCCTGCGTTGTATAAAGCCATAGCCTCTTGGGGGTCAAGCCGTATGGCCTCTTTGAATTCTTCCAGGGCCTTTTCATATGATTTCAAAGTGCCATAGCAAACGCCTAAACTGTTATGGACGTTTACGTTCGATGGGTCGAGAAGGACTGCCGCCTTGAATTCCTTAATGGCTCCTTCGATGTCTCCTTTTTGATATAGCTTATCTCCGCTGATGTTTAAACTGACGGCATCAAAGGAAACCGCACTGTTAGGGCCAAAGAACGCAGCGTGATCCAGGGCTTTGTAGGCATTGTCGAGGGTTTGATTTTTTTCGTAGTTACCCGTAGGAAATGATGCGATTCCGATGGAGATGGTCTCTTTTCGGCGATCGGCCAGGTTATATTGAATTTTATGTGCCAAATCTAATGCTAACGCCCTGTCATTTCTATAAAAAAAACATCCAACGGTGTCCGGGTTAAGTTGACCCCAAATGCCATTTTCACTTTTACATAAACCGTCAATCGATTTGGCGACATCTACTTGGAGTTTAATGTCATGATGGTGATTCGATGCATCATTGTTTTGAGTTAACGCGTCAATTCGAATAACCATGGCATCAACCGTTGCTGAAGAATCGATTTGAGCTATGGCATAATCAATGAAAGCCTCTTGGCTAAGCATATCAGGAAAGGATTTCAACAGGGCATCTGAAACAAGTGAAGGCGTGTCGCGTGTTTTTCTTTTCTCTGGTTTAGCATCTGTTTTATATAAAAGAAATTGTCGACTGGAGCTTCGATTAGAGAATAGTTTCGGCTTTTTAATTGTCATAATTTAACACCTTCTCAATGGCCTTTTTAATCATAGGGAATTCATCGTCTTTTATGGTTCGTACGTCCATGATAAAAATGTCTTCCTCTATCCTTCCGATAATAGGAATCTCGTTGTTTCTCATATGTTTTTCTAAGGCATTGGGCGTTATGTCCTTTATTTTTACACTTGCGCCTTTACTGGGAAGGTTTAAAAGTGGAAGCGCACCGCCACCCGCTTTCGACAAAATGTCGATGCACTTAATGGTCAAACGAGTATCGCTTATACCTTTTAACATTTTCTCAAGTTTTTTTGCCTTGGTTTTAATATCATCAAAGGGGATGGTTAGCATTCGCAATGTGGGTATGGTATCTGCGGCTTCGTTTAGGTTTCTGTAATGACGCAGGGTGCTTTCAAGGGCAGCAAGTGTCAGCTTGTCTATCCGAAGGGCCCTTGTTAATGGATTTTGCTTGATTTCATCAAGCACGACTTTTTTTCCGACAATAATACCCGCCTGAGGACCCCCCAAAAGTTTGTCTCCACTGAAAGTGACGATGTCCGGACCTGCCGCCACAGCCTCCTGGATGGTGGGTTCTTTGGAGAGACCGTATTTTGAAAAGTCAATAAAGGTTCCACTCCCGAGGTCTTTCATCACGGGGATTTGATATTTTGCGCCCAAGGCCACAAGCTCTGCAAGAGATATGTTCGCCGTAAAGCCTACAATGCTATAATTGCTCGTGTGGACCTTAAGTAAGAGGCCGGTGTCGTGTTCTATCGCTTTTTCATAATCTTTAAGATGGGTGCGATTTGTGGTGCCCACCTCCTTTAGAATACAACCGCTTTTTGCCATGACATCGGGGATTCGAAATGAGCCGCCAATCTCTACCAGTTCTCCCCTTGAAACAACAACTTTTTTTCCTTTTGCCATCGTTTCTAAACAGAGAAGGACAGCTCCGGCATTGTTGTTGACAACCATGGCAGCTTCAGCACCACTTAATTCGCAAAGAATATCTTCAACGCTGCCGTATCTTGACCCCCGCATTCCTTTCGAAAGGTCGAACTCTAAATTCGAATATCTCGTTGCAATGGTCAAAAGGTTTTCAACGACATCATCAGCTAGTAATGACCGTCCAAGGTTCGTATGGACAACGACACCCGTAGCATTAATCGTGCGAATAAGGTTAGGGGTCATCGCTTCTTTAACATGGTGTTTCACCATTTCAAGAATTGAGACGTCGGATAGTTTTTTTTCAGTTATGTCTTCTTTACTATGGAGAACATCTGTTCGGAGGATCTCAACCACAAGACGGCTCGAACGGGCGAGAACCGATTTGGGTACGTCTTCAAACAAAGGTTCCGTCTTTGCTAACTCAAGAATATGATCTATTCCGGGGAGCATGCGTAAAAGGTTCTGTTGTTTTTCGGTAATGTTCATATTTTTTCTCAACTTAAGTTCGTAAATATTCGGGTCAAATAAATATTATACCATCTTAAAGTCATTAATTTCAATAGATTTATTAAAAGCGTGAACAAGAGGATTAAAAAATAACTTTATGATTTGCCTTTTTTAGGTTATATGAAAAATGAAACCTCATATGAGGTAAAACCTTTTTTGAGATTAATCGTGGCACATTTAAACATCGCCTTTATTGTTAATCCCCATGCCGGGCACGGTTCAACAGGATCAAAGTGGCCGATGATTAAGGGCCTTGCCAGGGATAGGATAGGCAGCTTTACATCGTATATCACAACTTGCGCCGGTGATGCCAGACAGTTTGCAAGAGAGGCCATAGCTTCAGGCGCAACGCTCATTGTCTGTGTTGGCGGGGATGGCACGCTTAATGAGGTTGTCAATGGCATAATGACACATAGCGGACCAGAAGGAACCGACGTGTTGCTCGGTTTTGTGCCAAACGGCACGGGATGTGATTTTATTCGGACTGTTTCGATACCGGGTGATATAGAGAAGGCCATAGACTTGATCGCTGAAAGGCCTGTTCGAAAGATAGATGCAGGCAGGATTACTTTTCCCAATTCAAATGGTCGTGATGGTTATTACTATTTCCATAATATAGCCAGTTTCGGTTTGGGTGGTGAGGTTGCACAGAGGGTCAACAGGACAACAAAGGCATTTGGCCCGTTTCTTTCTTTTATCTGGGCAACGCTCATTTCTCTTTTTTTATATGGGAAAAAAAAGGTGCGGGTGGTTGTGGATGGAGAATTTGATCAGGAAATTCATGTGTGGAATATAGCCGTTGCAAATGGCCAATATCACGGTGGTGGCATGTGGGTAGCTCCGGATGCTTCCATTGATGATGGCCTTTTTAATGTTACCATCATAGGAGATTTAACGCGTCCGGAAGTTCTTATGAACCTGCCCAAGTTGTATAACGGTAAAATAACTGAAATTGATAAGGTCATTACGCTTACCGGAAAGAAAGTCGAGGCATTGTCGGATCAGCACGTACTTTTAGAGGTCGATGGGGAGCAACCAGGGATATTACCCGTTGTGGTTGATGTGATTCCCCGTGCGTTGAACATGATAACACCTTATTGAGCGTAAACAATAGGAATTAAACCTTTCGCTCCAGGAGCGACAACGTCGCCCGCCCGCCTCGCAAGCGAAAGCGTTGCGGGCAGGCGTTATATAAAATCGTGACACGATTTTCTTGAAAGATGAAACAGGCCAAAGATTATATTATTTTTCCCTTGGATGTGCCGTCTACCAAGATGGCAAAACACTATGTTGAGATGCTTGCAGAGTCTGTGGGTATGTTCAAGGTCGGACTTGAGCTTTTTATACGATCAGGCCCGGAAATCATCGATTTTATCAGAGCATCAGGGCCTGCAAAGGTCTTTTTGGATCTAAAACTCCACGATATTCCGACAACTGTTTTACGCGCCATGGAAGGTATGGTTGACCTGGGCGTTGAATTCGCCACCGTTCATTGCGGAGAGACATCGAGGATGCTCGAAGCAGCAGTTGCAGGCAGTAGAGGCAAGGTGGGCGTACTTGGGGTTACGGTTTTAACCAGTATATCGAGTGAAGACCTTCTTGCCGCCGGATTCAAAAAAGAGTTTTCTGACGATATGTCTAAGCTTGTAAGAAAAAAGGCGGTTATGGCCAAAGAGGCGGGGTGTGTGGGGGTTGTTTGTTCAGGGCTAGAAGTGGAAACGATTAAGAAAAAATTAGGGAAAAATTTTATTGCCGTAACACCCGGTATACGCCCTGTTTGGGATGGAATGGGAGGTGACCAGCGACGCGTTACAACTCCGGCACATGCGATCCGTAGTGGTTCAGATTATATTGTTATCGGCAGACCCATTCGAGATGCAAAGGATCCGAAAGCAGCGGCTGACCGAATAGCAGAGGAGATAGAGGACGTTTTTCAAAGGTCTCAAAAAGCTCTGTAGATAATAACTCCCAGTACTACTACGGCTAAAATGATGGTGAAAAGCAGCTGATCCGCACTAAATCTCTTCATATATCAACGGAAATGTTTTCGAAGCCTTTTCTCAAGTGCCTAAAGTTTGAAGTGATCTAAAGTGACTAAAGTCAAGGTAGCGCTAACGCGCTGTCATTAAAATATAATTGGCTAAAAATTCCTTAATTTTAGCTCATTTTAGCTCACTTTAAGCACTTGCAACTTTTTCTGTTTTAATATCAAAGTCAGCATATCAGTAAAGAATGCCGAGTAGGATTTGTACTCCTTAGCCAGATGAATCTTCTCTATCCAATCCAAATACTGTGTGAAGAACACGAACCGCAAGTTCGGTGTATTTTTCTTCAATGATGCAAGAAATTCTGATTTCCGATGTGCTGATCATCATAATGTTTATATTTTCCCTTCCCAGCGTGGTAAACATTGTTGATGCCACCCCGGAATGATTTTTCATGCCAACACCGACAACAGATACTTTTGAAATATTTTCATCACCCAAAACGTCTTCAGCTCTAATTTCTTGTGCCACCTTTTGTTCTATTTCCAGCGCCGTTGAAAACTCTGCTTTTGGAACAGTAAATGTTAGATCTGTCTGTCCTTCGGCGCGTGTATTTTGAATGATCATATCCACAACAATACCGGCTTTGGCAATAGGTGAGAAAATTTTAGCAGCAACTGGTTGTATCGGCCGTTACTCACGATAAGGATCAAGCCCGCATTACCCTGAAAAAGGTGCCGGATCAACCGGGCGTTGCTGCTAAAATTTTCTCACCTATTGCCAAATCCGGTATTGTTGTGGACAT
>PVMS01066806.1_pt1 | contig 15167 bp, 16 predicted proteins | sample 1853461 | NCBI WGS metagenome assembly PVMS01 (sample SAMN08582032, study PRJNA380276) | Marine sediment metagenome, whole genome shotgun sequencing project. | isolation source: ocean sediment barecode stripped | collected 2017 | reverse complement strand
TTGGCGCTACGGCTGGCAGTACCACGCCGGGATCCAGGGGCTCGTTCCCTGCTTCGGGCAGCATATATCGGTGAACTCGGAAAACTGGCGTTGACCGTGTTGATATTCAGCATCGTCTTTGCCCTGGTGCAGCCGCTTGCGGTTGCCGCTTTGTTTGCAGGGTTTATCGCGGCGCAGCTCGTGACCTTCGCCGGTCTCTTGATGCGTCACGACCAAACTACGGAAGAGACAACGAGAAATTTAAATGGCGAGTGAAGGCGGACACGGCCCGCAAACCTCCGGCGAGTACATTCAGCACCATTTGCAAAATCTGCAGGTCTGCAAAGACGAAGCGGGCGAATGGGTGTGGAATCAGTGTGCCGGAAATCCGCTGGCGATCAATGTTGATTCGATGTTTTGGTCTGTTTTTCTAGGGCTGGTGTTCGTGATCTTGTTTCACGGCGTGGCCAGAAAGACGTCTGCGGACAAGCCAGGCCGGTTTCAGGCACTGGTGGAGATTATCGTCGATTTCGTTGACGGCTCTGTCAAAGACACGTTTCGCGGTAAGAGCCGCCTCATAGCGCCGCTTGGCCTGACAATATTTGTCTGGGTTTTCCTGATGAACCTGATGGACCTCGTGCCGGTCGACTGGATTCCAATGGCGGCCGGCGCCGTTGGCATTCCCTATATGAAAGTCGTGCCGACGACCGACGTCAATGTTACGTTCGGCATGTCGATCGCAGTGTTCTTCCTCATCATTTTTTACACGATCAAGAACAAGGGTGTCCTGGGCTTTATCCGCGAACTGACGTTGCATCCGATCGCACCGCCCACCAAAGGTCTCGGGCTGATCGCAGCACCGTTCATTATCGCGTTCAACTTCATCCTCGAAAGCGTCGCGCTGATCGCGAAGCCTGTTAGCTTGAGCCTCAGGCTCTTCGGCAACATGTTCGCCGGCGAATTGATATTTATCCTGATTGCGTTACTCGGCATTTACCAGCTGCCATTGCACTTTGCCTGGGCCGTATTTCACGTCTTAATTGTGACGTTGCAGGCCTTTATTTTCATGATGCTGACCATAGTATATTTAAGCCTGGCATCGGAATCGGATTAGCATTTATCACTTAAAATTCAATCACTTGGACATAGTCCTGGTTAGGAGAAACTGATGGAAACTGTTATTGGCCTCACGGCGATCGCTGTCGCACTTTTGATCGGCCTCGGCGCCCTTGGCGTCGGTATTGGCATGGGTCTTTTAGGCGGGCGCTTTTTAGAGGGCGCTGCACGTCAGCCGGAATTGGCGCCGATGCTGCAGACGAAGATGTTTATCGTCGTCGCCCTGCTCGATGCCGTAGCAATGATCGGTGTTGGTATTGCATTGTTCTTCGCATTTGCCAATCCGTTTATCGGTCAGCTGCAAGCAGCCACCGCAGCAGCAGGCGGTTAATAGATTCGGCTGTAGGAGCGGATTTTCCCCTCAAAGGGGAAGGCCCCCACACGCCAAAGCCGTCCCACAGTTTTAGGAGAACCACGTGGATATTAATATGACCCTCATCGGCCAGTCGATCGCGATGATCGTATTTGTCTGGTTCTGTATGAAGTTCATCTGGCCTCCATTGCTTGAGGCGATTGAGGAGCGACAGCAAAAGATCGCTGACGGCCTCGCGGCCGCCGACAAAGGGCAGGAGCGGTTTGAGCAAGCGACTGCCGAAGCCAAAGATATTGTCGCGGATGCCCGCAAGCAGGCAACAAGTATCCTCGATCAGGCACACTCTTTCGCGAATGAGATCGTCAGCGAAGGAAAATCCGATGGGGTCAAAGAGCGGGATCGTCAGCTCATTGCGGCCAAAGCTGAGATTGAACAGGAATCCAATCGTGCTCGCGAAGAGCTACGTGGTGATGTCTCAGCGATAGCCATAGCGAGTGCAGAAAAAATTCTGCAGCGTGAGATCGACGGAAAACAGCACGAAGACATCCTCAGCAAGCTGGCGGCAGAGCTTTAGGCGGTCCGTAAACCATGGCAGACAAAAACACAATTGCCCGCCCCTATGCACAAGCCGTATTTGAGATTGCGCATGAGGCAGATGATCTTGACGGATGGTCGAAGTCACTGGATGTCGCGAGATCGTTGCTGGCGGATGGCCGGGTGGTCGCATACCTCGCTGATCCGGCTTTCAGCAATGAGCAGCGGCTCGATTTTTTGACCGGCCTGTTTGCGAAAGCGAAAGCCACAAAGATTGCGGGCAAAGACAAGCGGGGAACGAACTTCCTGAAATTGTTGTTGGAATACGGGCGCATCAACGTTTTGCCGGAGATCGCAGAGCACTTCGAGGTGCTCAAGGCCAAAGTCGAGAATGTTGTGGACGTTGTCATTACATCGGCCAGCGTGATTGGCAAGAAGCAACAAAACGCGATCTCGAAGGCATTACGGGAGCGGCTTGGTCGTGACGTAAATATAGAAACTGAAATTGACGAAAACCTCATCGGTGGTGCAGTAATCAAAGCCGGCGATGTCGTTATTGATGGATCGCTGCGGTCGAGGCTCGAAGGCCTTGCAACTGTATTGATCAAATGAAAAGGACATAGACTATGGCACTCAAAGCTTCTGAAATCAGTCAGCTGATTAAAGAGCGCATCGAGAATTTCGAGGCATCCGCGGAAGCGCGTGACGTCGGGACAGTCATCGGTGTTACGGACGGTATCGTCCGCGTTCACGGACTGACCGACGCACGTTACGGCGAAATGCTCGAGTTCCCGCAGAACACATTTGGCATGGCGCTGAACCTGGAGCAGGACTCAGTCGGCGCGGTTGTCCTCGGTGATTACAAGCACATCTCGGAAGGCGAAACGGGCAAGACGACAGGCAGAATTCTTGAGGTGCCTGTTGGTCCGGGGTTGCTCGGACGGGTTGTCGACGCGCTGGGTGTGCCGATTGATGGCAAGGGCCCGATTGAAAGCGATTTGTCCTCGCCGATCGAGAAAGTCGCACCCGGTGTTATTCAGCGGCAGTCGGTTGACCAGCCTGTTCAGACCGGCTTGAAGTCCATTGATGCGATGGTGCCAATTGGTCGGGGCCAGCGTGAGTTGATTATTGGCGATCGACAAACGGGCAAGACTGCCGTGGCAATCGACACGATCATTAACCAACGCGGCACCGGCATTAAGTGCATTTATGTCGCGATTGGCCAGAAAGCGTCATCGATCGCGGGCGTGGTCCGGAAGCTTGAAGAAGAGGGTGCGATGGAACACACCATTGTGGTTGCCGCGGCCGCGGCCGATAGCGCGGCGATGCAATATATTTCGCCGTACTCGGGAACCTCGATGGGTGAGTACTTCCTGGACAATGGCGAAGACGCCTTGATTGTTTTCGACGACCTGACGAAGCAGGCGTGGGCCTATCGTCAGGTTTCATTGTTGCTACGTCGCCCACCCGGCCGTGAGGCGTATCCGGGCGATGTTTTCTACCTGCATTCGCGCCTCCTTGAGCGGGCGTCGCGCGTCAATGCGGAACATGTAGAAGACGTATCGGGCGGCAAAATTAAGGGCAAGACCGGATCTCTGACGGCGCTGCCGATTATTGAGACACAGGGGGGAGACGTGTCGGCGTTTGTACCGACGAACGTGATCTCGATTACTGACGGACAGATCTTCCTTGAAACCGATCTGTTTAACGCCGGTATTCGCCCGGCCATCAACGCCGGTCTGTCGGTATCCCGTGTGGGTGGCGCGGCGCAAACAAAGATCATCAAAAAGCTCGGTGGTGGTGTTCGTCTTGCACTCGCCCAATATCGCGAGCTCGCAGCGTTCGCGCAGTTCGCATCAGACCTGGACGCGACGACGCGCGCGCAGCTTGAACGTGGCGAGCGAGTCACGGAGTTGATGAAGCAGAAGCAGTACACACCGCTGTCGGTCGCCGAAATGGCGCTGTCATTGTACGCCGTGAACGAGGGTTTCCTTGATGATGTTGAGGTTGCCAAGGTCATCGACTTTGAAACGGCGCTGCATAACTTCGCGAAGGCAAATCACGGCGAGTTACTGGAATCGATCAACAAGTCCGGCGACTACAACGATGAGATAGCGGCAAAACTGATGGGTGTCTGCGCTGATTTTGGCGAAAAAGGCGCTTATTAGGCAGCCACGTGACTCGACACCCTCTCAATTTAACCACTCAGTAACTGATTAATTTAGAGTTCTTATATGGCAGGTGAGAAAGAAATACGCAACAAAATCCGCAGCGTGAAGAACATGCAGAAGATCACGAGCGCGATGGAAAAGGTTGCTGCGAGCAAGATCCGCAAGGCCCAGAAACAGATGCAGGCAGCGCGTCCGTATGCACAGCGGATTCGTCGTGTGATCGGCCATCTGTCACATGCAAACCCGGATGCCAATCACCCGTTCATGGTGGAGCGCGAGATCAAGCGCGTCGGTTTTATCGTTATCTCGACCGACCGTGGCCTGTGTGGTGGCCTGAACATTAACTTGTTCAAGTCCGTAATTGGTGAGATCGCGAAATGGCAAGACGAAAAAGTCGAAGTTGACCTCGCGCTCGTCGGCGCGAAGGCGGTGCAGTTCTTCCGCCGGCTTGGCGGCAACGTGGTCGGTACCGCGACCCACCTTGGCGACAAACCACATGTAAATGATTTGATCGGGTCGATCAAAATCATGCTGGACGCTTATGGCGAAGGAAAAATTGACCGGCTATTCCTGATGCATAACGAATTCATTAGTGCGCTGAGTCAAAAACCGATTATTGAGACATTGCTGCCGGTGAGCGAGATCGCCCAGGCGGACGAAGAACTGCAGGACCACTGGGACTACATCTACGAGCCGGAAGCGGGCGAATTGCTCGAAGATTTCCTGATGCGTTATATCGAATCACAGGTCTATCGCGGCGCGGTCGAAAACTTCGCCTGCGAAATGGCGGCGAAAATGGTGGCAATGAAATCGGCTACCGATAATGCTGGAGATATTATCGACAGCCTGCAATTGAAATATAACAAGGCACGACAGGCTGCCATCACACAAGAAATTTCAGAAATAGTCGGCGGCGCAGCCGCCGTGTCCGGCTAGAGAGAGCTATGAATAGGTTGAGGAACCAAGTATGAGTACCGGAAATACTGTGCAAATCATTGGCGCTGTTGTGGATGTCAAATTCCCGGCAGGCGAGATCCCAAAAATTTATGACGCATTAATCATCGACGAGGCTGAAATAACTCTCGAAGTTCAGCAGCAGCTTGGCGATGGCGTTGTTCGTACCATTGCGATGGGATCGAGCGAGGGCCTGAAGCGTGGCATGCCCGTGACCAACACCGGGCAGCCAATCCTGGTTCCGGTTGGCGAAAAAACGCTCGGTCGAATAATGGATGTGCTCGGAAAGCCGATCGACAATGCAGGCGAGATAGGCGCTGAAACGTTAATGCCTATTCATCGCGCTCCGCCGACGTATGAAGAGCAAGCGGCAACAACAGAAATTTTGGAGACGGGCATCAAGGTCATCGACCTGATCATGCCGATATCCAAGGGCGGTAAGGTCGGCCTGTTCGGTGGCGCAGGTGTGGGCAAAACCGTAGCGCTCATGGAGTTGATTCGCAATATCGCCCACGAGCACGAAGGTTACTCGGTGTTTGCCGGTGTTGGTGAACGTACTCGCGAGGGCAATGATTTCTATCACGAGATGACCGACTCTGGCGTCATCGACAAGGTATCGCTCGTGTACGGCCAGATGAATGAGCCTCCCGGCAACCGGCTTCGCGTTGCCCTGACGGGCCTGACGATGGCGGAAGCATTTCGCGATGAAGGTCGCGATGTACTCATGTTTATCGACAACATCTACCGTTACACCCTGGCGGGAACTGAAGTGTCGGCACTGCTCGGCCGCATGCCGTCTGCTGTGGGCTACCAGCCGACTCTTGCTGAGGAAATGGGCATCCTGCAGGAGCGTATTGCGTCCACCAAAACAGGTTCGATCACGTCGTTCCAGGCCGTGTATGTACCGGCCGACGACCTGACTGACCCATCGCCAGCGACCACGTTTGCCCACCTTGACGCGACGCTCGTGTTGTCGCGACAGATTGCAGAGCTCGGCATTTATCCGGCGGTAGATCCGCTTGATTCAACATCGCGTATTCTTGATCCGAACATTATCGGTCAGGAACACTACGATTGTGCCCGCGGCGTACAAGCGGTCTTGCAGCGCTACAAAGAATTGCAGGACATCATCGCCATTCTCGGCATGGACGAATTATCCGAAGACGACAAGCAGATAGTTACTCGCGCGCGCAAGGTACAGCGCTTCCTGTCGCAGCCGTTCTTCGTGGCGGAGGTGTTCACCAATTCGCCGGGTAAATACGTATCGCTTGCGGAAACGATTCGCGGCTTCAATGGCATCGTGAATGGCGACTACGATCACCTGCCCGAGCAAGCGTTTTACATGGTTGGTTCGATCGAAGAAGCGGTCGAAAACGCCAAGTCAATGCAATAAGAGATATAGAGATGCCCACGATTCAAGTCGACATCGTATCCGCGGAAGGTGAGGTCTATTCGGGCGATGCCAGCATGGTGTTCGTGCCCGCGAAGATGGGCGAGATCGGTATCACCCCACGGCATGCACCGCTCCTCACTGCGCTTAATCCGGGCGAAGTGCGGGTCGAGGATACAGAAGGAAAAGAACACTTCTTCTACATCACGGGCGGCATGCTTGAAGTGCAGCCGTATCTCGTGACTGTACTGGCCGATACCGCATTACGCGGCGAGCAACTCGACGAAGCGGCGGCGCTTGCGTCACAGCAGGAAGCTGCGCAGGCATTAGAGGGCGCTTCCGAAGAAACGGATATTGCTCGAGCACAGGCGGAATTGGCGGAAGCGCGTGCACGCTATCGCGCCGCGCAGAAACTCAAGGGCGGCCGCTAGAACTTACCGGCAGACCTCGCAGAACTCGAGCGTACGTTGCTCCAGGTACGCAAAAAACGGGTTGTGCCGTAATCGCATCAGGCGACCAAGCGGTACGGCGAGAACTGCTTGCTCGCCCCGCGGCGCGAAAGCGTTGAACGATTCTGTAAGAGGCTCACCGTTCTCATCGATTGCGCCGTACCATTGATCCGTAATATCGAACGGGATCGCCACATGCGACAACGAATATACGCCGCGCGGCCACGTGAGTGGCAGATCGACGTCGACGGTATCCGTTGCTCCTTCCGGCCGCGTACGGGCCTGAATCTGCGCCGTCTGACCGCTCTTGTTTGTCACGAGGGTATAGGAGTATTTCGCCGGGGCATTGGCCTCGAGCTCGTTTAGCAAATCACGTTCGCTGTCTACCATAAAGTGCTGAATGTTTTCCCTTCGGTTGACATCAAAGAGAACGAGTTCGTGCCCGTTTGCAGGAAGCCGTCCGTACAGGCTGCGAACCAGGCTATCGGTGCGAACCGTTGAATCGATCAGGGATTGAAACGCGATGATCGGCGGCAACCGCACTCCGCCGTCACTTTTTCTGGCGTGTGTAAGCTTCTTTGCGATCTTCGCGGCTAAGGTAAATGCGAGATAGCCGCCTTTTGTTGGAAATGAGTTGTACTTGTAGGGATCGTACTCGAGCCCAATCGATAGCCAGGCCATTTTTTCAAAATAGGGAATGTTTGCGAGCGCGAGATCCCAGCGAGTGAGGCGAGCAAGAGGCGTCACGGCAATAGATGGCGAGTACAAGAACAGCCGATCCGGCGCGCGCATCGAATCGTCGAGCACGGCGTCAAGCGTGTAATCGAGTGACAGCGCTGCACCCGTCGAGTAACCCCCCATGTAAAGCGGCAATTCCGGCCCGATTTTGTCAGCGACATGCTTCGCACCGAACGAGCGATCGCAATCCAATCTTTGATTTCGGCATTCTTCAGCCCAGCCGGAATCGTGCCATGACCCGGCAGTCGAAATGCCGCCACATACAAACCGTGGTCAGCAAACACCTGGGCCAGGGCCCGTACGCTGTACGGGCTGTCCGATGCGCCGTGCAATAACAGGATGCCGCCGGTCGGATTGTCTGTGTCGATGGAAAAAGACCGGTTCCATGCCTGACCTTCCTCGCCGGCATAGGCCAAACCTTGCTTGTTGTAGCGATTGAAGGTGTCGAGGCTATCTGCACGGACGGTGGCGTAGACATGCTCATCGATCTCGGCGAACAATCGATCTTCGAGTTCGCGATATTCGCCGAGGCTAATGCCGTCAGGATAATCTCGGGCCTGAAACGCATGCTCGGCCTCGTAGGTGTGCCAGATCTCGAGGTCCGGTTTGTTACGAGCGGCCATTCCCCGGACAATCCAGATCGTTGCAATAACGGTGAGCGCGATCAACAGCACCCGCCGCGCAATTCGAGCCAGGCAACGGACGAACCGCGTCATGTCAACGCACTTTCTGAGGCGCGGCTAAACACGGTCCGATGACCGCGCAAACAAAGGCAGCGTGCCGAGTCGATCAGAGACTGCAATCGGATTGCCGTCTGCGTCCTGCATCTCGCGTGGGGGATCAAATGTTTGCGTCAGCGGCGTGACAATCAACATCGTTGCAAACGATGTCGCGAGACCAATAAAGTCGGCGGGTAGGTCGGGCGCAACGAAAAGAGTCAACAGCCAGGCCGATATACCAGCAACCATTGAGGCCAGCGCACCCGTGCGGTTCGCTTTCTTCCACCACAGGCCCATGATGAACGGCACGATGATCGCGGCAAGGCCCAGAATATTTGCGTTGATCATCAGATGAAACACGATCTTGATTTTCATTGCGATGACCATGGCGATAATGCCGCATACCGGGATAGACCAGCGAGCAACGAGGAGAGACAATTTCGGTGTCGGATCGTGCTTGACGAGCGGTAGAATATTTTTGGCCAGTACGCTGGCGGAGGCCAGCAGGGCGCTGTCCGCGGAACTCATGATTGCAGCCAACATAGCGCCGACGAAAATGGCAATTGCGACAGGGTGCAGATACTCAATCGCCATCGCCGGAATAATGGTTTCTGGTGAATCCAGGCCGGGCATCGTCACACTGCCAATGATGCCGAGAAAAATAGGAATCATGCCAAAGAACAGGTAGCCGAGACCGCCAATGTAGAAGGCATTTTGCGCGACGCGCTCGTCTTTCGCAGAAGCAACTCTTTGAAATAAAGTCTGCGCGGAAATATCGACAACTCCGATGATCGTCCACGCACGCAGGTAATTGAGCCACTGCTCCCCGGTATGTTCGAGTGGCAGCATGCGAAATGTATTTTCAGCGAGAAGAGGAGAGATGGTGCTCCAACCGCCAACATCGATCAAGACAACCGTGAGTAGAATGACGAGCCCAATCATGATGACGAGCATTTGAACGAAGTCGGTCAACGCGACCGCCCACATACCGCCTACAGCAGTATAGATAAATATAACGATTGCACCGCCGATGATGCCCTGTTCCATGGGTACGCTGGTCAGCGACGAGAAAACGACGCCAAACGCAACCAGCATCGCGCCAACCCAGACGATATTTGAAAACAGCGTAGTAATCACAATGCCGATCGATGCGACCTTGCCGAAGCGCTGCTCCATGAAGTCCACAACGGTCAGCATGCGAAGTCGCCGGAACATCCGCGCAAAGAAGAAACCGATGAGCAGCAATGCGAGTGCGCCGCCCCACGGATCCTCTATAACACCCAGCATTCCTTCATCGTAGGCGGCGCCAGCACCGCCCAGCATCATGGCGCCGCCGAACCAGGTCGCGATGACGGTCATTGAGCATAACCAGAGCGGCATACTGCGCCCGGCGACCATAAAATCAACTACGGAGTGAGACTTCTTCGACGCATAAAAGCCGACGCCAAGCATGAGCGTCATGTAAACCGCAACACCGATGAAAATAACTGTCTCTGACGACATTCTTGCTTCTTCTTTTTTGCCGAACGGCAAGACTAGCATTGTTTGCCACAATCACCGCACACCAGCACCACTGCTCTTGCGGTACTATCGCGCGATGGGCTTAAGCGTCATCATCCTCGCGGCCGGTCAGGGCACGCGCATGTGCTCCGATTTGCCGAAGGTTTTGCAGCTTTTGGCGGGCAGGCCGTTGCTGGCACATGTCATTGACCTGTCGCGCGCGCTTGGCGCAGACGATATTGCGGTCGTTTATGGATTCGGCGGCGACGCGGTGCCCAGCGCCTGCAGCGACGATGGGCTGCGATGGGCTCTGCAGGCCGAACGACTCGGCACGGGACATGCCGTGCAGCAGGCGATGCCCGGGATTTTGGACGGCAACCAGGTGCTGATTCTGTACGGCGATGTGCCGTTACTGACGCTTGCTACACTGCAGCGGCTTATCGATGCGACGGCGAAAAATGAAGCCAGCTTGTTGACCGTCGAGCTGGACGATCCGTCGGGCTACGGGCGGATCATTCGTGTTAATGGCAGTGTAACCGCGATCATTGAAGAAAAGGATGCGAGTGAGACGCAATGCGCTGTGAAAGAGATCAACACGGGTGTCATGGTAGCGCCGGGTGGACTATTGCAGGATTGGCTCAACGCTCTCGACAACGATAACGTACAGGGCGAGTATTACTTGACGGACGTTGTCGCGCTTGCGGCTGCCGACGGCGTCACTGTAAATGGCGTCAAAGCCAACAATTGGGTGGAGGTAATGGGCATCAACGACAAAAAGCAACTGGCCGAAGCAGAACGCGCATTACAGGAGCGGCAGGTTAACGAACTGATGGAACAAGGCGTCGGTTTTGCGGATCCGTCGCGCGTTGACATTCGTGGCAAGCTGAATTGCGGCAAGGATGTGTTTATCGATGTGAACGCGGTATTCGAAGGCGATGTGTCGTTGGGCGATGGCATCCGTATCGAATCGAACAACCTGATTCGAGACTGTGAACTTGGCCCTGGCACGATCGTGCACTCCAACTGCCACCTGGAAGGCGCATCGACCGGCGAGAACTGCGAAATAGGCCCGTTCGCCCGGATGCGTCCCGGCGCCACGCTAGCCAACAACGTCAAGATTGGAAATTTCGTTGAGGTAAAGAAAAGCACGATCGCGGATGGCAGCAAAGTAAATCACCTGACGTATATCGGCGATGCCGAGATTGGGACGGGCGTCAACGTCGGTGCTGGCACGATCACGTGTAATTACGATGGTGCCAATAAGCACAAGACGACGATCGGCGACAATGTCTTCATTGGCTCGGGTGTCAATCTTGTCGCCCCCGTCAAGATTGGCAAAGGGGCGACCGTCGGTGCGGGCTCAACGATCACCAAGCCGGTGGCCGAAGATGAACTCGCATTGGAACGCTCTAAGCAGGTGGCAATCCCGGGCTGGAAAAAGCCCGTCAAGGAGAACTGATAAATGTGTGGAATCGTCGGCGCTGTCGCTGAACGAAACGTTGTTCCGATCCTGATGGAGGGACTCCGGCGGCTTGAGTATCGCGGTTACGACTCGGCCGGAATTGCTGTCCTAGAGGATGGTGTGATTACGCGCGCGCGTCGCGTGGGCAAGGTACAGCAACTTCAAAACGCACTGGACGAAAATCCCTTGCGAGCCGAGATGGGTATTTCACATACGCGCTGGGCGACACACGGCGTGCCGAACGAGACAAATGCGCACCCGCACATGTCAGGCGAAGACATCGCAATTGTTCACAACGGCATCATCGAAAATTACGAGGAGTTGCGAGACGACCTCAAAGCGAAAGGCTATGAGTTTGTAACCGACACCGACACCGAAGTTGTTGCACATCGAATTTCGTATCACATGAAAGAGGCGGGTGAATTGACAGCGGCCGTCAGAGCCACGGTCGCCGAACTTGAAGGCGCGTACGCGCTGGTCGTGATGAGTAAGGCAGACCCGGGAAAACTAATGGTGGCGCGAGCGGGTTGCCCGGTTGTAATCGGCCGTGGCATTGACGAGAACTTCATCGCCTCGGATGTAGCGGCCTTGTTGCCGGTGACGCGCAAGTTCATGTTTCTGGACGAGGGCGACATCGCTCTGGTCGAACAGAAAAAAGTAACGATTTGGGATCTCGACGGCCAGGAAGTCGAACGACCTGAAAAAGAAAGTGAGTTAACGGCTGATGCTGCAGAACGTGGTGAATTTCGTCACTACATGCAAAAAGAAATTCACGAGCAAGCGCAGGCAGTCGCACGCACGCTCGCCGAGCGGATTGCCAATGGCAAGGTGCTCGACGCTGCGTTCGGGCCGCAAGCGAATGCTGCTTTGGATAATGCCAAAGGCATTCATATCGTCGCCTGTGGAACGAGTTATCATGCGGGCCTCGTCGCACGCTATTGGATTGAGCAACTGTGCCGGTTGCCTTGCACGGTTGAAATCGCGAGCGAGTATCGATATCGATCACCCGTCATTCCCGAGGGCACCTTGTTTGTATCGATCAGTCAGTCCGGCGAAACAGCGGACACGCTGGCGGCATTGCGTGCTGCGAAAGAGGCCGAATACATCTCGACATTGACAATCTGCAATGTTCCCGAGAGTTCGATGGTCCGCGAGTCGGATCTCGTCATGATGACGCATGCGGGGCCGGAGATCGGTGTCGCATCGACGAAAGCATTCACCACGCAGCTTGTCGCCCTGGCCTTGCTGACAATTGCTTTGGCTCGCCGCACGGGGCTTGACGAAAAACAGGAACGGGCGCTCGTCTCACAGTTGGCAGACCTTCCCGGCCTTATTGAAGAAGTACTTACGATGGATGCAGCCATTGAGACGCTGGCTGAACACTTCGTGGACAAACATCATGCTTTGTTCCTGGGCCGCGGCGTGCAGAATCCGGTTGCAATGGAGGGCGCGCTCAAACTCAAGGAGGTCTCCTACATTCATGCCGAGGCGTATCCCGCCGGGGAGCTAAAACACGGACCGCTGGCGCTGGTTGATGAAGATATGCCTGTCGTAACCGTTGCGCCCGACGACGCTTTGCTTGAAAAGTTGAAAAGTAATTTGCAGGAAGTAAGAGCACGCGGCGGCGAACTTTATGTGTTTGCGGATCCGCGGGTACAGTTTGGCAGCCGCGCCGGAATTCATACGATGCGCATGCCGGCGATGATCCAGGATTTTCAAGCACCGATCCTGTACACGATCCCGCTGCAGCTGCTGGCCTATCATGTCGCCGTGCTCAAGGGCACCGATGTCGATCAGCCGCGGAACCTGGCGAAATCCGTCACTGTGGAATAGTTGAAGCACCACCCATCGATTGGTTCCAGAATTTTGCTGCGTTGTAAGTCTCATAGCCCAGAATGACATGCGTGATTAACAGCGCGCACAACGCGGGCCAGCCGGCATTTCCGCTTTGCCACAGCCAGGCGCCGATCAGGATTAACGCAGCAACGACCATGGCCTGTGGCAGGAAATCACGCAGCGTTGCCGGAGAAAACCTGTCAAACCAAGCGCGATTGGCGGGGTCTCGCCGCGCACGCCGGAATACTGTGTGGCTGGCCACAATCATCGTGGCGAAAACGAGTGCCAAAACGATCATCCATTGGCCGAGCTTGTCCGGACCCATCATGTCGATCATCCAAAACTCAATCAGGCCGACGAAGAAAGGCAATATCGAATCAGCCGTCGATGGCGTCCAGCGAAAACGCATCACCATTCCCGAATAGATTAGCCAGATCAACATGATGCCCATCAGGCTGGCTGCAATTTGCACCCAGCCGAGCAGTGCGATCCACGAATACTCGTACAGGTCGGGTCTGTTGCGTAAATGGTCCCAGAGAAGCTCGAGGGCGAGGGCCTGAACGATGCTCAGGAGGGTGAGCAATACCATAGGGAACTGGTCTATCGCACGATTACGGATTCTGTCCAAAGCATACTCTCCGCTAATTCGTTTCCTAGTATCTGATGATGTCGAAATCCCGCACGTAAATCTCTTGCCACGAATCTTCCGCACCGTCGGGATACGAAATCGAAATTGCGACCGGGAAACTGTATAACGCGTCGTAGGTGATCATGACCTCCGCGGAATCGAGAATGGCTTTTTCAACAGCGACAAAAAAGTCGTCGATCCAGCTAACGCGGATATTCCTGGCATCGCGATCTTCGACAACCGGAAAAGGTTTCATGTGCTCATCTGGGCAGGCGCATTTTCTTTCCACTACATAGCGAAAAGAAGCCGGTCGACTTTTCTCCCAGCGCTGTTTTTTGGCGTACAGCTCGTCCAGAAGAAATTCCTGTTCATCGGAAAATTCGGCAACGGGAACGGTCGTGAAATACGGTGCCGCTATGAAGATAATAACTACGATCAGGACTACGGCGACGAGTGCCGTGGACTGGTACGCCGTTTTACGCGAGATTCTGTGTTTCATTTGTCGGTGACGCCTGCTGCGAATTCGTTATCTACATACGAGCGGAACGGCTCGTCAAATGCTATCTGCCCTTCAGTCCAGAATCGCTCGTAGCCCAAATTGGTCAGCACCTGTTGTCTGAAATAGGCATCCGCGCCGCGCCATAATTGCGGAGGAGTCGATCCGTCAGTGTGCTGATAATAAAAGTACTCCCAACTATTGAACTGCATGAAGTAGTAGTTGCTGCAGCGCTTCCACGTGGCCTGATCCACAGAGCCTGGATCACTATCGCAGGCAACTATCACTTTGGCGAGGCTCTCGTTTTCCACCATCATCTCAAGCGGTCTCTGACCTAGCGTGAGCGCGTTGTAGTGCGCCTGGCTTCGCAACAGGCGGTTGTTATCTGAGATCTGCAGGGCGAGGTAAGCAACAGACATCACGACGGCAAATGCGCCGGCAATCTCAGCAAAGAGGGCCCACCGCTCGAGCTTGGTTCCGGAATCCATGGTCATCGCCGCGTTGATCAGAACCCAGCGAGTATACGTCAGCACCAGAGCGGCGATCACTTTGGGTCGACGAGGTCACAGTATTTGCACGGCCTTTTGAACTAATATTGTGGACGATGGCTTCAAGATTCCTGACAAAAATTTCGTCACTATTCCGTATACCGGTAGTCACACGAGTGCTGCGCTGGACCTGGCGACTATTGCCGATCCTGATCATGATGGACGTGGGTTACGTGATCGGGATCTGGCCGGACTGGGGCCTGTACGCGGAAGGCCCGATCCAGCGCTCGAGCTTTATTAGGAGTTACGAGTTCGGGCGGCACCGGCACCCGGACTGGCCAAAACTCCGCTGGAATCCGGTATCGATAGAAGCTATCCCGCAGAGCATGATTCG
>PVMS01049639.1_pt1 | contig 15169 bp, 17 predicted proteins | sample 1853461 | NCBI WGS metagenome assembly PVMS01 (sample SAMN08582032, study PRJNA380276) | Marine sediment metagenome, whole genome shotgun sequencing project. | isolation source: ocean sediment barecode stripped | collected 2017 | reverse complement strand
TTTGATGTTTGTAAGTTATTGATATTATGAATCGCGAAATTGCTAAAATTGTTATTTTTGGACTTTTTCGACAGTCTCTCAATATATCAAAACCTGATATCACCCTGAGATAGTGATAGATCCCACCGATTAGATTTGAACGAACATTGGATTTTTCGATATTTTATTGACATTAATATATCTAATTTGATTTACAATATATTCCAACCACCTATTAGCATTAACCTCCGGTAAAAAGGAGGCTCAACATGCTGAAATACCTTTCATTCCTTTGCCCTCTATACATTTTTCTGTGTTTGTTTACAACTGGATGCGCCACACCAGTTCTCAAAAGACCTGAACATTTGCCCCCAATAGTTAAGGAATATAAGACCGCAACAATATTTGGTAACATGCCATATATGCAAAGTACTGGGGTGTATCTTGAAGAGGGTGATTACTATTCGTTATTTGGTAAAGGTGAAATACAACTTTGGCCGTCTAACCCAACTTATATAGCGAAGCCCGGTTTGAGGACTATAGGCACAATTGGTCGGGGTTTCTATTTCCGCCTACGCTCGTACTCATTTACTGGTGAACTTATACCAGGCTACGAAGTACCCTTGGTACATATTTAAAGAATAAGGCCGGCAAAGAGGACATGGTTATTATTTATTTTGCTGGTCATGGAGCGACAGAAAAGGATGTGACAAGTCCGGACGGTGACGGACTTGAAAAATACCTTCTTCCTTATGATGCGGATCCAAAAGACCTTTATGCTACCGCATTTCCTGGTCAATGATAATTCATATAGCGTTCTCTCTAAGATAGAATCCATAAAAAACTTAAAATATCTTGACAGTTTCTACCACAATGTGGCATTGGAGAAACAGCGCTTTTTCATTTTGAACTGGAATACCCCATCCTTCTGGATTTCGACAACAGTGTGGGATTGATCTCTGGAGCCAATTCTATTTCGACCACTTATTTGATCGCCCGTGAGGGTCACTTGATAGGGGGCGCTTTGGGGCCTCGTGACTGGGCAATCGACGAAGCCTTTGAGTTGATCAATCACTTGTTAAATATTTCACAGGTTCCTTGGAAGGTAGGGGGTGTCATGCAATCCGCGCAAAATCTATTGATCATTGTAGCGTTAAGAGAGGGGTTAAGGCCCTGACAAAGCTTACAGTTTTATATGTGGTTCAGCCACCTCCAATGGAGAAGAAAAATTGAAGAAAGATAAATTTCCAACAATTAAATCGATAGTGTTAAGTTTGGCTTTAATTGGCTTGATTATAATTTCGGTTTTTGCGGCAGAAGATGTTCCCAGGATAAGCAAGGAAATGCTCAAAGAACGGCTTGGTAACCCTAATGTGATCATATTGGACGTCCGTATTAGCGAAAACTGGCAAAAAAGTGAGTTTAAAATTAAAGGAGCAATCAGGCGGAGGCCAAAATTTTTCGATACCTGGGCCAATGAGTTTCCACGCGATAAGGTGCTTTTCTTATACTGAGCCTGACCTGATGAGGGGACTAGTGCCGGTCTGGCACAGAGGCTATTAAATAGAGGGTATGCTAAGGTCTATGCACTTAAGGGGGGCTGGAAAGAATGGTTTAAGGCCAAATATCCTGTTGAGAAGAAGTCACCCCTTGTATTATGATTGCGGTTGTGGAAATTTCCACCTATCATGGTTTAATTTTTAAAATTTCGGATAAGTCTATTTGCAACTGATAGACAAAAACGTCCCCTTAGCTAGCGAAAAGGCTGAAGACCATTTTAATAAGGCGATTGGGGTGGCAATAAAGGCTGAAGAGTATCTCGAACAGGCAAATGAGGCACTTGAGTCTTTAGCTATTGCCTCAAAATTACGCGCCTTATGCCCGCCGCCGAAGGCCTAAACAAAACCATCAACATGTCAGATTTGGTTTAAGATCTAAAAATAAACAGTCTGACCTGATCCGACTCTCCGTAAACAATACGCCTTGTGCCGTTTGAACACACTAATATATTGAATCGAGATGTGAAATCCCGCATTCTGCGGGAGAGCCGTATAATGAAGGCTTAAATCGCCCATTTTACCCCTAAAATGGTATCACTAAGCCTAAAAAGCGACCCTGTTTTTAGCTCTTTTTCAAAACTATCAACCACTTACCGCGGCCCCCTTTCACCCTTCTGAAAGCGTGACGACGCCGGGCCTGTCCGGCGTAGCTTTAGCGAAGACGGATCGTTTTGCGCATGGCCTGGCAAGGGCTTTGTCACCATTTTCCGCCTTATACCCTACGCCGTGAGCCTTGTACCTTTCTTCTATTATTTACTTTAAGATTTGACATCGATATTCCAAATCTCCTAATTTTAAGAGGTTGAAAAAGAAAAACTTATAAACTTATGTCCCCATAATATGGCTCTGATGGGTGCGACTCCTTTCTCTCCAGAAATTTTTTATCAAAATAGGCCAATATCTAAAAGCCGACCTCAAATCGATGCTCAGTGCTCCTCTCGCTTCACAAAATTCCATTTGACAATGTGTATGAAATGTGTATAATGTGTATGGAATGTGTATGAAATATACAATTGGAGGCTATTATGCGTACCAATATCGTTATTGATGACGAATTGTTGAATGAGGCCTTTTCGGTCAGCAATGCCAAAACAAAAAAAGATCTTATTCATGAAGCTTTAAGAGAGTTCATTCGGCTAAAAAACCGCAAGCCCCTCACCGATCTGGCGGGTTCTATCAAGTTCTACAAAAATTATGATCATAAGGAACTGAGGAAGCTAAGAGGATGATCCTGGTTGATACATCGGTTTGGATCGAAATTTTGAGGGATAAAACCGGCCGGGTCACAAAAGCCTTTCAAGAAAGGATTGGCGCTGAATATTATGTTCTCAGCAGATTTACTCAACTGGAACTTCTTCAGGGTGCGAGAGATGAGAAAGAATGGGAGTTGCTCGAGGATTATCTTTCGAATCAATATTACCTTGAAGCCGATAACCATACCTGGCGGGCGGCTGCCAGAATTTATTTTGAACTAAGGCGAAAGGGAGTCACCATCAACAGCCCGGTAGATTGTTGCATCGCCCAGATCGCAATAGAGCATGGTATAATCCTGCTGCATCGCGATAAAGATTTTGAAAGAATATCTCGGATTCGGCCTTTGGAACAGGAGCGCTTTAAATTGAACTGATTTGTTTTTTTCTGCCTGTGCCGCATTCCGAATTTCCTCCGGGATGCGTGCTGCCTAGATTAAACGGTCCCCACAGGCCATCTATTTTCCCCCTAATGCCTGAAGCCTTGTGCCTGTTAAGCTTGTGGCTAAGCCTCCATGAGCTGTCATTTTCAGCCATGAATCGTGCTGCTGGAACCATGAGATGGCGTTTTCCGCCATGCTTGCCCAGTTAAATATATCGAAGATATGGAGCGCAGCGAATTTAACCGGGGAGCTGGCAAGGGGTTTTTCCCCACTTTCATAGTAGGGATTCAGGAGATATTTATGGACGTCCCCTTGCTTCTAAGTGTCAGATTTGATCGTAGCTAAATCAGATTATTTCAGAAAAAGAGTTGACATTTAATATTTGTTCTTCTATTGGACTACCGGTGCTTTTGAAATTGAATCGAATAATGCTGTGTTGATTTTCTGCACCGTTCAGGGTGGCTCTTCGGAGTCACCCTTTTTATTTTAAAAGCCTATATCCTGCTGGAAACTATTCACCCGTTACGGAGCTCAATTAATTTTATTGCATGTAGATGTGAGATCGATATACTTTGGTTCTGAATAAAAACTGGATAACAGAGGGGGGAGACTGGGCTATGAAGGATCTGATCACTGAAATTGTAAAAGCACTTGTTGATCAACCGGAAGAGGTTTCAGTTACTGAAATTGGAGGTACTCACACCATAGTGTTGGAGGTAAGCGTGGCAAAGACGGATATGGGAAAAGTCATTGGCAAACGGGGCCGAACAGCCCAAGCAATTCGGACAATTTTAAATGCAGCTGCTGGAAAATCTCGGAAAAGTTACATTCTTGAGATTGTTGAGTAACGGAATATAACCTGGCACATTTCAACTAAATAGTCCCACATATGTGATCATTGTGCTGAATTTTAAGGCCCAAAAAAGTTGTGATATCTCCAAAAACGGCATGATACTACAAGCTGTGGCGTTTCTTTGATATTCTCAGAGACTGTCGAAAAACCTCAAAAGCTAGTTTTTAGCATCTCTAAGTGTCTGATTTTATTATAAGCAAAATTGGGATAAAGGCCAAAAAAGGGCTTTTTCGACAGTCTCTCAATATATCCATAATTATTGGATTATGGGGTGGACCACAACATGTGGGATTCGTCCTAATTAAAAATCAATTTCCAACTTGAGAGGTTAAAGATGGAGTCAAGAGAGAAATGGTTAAGAGAAGCAAAGGCTGAGACGAGCCGCTTTTATTGGTGGGGTATTCCCACCTTCTTTCGTTGTCCATGGAATGAAGATCCAACCGGATGTGATATTGCTCTGGTGGGTGTACCGCACAGTTCTGGAAATGGTTCTACGGAAAGGGATCAGCATCTGGGTCCTCGGGCTGTTCGGCATGTGTCAGGATGGTATCGACGAGCCCATCTGAAGTTTGGTTTCGTCCCTTGGGATGAGTGCCGAATATTGGATCTTGGCGATGTTCCCCTGCCCGAAGCAATGGTGAATGACGTTTGTGTTAAACATATCGAAACGTACTACAAGGGCCTTGACATCGCCGGCGTTCGACCCGTATCGATGGGAGGTGATCACGGAATCACGGGCCCAATCATTAAGGCAATTGCGGGTCCACAGGCGAACATTAGCGGAGGGAGAAAAGCCGCGCTACTCCACTTTGATGCGCACACGGACAGCTATGATCAGTTAGGACACTGGCTCGGTAGCAGACGTTCTGCTGCACATTGGGCAAGCTATACTGTAGCCGAGGGGCACATCGATCCATCAAAAAGTGTGCAAATTGGTATCCGAGGCAATGCCTATACGCTGGATTGGCGCGAATCCAGTCATCGAATAGGTTATCGTGTTATTAGCATGGATGAATTTGAGGAGCTCGGTATTGAAACAACGATCGAGACTATCCGTCAGCGGGTGGGTGACTCGCCGCTTTATATCACGCTCGATTTGGATGCGCTCGATCCCTCAGTTGCTCCGGCAGTGTCCAATATGGAACCCGGATACGTCGGTTTCATGCCATCGCAGGTTATCAAGATAATGCATGGCCTCAGGGGACTGGATATTATTGGGGCAGACATTGTTTGCCTCATCCCTACAAAGGACAACCCGAACAACATAACATCAATGACAGCGATGGTACTTATGTTTGAGCAAATTGCCCTTATAGCGGACTACATCCGCACCGCCGGCTCATCCAAGACGTCTTAAGTATCGCAATAAGGTTACATTGTGTTGTCCAAGCAAGTTAATACAGCCGACGCAGTAAACTGCGCCGCTGATTTGTGGGTTTCCAGATCTAGCATGACTGCTATGTACCATGCGTTTTCTATCAGTTTTAAAACCTGATGTATCTCCAACAAATGAGGGATTTTTAAAGCCCGGAAATTGTTGTGATATCGTCCAAAACGGCTTTTTCAACAGTCTCTCAATGTATCAGTACTTTCAGACCCCTGATTATTATTGACCAAACCCCATCGTTTTCAGTATATACGCATCCAAACAATTTCTGATTCTCCTAATTTCAACAATTACACATGGAGACAAGTATGGCTTTTCTGACGATTGATGAAACAAAGTGCAAACAGGACGGAATCTGCGCAGCCGAGTGCCCCAGACGGATCATAACCCAAGTAGATGGCAAGAGTTTCCCTCAAGTTGCCGAGGCTGATGAAGCCTATTGCATGACCTGCGGTCACTGCGTGGCCGTCTGCCCCCACGGTGCCTTGAGCGTGACCGGGGTGGACATTGAAGACTGCCCGGAGATAGAAAGAGCCCTGGTCCTGTCCTGGGATCTGGCCAAGCAGTTCCTCCGATCCCGGCGATCCATCCGAGTGTTCAAGGACAAGGCCATGGACCGGGAAACCCTTGAACAGCTCATCGAGACGGCCCGTTACGCTCCTACGGCCAGCAATTCCCAGAACCTCCATTGGACGGTGATCGAAGGGCGGGACAAATTGGAGGCGTTGTCCCAGGAAACCATCAACTGGATGAAACGGGTCATCGAAGCCCAGCCTGACTCTCCGGCTGCCGATTATTTCCGCCCAGTGGTGGCTCGTTGGAACACCGGCTACGACGGCATCCTGCGCACCGCTCAGACCTTAATTGTTGCCTCCGCTCCCAAAGAGAACGCCAACGGCTTGGTGGACTTGAGCATCGCCTTGGCTTATTTGGAGCTGGCCGCCTTGCCCTTGGGCGTTGGCACCTGCTGGGCCGGGTTTCTCAGGGGGGCCATGCTGGCCACCCCCGAGTTGGTGGAATCCATGGGCCTCCCCGAAGGACACACCTGGTTCTACCCGATGATGATCGGGTATCCCAAGTTTAAGTATCATCGGTTGCCGGAGAGGAAAGCGCCGGTGATCCACTGGAAGTAGGGCTTAGCAAAAGCGGATTGATTTTGTGGTGATTACCACCCATCATTATTTTCTCTACTAATAATCTGTAAAATACCTTGAAATGAACGAACTACGAAGAGAAAGAACGCCACTTTACATCTCTGATGCTAAAAAATGCGCCAGGCAAATTGTCAGAGAGTCTTTGACTGAAATTTTAGCAAGCACCTAAACATTGTTAACTCTCAAATGGAATAGAAATGACACAACGTTTATTTGTATATGGTACTTTAGGTCCAGGCAGACCGAATGAGCATGTTCTTAGCGCTATCGGAGGAACATGGGAAGAAGCTTCAGTAAATGGCTATCTAAAGCCACAAGGCTGGGGTGCTGAAATGGGTTATCCAGGCATTGTCTTAGATGATACTGGAGATGAAATCAAAGGATACATTCTTTGTTCAGATAAGCTCGATTATCACTGGGATGAACTTGATGATTTTGAAGGTGAAGAATACAAACGCGTTTTGACTAAAGTTAAAACGAAAGACAAAATGGCAGTAGAGGCATATATTTACATACTCAGAGAGAGTTAATCTGTCGTTTTTAATCAGATTGCCCAAAAGTGGCACTGCTGAACGGTAGTAAAAATATACAAGGACAATAGAAAATATTCTATAAAATACGAGGGCACGGCATGCATACGTTGCACCGTAATATACTTTAACCACAGGGGAATAGCCGCGTTACAATCCTAACAACCGGTTGCAGGGGACTGTTGCCCGCAAGCTATGTTCACATACGGGCAGTTATTCACGTGTCGTGGGAGTCGCAGCATCCGTGCCTTTCCTAGAGCGGGCGAACAGCCCCTGAACCGGAGCGTTATCAACCTGCGATTTCTCCAACAAAAACAAACTTTTAAGCCCCCCTGAAAACCTAAGATATCCAGATCATATATGTACCTTGATACACTTACATATGATTCCCTCAATCATAAAGGCCAAAGCAGTTCCGACCATTCTGCCGCGGATCGACTTCGTGGAGTATGAGAAAGTCTAGCGCATTGTTGGTTAATTTAATAAAGCAATAGACGTTCGCAATTTTCCCCGCTTAACAGCTGTACTTCACCGGGGCCTGCCCAGTTAAATTCTTTGAAAAAGACAGCGCAGCGAATTTAACCGGGGGCGCCTAACACCTGATGCCTATTGTTTATCGAAAGTCATAATTTCATAGACATCCCCTTTTTATTGTTTTCAATCTGTGAATACCCTGAAATTATACTAAAATAAATAGCGCCCCTTGTTTCCTTTAAAAAAGCCAATAGAAGACTTGACCCCTCGTTCCGGCTTAAGCTGGCAAGGGCTTTTTCCCCGCTTTCATAGTAGGGATTCAGAAGATATTTATATATTTATGGACGTCCCCTTGCTTCCATCGATGCCCACCACCAAGTACTGATCGGATCCGGTGATTTCGCTTTGAATTTGACAAAATTGCTGGCGTCTGGTAGTTTTTTGGCTGTTCATAATAACCTCCTTTTAGCTTTGTTAAGGTTTGACATTTGACAGTCGCAAGCTATCAGGAGGTTATTTTTTTATCTACGCGATAATAATTTTTTTCTATGCTATACGGGGGAGTATATCCTTTTGCTTCTTTACTATATAACGTTCTTAACTTATTAACTTTTGTGGTTGAAATCCAATAAGGTGCTAAAAGGGTGGGCGCTTAAGCGCCAGCTTGTAAGCTATTAAGCGTACGCCTCGACCGCATCTGCCGCAGCTCTATGATACCATCGGCTCAAAAATAATCCTTGCCGGTTTAAGCCGGAAAACGGTCCACAGATTACGCAGAGGTTTTATAATTAGCCACGGACCCGTCTTCGCTCTGGCGAGCTTCGCCGTGGCAGGCCCACACGGACATACACAGACTAGGTTGAACAAATCTTAGAAAAGATGGGGACGTTCTTAACTTATAAACTTCTGCGATAGAAATCCAACAAGGTGCTAAAAGGGTGGGCATCAGTGCGGCAACAGTAAGCAAAGCGGTTGGTCTGGGCAGTAAATTATCACAGATTGGAAAACTAATCTCTGATAATGCTTCCTCAAAAGACCAACTTCCAAAATAGATAAATAGAACGGATGTCCCCCTTTTTCCACATAACGTTCATAGCTTTTATGTCCATTACAATATTCTAAATCCAAACCATCCTTCCTTCCTCCTGCCTTAAACAGAAACAGGGCATAATACGATAGGCACGGCTACCGTACTAGCCCTGTCTCCAGTGCGCCTCCGATCGCGACTCCGGTGGCAAGTTTAGTTTAAGTTCTTACTAATAATTCCCGATATTTATAATGGACCAACCATGATAACGAAGCTCATGGTTGTTATGCCTATGGGTGACTCCTTACCGTCTGAGGGGTCACCTTAAATTTTTTTCTGAGTGAAATGGTAAAAATACTCCACATCGCAATTATCTTTTGGGTCCTTGTTCTCATCGGATATCTGTTTTGGCAAGCGATGAAAATTATGCGTTCCAAATAATGATAAATTTCAATTGCTTATAATTGTCATATTGCGATTATTTTCCAGTGTGATATAATTTAATTATTAGTGGGAGAGCAGAAACCTCGTCCCACAAAACCATTACCGAGGCGGTCAAAAAACGGAGGGGCCGCCTTTTTTTAGGTTCAATTTAATTTTGTAATTATCGAACCTTCTACAAGAGGCTGGATGCAACATGGGAACAAGAAAGATGTATAACACCACCGTGGATGTCGATCTTCTGAGAGAACTCAGAATACTCGCCGCCCAGTCAGATTTGCGCCAGAATGATCTTCTTGAAGAAGCAATCCGTGACCTGCTAAAAAAATACAAAACCCAAGATATACAGGAACCTCCCTTAGATGCATCCGTTGGATAAGCAGCTCGCTAAAACCATCCACATTTTTAATCTATATTCCCAGAAAACATATATCCATTTATTCCACATACCCGCAACTATATTTGGTTTTAAAAATACAACTATTTAACCATATTTATAGTCGAATAAACCCGACACAGCTATATTTATAGTTAGAAATATATATAGATATATGCATGAGTTCATAAGCTATTGTCCCCCGGGGAAATTTTCCTTTGGAAAAAGATGGGGACGTTCTTAACTTATTAACTTCTATGTTTTAATTCAACAAGGTGCTAAAAGGGTGGGCGCCTTTGGCGCCAGCTCAAAGGCTAGGGTTGATTAAAACTACGAGACGCATGTGAATTTAGAAACCAACCTGTGGTTTTTCAGTTTTATGGAATATGTGTAGAATGGCAAATGTCCATGTGGCAGGGATTTGCTGTATTTCATTTTTAGAAGATTAGAAAGTTACAATTTCATGTCCCCTTTAGCCTCAATCGAGATCGCTGGAAATTCGGCTTCTGAGGCGGTCGGATTTCATAGCAGCATGCGCTGTCTTAAAACCTCGCCGATATTGCGATTGCCGTGGATTATAGCAAAGATAAAAATGTTGGGTTTGGCGAGTTGGTAAATAATACGATATTTTTTTACGATGATTTGCCGGTGTTCAAATTGTCCGATCTGTGAAAGTTCATCGGGGATGTGCCCGCGTTCGGGATTTTCTGAAAGGCTGTTGCATGCTTTGCGGATATTTATGACCATATCCTTTGCAGCCTTTTTATTACCGGACTTTCGGATGTATCGGTAGATTGCTTCGATGTCCTTTACGGCCTCTTCGAGCAATAGAACCGTATAAGGCATCAGGAAAAATCCTTTTCGATGCGCTCTTCAAATTCTTTCAGTACTTGCTCAGCTGGCCGGAACCGCCCTTCGGTCAAGTTTTTATTGCCTCGAGCTATCATTTCCAGCATGGCCAGGGTTTCTTGCAGATCTTCGTACGCTTTGATATCGATGAGTGCGGCCTTGGCTTCACCATTTTGGGTAATGATCATGGTGCCCTGGTTTTCGTTCAGTTTGCGGAGCACTTCGGCCATGTTATTTTTAAAATAGCTGACCGGCTTGAGGTCTTGGCTTAACTTCATATAATTCACCCTTAGTTTAGGTCATAATTATGACCTAATATAGACCTTATTGTGTCATATGTCAAACTGAAAAATCGGGGTCGCGTCTACACTCTTGACAATATGGCCAAGGCAGGGAAAGGAGCCTATGCCGGAAAACAGTCCACAGACTTGCCCTGTTAAATTCTTCGCAGAAGACGAGCGAAGCGGATTTAACTGGGGTTACGCAGATTACGCAGAGGGTTTATAATTAGCCACGGACCCGTCTTCGCTCTGGCGAGCTTCGCCGCGGCAGGCCCTTCTTCGCTCTGGCGAGCTTCGCCGTGGCAGGCCCACACGGACATACACAGACTCCGTTAAACAAAAATTGGCTGCCTCGGTTGAATCCCATCTTCGATGGGGTTGCACGGCAACCCCAATGAAATAGCTTTCACCCCAGATAAACGGGCTTCGCCCCGATGAAATAGGCTCCACATTTCATTGGGCAAGCGTTTAACGGGGTAAACATTTCATTGGGCAGACATGGCGGAAAACGACGACGCATGGGGGAAAATTTACTGTCTTCGCTTAAACCAAACAATCGTTGAGCACCCTTCGATAATACTAAAACATCCAGAGGAAAAAAATCCTTGATCTTTAAAAGGCCGTGTAATATATTTCGTATTAATGTTAAATTTAACATGAATCAGAAATATTATGAATTTTATATCTTTCAAAAATTCTTTGCGGGATTTCCCGGTGTTTTCCATTACGGATATCAGAGCCGCCCATGGTGGTTTTGACCGTCGCAGACTCAGTGAATGGCAGAAAAAGGGGTATATCAAAAAAATAATTAAAGGCTATTACCTCTTTTCAGATGTAGACATTGATGAAAGCACGCTGCTGACAATTGCGAATAAAATATACAGGCCATCCTATATTTCCTTTGAGACCGCAATGTCCTATTACCGGTTGATTCCGGAAAGCATCTACATGCTAACCTCGGCATCAACCAGACGTACGTCCATGTTTGAAACACCTATGGCACGGTTTTCATACAGAACAATAAAACCGGCATTGTTTTTTGGATATTCGCTGCTACCGGATGGCATAAAAATGGCTTTTATGGAAAAGGCGGTTCTGGATTATTTATATATAAACCCTGCAATTCGAACCATGGATGATTTTGCCTCCCTGCGCATAAACAGGGAAGAGATGCTGAGCCAGGTTAGCATGGAGCGACTCACAGACTTTGTGCAGCGTTTTAATCATAAGCGCCTGTCAAAAACGATAAAACATTTTCTCGGGTGGTTGGAATATGCTTGACATCGGACAGATTGAATCCTTTTATCCTGAACATCTTCGACCGTTTAGAAAAAATCTTCTGCGGGAATATCTGCAATATAAGATCCTGGAAGCCATTTTTGAATCGCCACTGGCCGATAAGCTGACTTTTATGGGCGGAACATGCATCCATATTATTCACGGAAGTCCCAGGTTCTCGGAAGATCTCGATTTTGACAATCCGGGTATTGGCCGGCATGATTTCGAGGCCCTCTCTCAAAGGGTAAAAAGGGCTTTGGAGTTGCAGGGATACACTGTTGAACTGAAAAATACCTATCAAGACGCCTTCCGCGCTTATTTGCGTTTTCCGGGTTTGCTGCGCGACAGCGGCATATCCGGTCATCGGGATGAAAAACTGCTGATCCAGATCGACACCGAGCCACAGGGATTCCAATACAACCCGGATAAATTTATCCTCAACAAATTCGATGTGTTTTCACGAATTAACATCGTTCCCTCCGACATCCTGGCCGCACAGAAAATTTTTTGTATTTTTAACCGCAGCCGGCCGATGGGCCGTGACTTTTTTGACGTTGTTTTCCTGCTGGGAAAATCCGGGGTGAATTTTGATTATCTGGATCAAAAAATGTCTATCCGAAATAACAAAAAGTTGCGCGACAGACTGCTTTTGCGCTGCTCCCAGCTGGATTTCAGTCGCCTGGCTAAAGATTTGGAGCCGTTTGTTTATTCTAAAAAAGAATTGAACCGGATACTCATGTTCGCGGATTTTGTCCGGCAGGCAATCTGATGCTCCCCTTACCTGAAAAAATCGGGGTCGCATCTACACCCTTTACAATATAGCCAAAGCAGGGAAAGGAGCCCATGCCGGAGGCAGACAAGCCTTGCCAGCCCCCCGGTTGAATCTCACCTCCGGGGAAAATATAGGGACGTCTATGATTTTATGCACTTCATATTTCAAGCACAAAAGAGAACGGTGTCTACACTTTTGACAATCTGTCCATGGCAGAAAAAAGGCGCCTATGCCCGAGGCAGGTAAAACCTTGCCAACCCCCCGGTTGAATCCCATCTTCGATGGGGTTGCACGGCAACCTTCAACCCCGGTTAAATAGGCTACGCATTTAACTGGGCAGGCATGGTGTAAAACGACAGTTCATGGCTCCAGGAGGACACCCCATGGCGTAGGCAGACAAGTCATGGCGCAAAATGACCCGTCTCCGCTCGGGCGAGCTACGCCGCGGCACGCAATTCAGGCCGGAAAACGACGGTTCAGGGTACATGGTAAAAAAATTAAACTTTCAAAACATTAACCTGCACGGCCAAAAAAATGGCAGGCCGCTCAGTATAGCGACTCTTACTTCTGAAGAATTAACCTATCCATATCCCTTTTAAATTCATATAGTTATAATTTTTTTACTTGCGTAAATATTATAAAAGCGCTGTGATTAAATTATATGGCAGGAGGACTCAACTCCTTCGGTCCTTCATAATCCATTTTTCACCCGGGGCGGCTCTTTTAGGGTCGCCCATTTTTTTGTCTTTCAGCCCTTGGTTGAGAAAAACCTTGACATACTACAGCGTAGTAGTCTATAAAACACCTACACCACAGATTAGTATGCCTCTTGGGCATACCTCCTAGTTCCTCTTCATCTCGGCGGCTCATTTACCCATGGGCCGCCTTTCTTTTTTTATCATTACAAATTCCCTCGCATCCTTCGCAGGCCGGTTAAGCGAGGCAATAGGAACGTCATATTCCCATATTTAACATGCACCGCATCAGAACGGGTGAATTAAAAAATTTGATCTTTACAATGAACCATGACTAAAATTGTAGTCTATACCTTTTTATTGAATTGGCGGCCTCTTTTGAGCAAGTACTGGATCGAACGGATTTGACCGGGGAATTATGAAAAAACACATCAAATGGCTTCGGGATGAAATCGCCCTGTGGGTAAACGAAGGTATCATCGGACCGGATCAGGGAACGGCATTAAAGCGTCGCTATCCGGCACCGGCGGAAGACACCGCCTGGGGCCGGATCATTTTTTTCAGCATTGGCGCCATCCTTTTCGGGCTGGGCGTTATTCTGATATTCGCCTATAACTGGGAAAAGATGCACAAGTTTGTCAAGCTGGCGGTCATCTTTGCGGCCCTGATCGGTGCGCACGGTGCCGGATATTGGCTCAAACGGACCCAAAGCCAATACCAGACCGCCGGCGAAGGGCTGCACCTGCTGGGAACCATGCTCTTTGGCGCCGGCATCTGGCTGATTGCTCAGATTTATCACATCGAAGAACACTACCCCACTGCATTTTTAATATGGGGTTCGGGCGCCCTGGCCCTGGCCTGGAGCCTGCCGTCCATTGCCCACGGCATCCTGGCGGCCATTCTTTTAGTGCTATGGAACTGCTTTGAGGTATTTGATTTTAAAGACCCGCACCTCATATCCCCGTTTCTCATTTTAGGCGGCATCATGCCGCTGGCCTGGCTCAGACGTTCCAGGGTTCTGACGGCGGTTTGCCTCATCGGCTTTCTGCTTACTCTTTTTGCATCCGTGTCGATCCTGGAAGGCGATCTGACGGCCCTGGTTATTTTCTTCAATGCCTGCATGCTGATTGCCGCAAGCCTGGTGGTGCGGCAGCGCAACCTGTTTCCTGAAATCGGCCCGGTGTTTTCTTTTATCGGCTTTTTTATCTATCTTGGAATCCTGTTCATCTTAAGCTTCTTTCACCGGGGCAAAGGCACCTGGTCGATCCAGTTCGATCAGTTCCTGCAAAGCTTGTTTTTCTTCTCTTTTGCCCTGGCCGCTATTGGCATGTGGGCGTGGGCCATCTGGCCGACTCCCAAAACAAAGGGTCAGCCCCTCAAAGCGCTGAGCGCCGAATATTACGGCGTCATGGCCACCCTGAGCATTATGATTCTCAACACCCTGGGCCTGATTCCCTTAAGAGGGTGGCTGGGCATGGCGGTTTTCAATATTTTATTTCTGTATCAATGCGTCATAATGATTATCACGGGCTGCAAAACCCTTAGCCTGAAAACCACGGTTACCGGATGTGTGCTGTTTGCCGTGATTGCCTTTGCGCGCTACACGGACCTGTTTGTCAGCCTGCTGACCCGTTCCCTGGTCTTTTTTATCGCCGGAGCGGCATTGTTTTCGGTGGGCATTTATTATTCCAGAACCAAGAAGCAAATCGAACGAGAAAACATATGAAAAAAACCTTTATTGTACTGGCCGTAATTCTGCAGATCCTCGTACTGGCATACATGGCCGGCGAGCGCGAATATATTCTGCACAACGGAAAAGTCATCCATCTGCGAACCGCGCCGATTGATCCGCGTGATATGTTCAGGGGTGATTATGTGCGC
>PVMS01129712.1_pt1 | contig 15174 bp, 15 predicted proteins | sample 1853461 | NCBI WGS metagenome assembly PVMS01 (sample SAMN08582032, study PRJNA380276) | Marine sediment metagenome, whole genome shotgun sequencing project. | isolation source: ocean sediment barecode stripped | collected 2017 | reverse complement strand
ATTATTATTTCTTCACTCATGATTTGGTTTTTTAGTGGTTTAAATTTATTTGTTCTGGGATGAATACACGATTATACATTTCGTAATATTCTGTTTTTTATCAAAAAATTTCAGGAACAAAGGTCTGGTCGGAAAAAGGAGGCCGGATATACCCTTCTTCTTTTTTTCTTGGTGCGAGTACCATTTCCTCGCGTTCAACTTCCTGAAAGGGTATTTTACTCAATAAATGACTGATACAATTCAGTCTGGCTCTTTTTTTATTGTCGGCAGGTACAACAAACCAAGGTGATTGTTTGGTATCTGTATACTTAAACATTTCATCTTTGGCTTTGCTGTATTCTAACCATTTATCGCGTGAAATGATATCAATCGGGCTTAATTTCCAACGCTTGGTTGGGTCATCAATTCTCGAATGAAAGCGTTCCTCTTGCTCTTCATCGGAAACCGAGAACCAATATTTTATCAATATGATACCAGATCGGATGAGCATGCGTTCAAAATCGGGGCAGGTACGCATAAAATCAAAGTATTCTTCGGTCGTACAAAACTCCATAACATGTTCAATTCCAGCTCTGTTATACCAACTCCGATCAAATAACACCATTTCTCCTGCAGCAGGCAGGTGAGGTACATAACGTTGGAAGTACCACTGGGTTTTCTCTTTTTCGGTGGGCGTGCCGAGTGCGACAACCCTACAGACTCTGGGATTTAAACTTTGAGAAATTCGTTTGATAACGCCGCCCTTACCGGCAGCATCTCTACCTTCAAATAATACGACAACCTTTAAATTTTCCTGCTTGATCCACTCTTGCAGTTTGACCAATTCTATCTGTAGTCTAGCCAGTTCTTTTTCATAGATTTCAAGACTTATTTTCCGGGTGTCTTTTTTTTTAGGTTCGATGCTTTTTAAGACCTTTTTTTTGCTTTTTCCTTTTCCCATGGCTTTGGTTTTTTTGATGTATAAAAATAAGTAAAAAAGAGAGTTTATAAAAATATAATTAGCGCAGAATTGTTATTCATTGAAGAAGGCTAGAGTGGAAGAGGGAGAGTCGACTAAATGATTAAATCTCTATGAGGTCAAATTTTAATTCAAGCGGTTGTAAGGCTTTAAACAAAACCGGGATCAGGTTCTCACCATAATTCAAATAAAATTCGGAAAAATTAGTATTGCGTTCTTGTAAACTCTGATTTGGAAAAATCTGATCTTGCAATGTGGTTATGAGATCTACAACTTCCTTCATCTTCCTTTTTTGCGCCTTTAGAAGTCGTTTTTCTAATTTGTTAATGCCATTGATCTGTTTTTTTTCCTGCGCTTTTACAGCTCCCAGAAAAGAGGGATCCGTTTGGTTGGATAAGATTTCCAAATCGTCAAACATTTTTTTGAGTCGCATCCTTTGTTCGGAAAAATCAATATTGATCTCAGAGATATCCTTTATCTTTTTGTTTACCAATTTATTTTGATCGATAAAAATATCTTCTTTTGAAATATTTAATCGTTGCATCTTTTTGACCTGTTTCGGTGTACATAACAAGGCTGAGTTTCGCAATAATAGAATAGGGAAGGGCACACCCACGGCCTCAAAATATTTTTTTAGCTCGAACCAATAAGCCAGCTCGCCACCACCTCCTATATAACAAAGATTTGGTAAGATCACTTCTTGGTATAAAGGGCGAAGTAATACGTTCGGGCTGAATTTTTCAGGGCTGCCTTCCACCATTTTTAGCATAGTTTCTTTTGTGAAAGACAGATCTGTATTGTTTATTTTATATATGCCCTCCTCGAAAATTATTCGTTCCCTTAAATTGTCGTCCAAATAGAATAAATTTATTTCCCGTGGATTTACCTGTATTTTATAGGATTGTTCCAATGCCGTAACAGTTTTTGAAACCTCCTTAAACGAAGTTTGTTCAAACAACTCCTCTTTGATAAAGGGAATAAATCTCTTTTTTAATTCTTTATTATCAGCATCCAAAATTACAAAATTATAGGCACCAAAAAGTTCATTGGCCAGAAAACGGGTTGCATCTGCTAAATTATTATGTTCCAGGTAGGATCGCTTAAAAAGAGATTTGATAGCTTCCCCATTTTTACTCGTTCCCAGTTCTTTTGAAAAAGTGTTAAAAACCTTATCCAAACCTTTGGTGTCGAGCCTGCCAACTGCCCCGGCAGCCTTCCTATCCCATTTTATCTTTTTGCCTTTAAAATTAAAGTATTGGATTTCTTCAAAATCGTGATCTTCTGTTGCCATCCAATATATCGGAACAAAATTATTTTCAGGAAATTCTTTTTTGAGCTGTGTGGTTAAATTGATCGTTGAAATTATTTTATATAAAAAATACAAGGGCCCGGTGAATAAATTGAGTTGGTGTCCGGTGGTTATAGTAAATGTATTTTCTTTTAGAAGAAGCTCTATATTATTTTTTGTCCCGGGGGAAATAGAAATATTTTTATATTGCGCTCTAAGCACCTGCACCAGTGAATTCCTATCCAACATATTGTTCTTACCCTTGCGTAATGCTATTTGCTTTTCAAATCCTTTTAAATCTGGAAAATGATCGTAATATTCTTGAACGGACTCTTTTTTCTCCAAATAATCACAAATTATTTTCGAGAAATAGCCGGTATCTTTAAAAGTAACAGATTGTTTATTCGACACGCAGTTAGATTTATTAGTGAAACTCTACTTTGAAAAGCCTAAAAGGTGAATTCAAAATAGCTAGTTGAACCCGCCTTGCCGGCGTGGCAGGCTAATCCCGCTTTTTCAGCGGGATCTTGGTTAATACCTCGACCCTTGGGTCGATTCCTATTATTGGGTTCAGTCCCGATAACTATACGGGATGCCCTGAGGTTTAATACCTTTTATTTTATTGGGTAGATATTACCATAATTTCAAGTCCCAATTTAATAATTATAATAGACATTATAAAACGTTTTCCTTACAGTTATTTAATGGATATCAAATTTAGCTATTTACTCATAAGATGACCAGTAGCCGGAACGGATATAATCATCGGATGAGTTTTACCCATTGAGCTACTCATCAGATTACCAATAACCGGAATGGATATAGTCATAGGATGAGATGAATCCGTTGCGTTACTTACTCATCAGATGACAAATGGGGAACGGATATAGTCATCAGATGAGTTGCTTAACTAAGCAAAGGTTCACCATAAAGGTCAAAATCAGTGGCTTCTGTAATTTTTATATCTATGAAATGCCCTATTTGAATATAGTGTTTGCTCGCATCTACAAGAACTTCATTATCAACATCAGGGCTATCAAATTCAGTTCTGCCAATAAAGTAGTTACCTTCTTTTCTATCAAAAATACATTTATAAACGTTGCCTACTTTGGCCTGATTTAGGTCGAAAGATATCTGTGCTTGAATTTCCATGATCTCCGAAACACGACTTTCCTTAATTTTCTCAGGCACGTTGTCATCTAAAAGAAAAGCATGTGTATTTTCTTCATGAGAATAGGTAAAACAACCTAATCTCTCAAATTTTGAATCTATTACAAACTGCTTTAATTCTTCAAATTGTTCTTCTGTTTCGCCTGGATAACCAACAATTAGTGTCGTTCGGATTGCCATATCCAGAACACTCTTTCTGAATTGATTGATTAATTCTTTTGTCTTTTCTGAATTCGTGCCGCGTCGCATGGATTTTAAGAGCTCTGTATTGATATGCTGTAAGGGAATGTCCAAATAATTACAAACCTTGGGTTCGTTTTTCATTACCTCTAAAACATCCAATGGAAATCCGGTTGGAAAAGCATAATGCAGCCTGATCCATTCTATTCCTTCAATTTTAACCAGCTCTTTTAACAGGTCTGCTAAGGCCCTTTTTTTGTAGATATCCAATCCGTAGTAAGTTAGATCCTGTGCAATTAAGATCAATTCTTTAACACCTTTTTCGGCTAAATTAGTTGCCTCCGTAACAATTTCTTCCATCGGGGTGGAGATGTGTTTTCCTCTCATCAAAGGAATGGCACAAAAGGAACAGGGCCTGTCGCACCCCTCAGCAATTTTTAAATAAGCATAATGTTTTGGGGTGGTGATTACTCTTTCTCCCAATAATTCATGTTTATAATCGGCTTCTAATGCCTTTAATAGATTTGGAAGATCGTGTGTGCCGAAATATTGATCCACATTATTTATCTCTTTCTCCAGGTCAGGTTTGTATCGCTCGCTTAAGCAACCTGTTACAAATACTTTATCGACTTCGCCCGCTTCTTTTTTATTTACAAAGTGCAATATAGTATTGATGGATTCCTCCTTGGCTTTTCCTATAAAACCGCAGGTGTTGATCACCACAATATTACCTTCATCATTTTCATCTTCATGAACAACATCTTTGTTGTTTGCTTTTAGCTGTCCCATAAGTACTTCACTGTCGTAGATATTTTTAGAACAGCCTAAAGTGACAACATTGATTTTGTTTTGTTTGGATGTTTTAGTTCTCATGATAGTTTGTCATTCCCATTTGGGAATCTTATGAAATTATGTATTCGTCCTGGATTTGGTGAGTTTCCCGCTTGCGGGGGAATGACAAATGTCTTTAATACTACTTCTCTAAGTCTTAAGTTTAGTTAAAGAAAGAATCTACAAATTCAATCTTATCAAACACTTGCAGATCGTCTAATCCTTCCCCAACTCCTATATATTTTACAGGGATTTGAAATTGATCGGAAATACCAATAACCACACCTCCCTTAGCTGTTCCGTCTAATTTTGTTATTGCAAGTGCGGTAACCTCCGTCGCTTTAGTAAATTGTTTGGCTTGTTCGAAGGCATTTTGTCCGGTAGAACCATCCAATATCAAAAGAACTTCATCCGGTTTGTCGGGAATGACCTTTTGCATCACCCTTTTTATTTTTGTGAGCTCATTCATTAAATTCACTTTGTTGTGTAAACGTCCGGCAGTATCAATAATTACGACGTCAGCATCCTGTTTGATAGCAGATTCCAAAGTATCAAAGGCCACAGATGCCGGGTCAGATCCCATTTCTTGTCTCACCATTGGTACATCTACTCTATCTGCCCATATTTGTAATTGATCGATTGCCGCTGCCCGAAAAGTATCAGCTGCGCCAAGCACTACTTTTAATCCTTGTTTTTTAAATTGAGAAGCCAGTTTGCCTATGGTGGTTGTTTTACCAACCCCATTTACGCCTACAACCATAATTACATAGGGCTTGGAATTTTCGGGAATTGTAAATTCAGTTTCATTCCCAAGATTGGTTAGCGAGAGTAAACCTGCAATTTCTTCTCGTAATATCCTGTTGAGTTCCTCCGTACCTAAATATTTGTCTTTGGCAACACGTGCTTCAATTCTATCAATTATTTTTAAGGTGGTTTCCACGCCAACATCAGAGGAAACAAGTACTTCTTCCAGATTATCTAACACATCTGCATCTACAATTGATTTACCAGCAACTGCTTTGGATAATTTATTAAAAAACGATGTTTTGGTTTTTTCCAGACCTTTATCTAAAGTTTCTTTTTTTTCCGCTTCGCCTTCCGTGCGATCTCTGGAAAAGATTTTTTTAAATAGACTCATATCTTGGTTGTTGGTTGTTGGTTGTTAGTTGTTAGTTGTTAGTTGTTGGTTGTTGGTTTTTTGTATACGTGCTTATTGGATAAAGAAGGTTATAAGATTCGTATTAATGACAATGTTGTTAATAAATGTTCTGTATGCGTTAGTGATAGAAGCGACATCCTTTTTTACTTTTTTTTAAAAAAGATATAGCGGATAGCACGGCCAACGCCCAATAAAAAATCAGGACAAATATAAAACAAAAAAGCTACTTTCATTTTACTGAAAATAGCTTGGAAATTTTATACGTTAGTAAAATTTATTTTTTACTTAAAAACTCATTTACTTTTGAAGGGTCCATAATGCTTTCAACAAATGTATAAGCACCTGTTTTTTCAGACTTAACCATTTTGATTGCTTTGGTTAGTCTTTTTGACCCTGTTTGTATTGATGCTACTGATTTCTTTGCCATGACTCTAAATTATTTAATCTCTTTATGAACTGTCATTTTCTTAAGGATAGGGTTGAATTTTTTAATTTCTAGTCTATCGGGAGTATTCTTTTTATTTTTTGTAGTAATGTATCTGGAAGTTCCGGGTTTTCCCGAAGCTTTATGCTCTGTACATTCTAAAATAACTTGAATTCTATTGCCTTTACTCTTTGCCATTTCTTCTTATTTTTTTAAATAACCGTTAGCTCTTGCTTCCTTAATTACGGCTTCAACACCTTTTTTATTGATGTTTTTCAATGCTCTTGTTGAAACTTTTAAAGTTATCCATTTATCTTCTTCAGGTAAATAAAAACGTTTTTTTACCAGGTTTACTTTAAACTTTCTTTTGGTTCTATTCAAAGCGTGAGAAACGTTGTTTCCTACCATTGCTTTTTTTTCCTGTAAGCTCACAAACTCTTGACATTTCTTATCTGTTTAATTTGTTCTTTTAAAACGAGGTGCAAAAATATAAATTCTTTACCTATCAAGCAAACAATTTTAAGTGTTTTTTAAAATTTCTTGACGCAACATTTCCAGGCTCTTAACTGATGCTCGAAGGATTACTTTTTCCCGGGGCTTTCCAAAGTTAAATTCCTCTATTAAAACTCTCTTTGGAGTTGCTATTGCAATGAAAACAACACCTACTGTTTTGTCTGATTTATCTACCGTAGGACCTGCATTTCCAGTTGTTGCAATAGCATAATCTGTATTGAATAATTTCTTACAATTAAGTGCCATTTCTTTAACTACCTCCTCACTTATTACGGTAAACTCCTCAATTGTTTTTTGAGATACTTGAAGAATATCGGTCTTAATTTTGGCGGAATATGCCACTACTGATCCATTGAAAAAATTGGAGGCTCCGGCAACAGAGGTAATCATTTTTGCAATATTACCGCCGGTACAGCTTTCTGCAATACTAAGAGTAAGGCTTTTACCGGTTAACAATTTATTTATTGATTCTTCGATGGTTTCTGTTTCATCAAACCCAACGATTATGTCGCCAATAATTTTTTGTAGTTTGTCTATTTCATCTGATAGTGATTTTTCGAGAAGTTCTTTATTCTCTCCCTTTGCAGTTAATCGTAATCTCAATCTCCCATAAGAAGGCAAGTAGGCCAATTTGATCATTTTTGGCAGATCAGTTTCCCATTTTTCTATTCTTCCTGACACTCTGCTTTCTCCCATGCCATAGGTGAGTAGCGTTTTATGAATAATATACGGTAAATGATAGGACTGTTGTAATTTGGTCAGCACATGATCTCTCATCAATCCTTTCATTTCATTAGGAACCCCTGGAAGTGAGATAATTACCTTTCCATTTGATTCAAACCACATTCCGGAGGCCGTACCCCAATCATTTTTTAAAATTATTGCCTTACTTGGTAACATGGCTTGTTGCAGATCCATTTTTGTATATGCATAGTTTATTTTGGCGAATAGATGCTTGATATGATCAGCAATATAATCCTGAAAAATTAATTCATCATCAAAATAGCTTACAAGCGTATGCTTGGTAATATCATCTTTTGTTGGTCCCAAACCTCCTGTTAAGATAATGATATCTGCATTTTCTTCTGCCTCGGCGATAGCCTTTAAAATATGTTCTTTCTCATCCTGGATGGAAGTAATTTGATAGACCGAAACTCCTATAGAATTCAATTGTTCTGCAATCCATTTAGAATTGGTGTCGGTGATCTGACCAATTAAAATTTCGTCGCCAATGGTAATAATTTCTGCTTGCATATGGCAAAGTTATGAGTAAAAAGTTACAAAGTTGTAAAGTCGAAAGAAAAAAGATAAGAGTTAATAGTTTTTGGTTGTTGGTTTTTGGTTGTTGGTTGTTGGTGTGTTCGAAAGAAAAAAGATAAGTGATAAGTTATAAAGTTGAAAGTTAAATTCTTTGCGCAAAACTTTGCGTTCTCTCCGTGAAAAATAGGAAAAGTGGAAAAGGCAAAAGTTTAAAGTTATAAAGTTGGAATTTGTAAAGTTAAAGATCCCGTTAAATTTGTAGTAGTGCGATAATGATTAACTCCATTCAGGAATGCTCAAGAAAAGAAGGAATAATCAAAAACCAAATAGAATATCATAGGGCAATTCATTTTTTAATCCATACATTATAAGGATTTTGTGCCAGATATGAATTGTAATATTTTATATCACCGGTAACTTCTTTTCCCAACCAGGAAGGTTTGCTAAAAGCTGTATCCTCTTCCGGTAGTTCAATTTCTGCGATCATCAACCCATGATTATCTCTATAAAACACATCAACTTCAAAAAAAAGATCATTTTCAACAGGAATAATATATCTCTTTTTTTCAATAAGACCCGGCTCACAAATTTTTAGTAATTCGGTTGCTTCTTTTTTCGGAATCTCTTTTTCCCATTCAAATCGTGAAATACCAGATGCATTACCAATACCTTTTATAGTTATAAAGGCTTTGTCTCCTTTTATTCTAACTCTCACGGTTCTTTCGGGTACGGTGGATAAAAAACCTTGTTTAATAACCATCGAAGATATAGCATGTTCTTTGAAGTTACCTTTAACTAAAAATTTTCGTTCTATTTCTTTGCTGACCACAATATCATTTGATATTAATATTGAACATTTTTTTGTCTTCCAGTTTTCCAATTAAAACATCCTTAGGATTTACAGTACCAACACCAGCAGGAGTACCTGTAAAAATTACATCGCCAATTTTTAAAGTAAAAAATTGAGAAACATAGGAGATGATCTCGTCAATTTTCCAGAGCATGTTTTTGGTATTACCGTCTTGTACCAATTCGCCATTTTTATACAATTGAAAATTTAAGTTTTCAAGATCGTAATTTCCTTTTGGAAAAAATTCGCTTAGAACAGCGCTACCGTCAAATGCTTTGGCTTTTTCCCAGGGTAAGCCCTTTTCTTTAAGTTTGCTCTGTAGATCTCTTGCAGTAAAATCAATTCCCAAACCAATTTCCTTATAGTACTTATGTGCGAATTTTTTATCGATATGCTTTCCGAGTCTGCATATTTTAACCAGTACTTCCACTTCATAATGAACTTCATCAGAAAATGATGGAATGACAAATGGGTGTTTTTTTAACAGTATGGCAGAATCCGGTTTGAGAAAAATAACCGGTTCAATAGGTTTTTCATTTTCTAATTCTTCAATATGTTTGGCGTAATTCCTTCCGATACAGATTATTTTCATTGTAAAAATTTTCGAATTTTAAGCTTTGAACTGGTATTTGGATTTTGGTTTTTAGAATTTGGATTTTGCGTTTCCAACTCTTAATCTTTTACGGTATCCATTTTCTTACAAAATTTGGCTTGCGTTTCTCTAAAAATGCATCTCTGCCTTCCTTTGCTTCCTTGGTCATATATGCTAATCGCGTGGCTTCACCGGCAAAGACCTGCTGTCCTACCATTCCGTCATCTGTTAAATTCATGGCAAACTTCAGCATTTTTATTGAGGTCGGTGATTTGGCCAAAATTTCCTGAGCCCATTCAAAGGCTGTATTTTCTAATTCTTTATGTGGGATCACCGCGTTGACCATCCCCATTTCATAGGCTTCCTGCGCTGAATAATTTCTACCTAAAAAGAAAATTTCTCTGGCTTTTTTTTGCCCTACCATTTTGGCCAAATATGCCGATCCATAGCCTCCGTCAAAACTGGTCACGTCCGCATCAGTTTGCTTAAAAATGGCATGTTCCTTACTGGCCAGTGTTAGGTCACAGATCACGTGTAAACTATGTCCACCTCCAACAGCCCATCCCGGAACCACGGCAATCACTACTTTAGGCATGAATCGTATTAAACGTTGAACTTCCAAAATATTCAAACGATGATAACCGTCCTCACCAACATATCCCTGATCGCCTCTGGCTTTTTGATCGCCACCACTACAAAAGGAATACACCCCATCTTTTGACGAAGGTCCTTCCGCAGAGAGCAATACAACTCCTATATTCACATCCTCCTGAGCATCATAAAATGCCCGGTATAATTCGCTTGTCGTTTTAGGCCGGAAGGCATTTCGAACGTCCGGTCTGTTAAAGGCAATGCGTGCTACTCCATCACATTTAGCATAAGTTATATCCTCGAAATTAATTGCTGTTTTCCAATTGGGAAGTTTCATCTGTTTATATTTATTGTTTTTTATAGGTTATATGTAACATTCATATAATCATTTTCTCGTGTGACTATACCTTTACTCATGAATGTTTCATTTAATAAGTTTTAATGTTTTTGTAAAATATTTAATGACTCAAATCGTTGGTTAAATAGATTCGAAAGACGAAATTAACAAAAGTTTATAAATTAAGCTTCTTGTTGGTTGTATTTATCTTTAAATCTACTTTAACAAAAAACAGGTATTATGAAAAAAATGATCTTTATAATGTTTATCTGCTCTTCCTTTATTTATGGACAGGACAACATAATATATAAAAAATTTAATTCGTTTGAATTAAACACAGAGAGGATATTGAAAATTTATCTTCCTCCCAGTTATAATGATGAGAATGAAAATAACTATCCAGTTGCAGTTATTTTTGATGCGGAATATTTATTTGATGTTTATGTGGCGAATGCCAAACTATTTGCCTCGAGAAATAAAGCACCGGAACAGATCGTTGTAGGCATATATCAAAATCAGAATGAAGAAAGATATATAGATTGTGATTTTAGCACAGATACCGGGTTACCAAACGAGGAGGGAACTAAATTTTATAAATTTGTTAGAGAGGAATTATTGAACTATATCGATGATAATTATAGAACATCTTTATTTAAAATGATTGTTGGTAATACATTAACCGCAAATTTCCTCAATTATTTTTTCTTGGAAAGCTACCCTCCATTTAATGCATACATCAATATAAATCCAAGTTATGCCAACCAAATTCAGGAACGAATTGAAGCAAAAAGCCAAAATATAACTTCTGAACTTTATTATTATCTGAGTTCAGGAGATTTTAATCTTGAAAAAAGAAAAAAAGCAATAAATGGAGTAAACAGTCTGCTAAAATTATCTGAAAATGAATATTTTAAATATAAGTTTGACGATTTTTCCAATTCTACAAAAACTGCTTCTATAGGACAGGCAATACCTAGTGCCATGGGTTTTGTATTTAGTATGTTCGCCCCAATATCAAAATCAGAATTCGACACAACCATAGCACAAATGAGTCCGGGAGAGGCCATTGAATATTTGGAAAAAAAATATGTTGAAATAGATTATTTATACGGTTCTAGTGTTAAAATCAGAGAGAATGATATTTATATGATCGAGCCGATTATAATGGATAAGGCAAATGGAGATTATCTGGAAGAATTTGGTAAAATGATCCTTCGTCTCTATCCGGAATCACCTATGGGAGATTATTATATAGGTTATTATTATGAAACCGGTTACGACTACAGAAAGGCGCTAAAATATTATAAAAACGGATATGCGAAAATTGGTTCTGACAATCCTAATTCGGATGGGTATTATGCTAATATTGAGAGAGTTTTGGATAAACAACGGGCAGAAAAATTAGGGTATCCTGTAGGTGAAGACAATACTGAAGATATCGAAGAAACGGAAGTTATAGAAGAAACAGAAGGTAGTAATAATTAATACTATCGTTTTAATTTACATATTTAAACACATAAAAGGGAGGCCATCAGCCTCCCTTTTTAATCCTCCTTCTCCGCCTCTTGCGGATTCGGCGGACGAGAAGATATGGTTCAACTCTCCGCCTAAGGCGGATCGGAAAATCAGGTTGTTTGCATAGTAAACTCAATTTAATACCTCGTATGCCTGTCTATCGACAGGCAGGCTTGCGTCGGGGTAGTTTATTTATTTATTCTTCATTTTTTGCTTTTGCTTTTGCTCTCCATGCATTTTTCTCTTTTGCATGGAATAGTTTCGTTTTTTTGATTTCCGCCATTCCTCAAATTGCGTTACCTCTAAAACCTTTTTTATATCAGCTTGATATTTTATCTGAGCATCTAACATTTTATTCTTCCTATTGAATTTTTCGTCAGTTGAAAGTTGTTGATCACCTTGCTTCATTGCACGATGGGATTCCATGAATTTTTTGTGATCATTAGCTCTTTTTTCGTTTAGCGCTAAGAGCTGCTTTTCTTGAGATTTATTTAAATCCAGCTGCAGAACCATTTGTTTGGTTTTTAGAATCGCTTGTTGTTCAGGAGTGAATTGATTCTCCTTTTGCCTAAAGTTTGGTTCATTTTGAGCAAAAGAAACAAGAGTAAATCCAATGAGGATTGGTATAAATATTTTTTTCATAATGTTAATTTTAAAATGACTATACCATTAAGACTAATTTATATTGATTAAGTTTAATCCTTAACAAGAATTTAACGTTGACCTGCGATTTGTGCTTGATCGGGTAGTTGACGTGAAACTTTAATCCGCCTTCTCCGCTTCCGGCGGGTTCGGCGGACGAGAAGAGGAAGAAATTAGGATGTTTGCATGGCAAACTCAATTTAACACCTCGTATGCATACGGTGGGGTAGTTTATTGTATTTTTGCAAAATGAAAGAAAATTATCAGCTTTCTGATTGGTTACCAACCACTAACAAAGAAGTGAAGATTAGAGGGTGGGATGAATTAGACGTCATTATTTTTAGCGGAGATGCTTATGTGGATCATGCGGCCTTTGGACCGGCCGTACTAGGTAGAATATTGGAGAGTTTTGGATTACGGGTTGCTATTGTTCCGCAACCCAGTGTTCATGATAATTTGCAGGATTTCACCAAATTAGGCAAACCAAATCTATTTTTTGCGGTTACATCTGGGGCAATGGACTCTATGGTAAGCAATTATACTGCTAATAAACGCAGGCGTGATAAGGATGCCTATACTCCAAATGGCGACAAAGGATTTCGACCCGATTATGCAACAACAGTTTACTCAAGAATATTAAAAGAAAAATTTCCAGATGTACCTGTGGTTATTGGCGGTATCGAAGCATCACTTCGCAGAGTTACTCATTATGACTATTGGAGCGACACTTTAAAACCAAATATTTTAAGCGATTCAAATGCCGATCTGCTTGTTTATGGAATGGGAGAGCAACCATTGAGGGAATTGGTAGAACTTATAAAAAAGGGAGTCCCGTTTAATTCTATAAAAACGATAAAACAAACCGCTTACTTATTGAATAGCAAGGAAGAATTGGTTAAGAACAAACATTGGGAAGATGTAAGAATAAACTCACATGAGGATTGTTTAAAGGATAAAAAAACATTTGCTGCCAATTTTAAAGTGATTGAGCAGGAATCCAATAAGATCTTTGGGAGAAGAATTTTACAAAATGTAGAAGATAATACGCTGGTTATAAACCCGGTTTACCCTACGATGACAGAATCGGAAATTGATGCTTCTTACGATCTTCCCTATACGCGATTACCACATCCCAAATATGATAAGCGAGGAGCTATTCCGGCCTATGAAATGATCAAATTCTCTATTAATATTCACAGAGGATGTTTTGGGGGCTGTAGTTTTTGTACCATCTCCGCCCACCAGGGAAAGTTCATCGCCAGCCGGAGTAAGGAATCCATTTTAAGAGAGGTAGATGAGGTAACAAAAATGCCAGATTTTAAGGGCTATTTATCTGATATAGGAGGACCATCTGCTAATATGTATAAAATGAAAGGTAAAATACAAAGCATTTGCGATCAATGTATTGCTCCTTCGTGTATCTCCCCGGTTATTTGCCATAATTTAGATACCTCACATAAACCGCTAACTGAAATTTATCAGGCTGTTGATAAGCACCCTAAGGTAAAAAAATCATTTATAGGAAGTGGTATTCGATACGATATGCTGGTACCGGAATTTAATAAAATGGCGGATCCGAAGGAGTTGGAAGACTATACAGAAGAGGTAATTACCAATCATGTCTCGGGCAGATTGAAAGTGGCCCCTGAACATACTTCAGATGCCGTACTTAAATTAATGAGGAAACCTTCCTTTAAATATTTTCATAAGTTCAAAAAGAAATTTGATCTTATCAACAAAAGGAAGAAACTGAATTTACAATTAATTCCATATTTCATATCCAATCATCCTGCTTGTGAAGTGGAGGATATGGCCAATCTTGCAGCCGAAACAAAAGATATGGGTTTTCAATTAGAACAGGTACAGGGTTTTACACCAACACCGATGACAGTTGCTACAGTTATATATTATAGTGGCTATCATCCTTATACCTTGAAGAAAACGTATACACCAAAATCAAAACAGGAGAAGGACGAACAACATCGGTTTTTCTTTTGGTATAAAAAAGAGAATCAGGCCTGGATTAGAAATACCCTGCAAAAGCTTAATCGAAATGATCTGTTGGATACGCTATTGCCGTCCTACAAGAAAAGAATACGTAATAAACAGGGCAGAAAAGAAAATTTGACAGCTAATGCAGCTTCGAATAAATATCAAAGTGTTTTGAGCAAATCTCCCCGTAACAAAAAACGTGTCAAAAATAAAAAAAGATAAAACCCACCTTGACAAAAAAAATTACCTTTGCAGAATTATTAAACGTTTAGTTAGAATAAAATAATTTATTCATGAAAAAAATATTCTTTTTATTTTTATTTATATCGGTTTACACATTTGCCCAGGAAAAGGTAAAAGTTGATCTTAGGAATCCAAATGCCACACTATATACGCATCTGTATTTTTTGCAAGAAGATAGTTATAACGCAAGAAATTCAGCAAGAACAATTAGAGGTCAGACAGCAAAAGAAGCGATGGTTACAGCCATTAAAATTAAAGAGGTGCTAGACGGTAAAGGTTTAATCGTCGATTTTAAAGATATACCTGTTGCCCCGAATTTTTTAGATACCATTTCTGGATTACATGAAGGCTTGAGTAAAGCCAAACACAGATTTTATCCCTTTCCCGTAAAATGCCGGAAATTTATGTTGAAAAAGTGGGAGGCTTATGGTATTATTCCAAAGAAACGGTTGATAATATTGATCAAATATATAGCGACACCTTTCCCTGGCAGTTTACCTATCTGCAAAAATGTCAAAAGGATACCAACAGGTTTCCAAATGTTGACTCCTAAAACAGTTTTCTTGAATAATTCCGGGAATTTTTTTTGCAGATAGTTAAACTGCCAGGGAAAGGTGTCGCTATATATT
>PVMS01160887.1_pt1 | contig 15175 bp, 18 predicted proteins | sample 1853461 | NCBI WGS metagenome assembly PVMS01 (sample SAMN08582032, study PRJNA380276) | Marine sediment metagenome, whole genome shotgun sequencing project. | isolation source: ocean sediment barecode stripped | collected 2017 | reverse complement strand
TAGGCCCTGATTGCCGTGTAAGCATCCATCAGCTCAGCCATGCCCGATGGTTTTCAGATTCCGGAAGCAACGCCAAAGATTCAATGGGAAATACCGGAAGGCGTCTCCAGACCGGACTGGGAGGCTGACTTGGCCTTTATGTCGATCCCTGAGCTGGCCTCTATAATCCGTTCCGGAGAGATTTCCTGCCTGGCCCTGACTGAGTTTTTCCTGAACCGGCTGAAAAAATATGATCCGCAACTGCATTGTGTGGTAACACTAACCGAGGAGCACGCCATTGAACAGGCTAAAAAGATGGATGCAGAACTGGCATCCGGAAAGGATCGCGGGATCCTGCATGGTATTCCTTTCGGAGCAAAGGATCTCTTTTCATTTCCTGGTTATCCCACTACCTGGGGAGCAGGAGCCTACAAAGAGCAGGTACTGGATGAGACTGCCGGGATTATCATGAAACTGGAGGAGGCAGGGGCCATCCTGGTGGCTAAAACCACCCTGGGAGCCCTGGCCATGGGGGATGTCTGGTTTGCCGACACCACCCGCAATCCCTGGAACCTGGAGGAGGGCTCAAGCGGCTCCTCTGCCGGATCGGCCTCAGCAACTGCAGCCGGGCTAGTCCCCTTCGCCATTGGAACTGAAACCTGGGGATCAATTGTCTCTCCAGCCACTCGTTGTGGAACCACAGGATTAAGACCCACCTATGGCAGGGTCACCCGTTCGGGGGCCATGGCACTTAGCTGGAGTATGGATAAGGTGGGTCCCCTATGCAGAAGCGCCACCGATTGTGCCATTGTCTTTGATGCCATCAGGGGATTGGATATGGCTGATAAAACCCTTCTGGATGCCGGATTCACCTATCCTGGTGAGGTAGATCTTTCCTCACTGCGTATAGGATACTTTAAAAGTGCTTTTGATGATGACTACGAAGTATCAAAATTTGATAATCGAACACTGCGAACCCTTAAAAAGCTGGGGGCCGAACTGATCCAGGTGGAGCTGGAGAACGATGATCTCCCCTACTATGCCATGTCCATCATCCTGAAAGCAGAAGCAGCAGCGGCCTTTGATGAGCTAACCCGCTCCAATCGGGACAGCCTTCTGGTGCGGCAGCACCGCTATGCCTGGCCCAATCTCTTCCGCACTGCCCGGTATATTACAGCTGTGGAGTATATCCAGGCTAACCGGATCAGGCACGACCTCATTGAAGACTACCACAATCGCTTAAAGGATTTCGATGTAGTAGTGACTCCATCCTTACAGGGAGGAAACCAGCTGCTGGCCACCAATCTTACCGGTCACCCGGTGGTGGTGGTGCCCAACGGATTTAAGGATTCAGGTTCCCCAACCAGCATCTCCTTCCTTGGTAAGCTCTTTGATGAGGGAAGCATCCTGGCTGTGGCCGCAGCCTACCAGGAAGCCACCTCATTTAACAAGAAACGTCCCGGAGCATTCAGCAGGAATGATTAAGCGGTCCCGGCAGCTTTTTGCGACTTCCGGCCCAGCAGGTAATCCAGGCTGAATTTCCCTGAACCATAAACCACCAGGGCAAAGAGCATCAGGATGTAGTATAGGGGTATTTCAAATCCATTATCCCCCGCAGCAAAACCATTGGAGATATGAGTTGTAAATATGGCCACCACCATTACGAACATCAAGGGTAGTGCTATGACCCTGGTGCCAAATCCCAGCGTCAGCAAAATGATTCCCAGGACTTCAGTGATCATGGCCAGTATGGCACTGACCATAGGAAATGGGTAGCTCATGCTTCCAAACCACTCAGCTACACCTTCAAGGTTTTTTACTTTCATCATGGCCGGACTATAAAAGCCGATGGCCAGGATGATGCGGAATAAAAACAGCGCAAGATCATGTAGCTTTTCCATTCCCTGTACATATTTTCTGTATAAGGTTTTCATTTTCAGCATGTTATTTGATTATTCTTTTTTGAATCCGAGGATCATATTTCGCTCAAGCAAATCCCCGAGATATTTCTCTAAGGCATCATCCAGGTACCTTTCACTCTCTATTCCCGCCACACGGGCGAATTCATTTTTAATCTCATTCAGGGGTGCATTTTCCTCCTGAAGGCGGGTGATAATGTAAACATTCAGAGCCGAGAGGCCAAGGAACTGTACATGCCCAGATTCAGGGAGTCGGTATAACAATGCAAAGTAGTCCCCCTTCATCTGGAGCGCCTCCTTAACCGGATGTGTATGTATTGGATACTCCAGTTGCACAATTTCATATTCCGGATTAAAAACCAGGATGTCCTTAAAAAGATCCCCCTTGCTAACATAATCGGGATAGGGCCTGTCAGGCATGGTGTGAATCTCAATCTCCATCCATTCAAAATAGAGGAGGTCATCCAGAAAGGGTAAGTCCAATCGCTTCCCTGTTTCCCGGCCGGCATGGTACTCGTAAAACTCAAAGGGCAACTTCCAAACCTGAGGTGTCTGGGGAATCCCTTCCGAGAAAAAATCCTGAACAAGCTCTTCCCATTGACTCTCCTCAAGAGCAGCCACTGTAATTGGGAAAGCAGTACGAAGGGTATCATGTACCACATTGGAAATCAGGCGACGATAATGATGGATTCTGCCCGGGGTAATCCCTGGAAGCTCCCGCTCTTCGCCGGTCCTGCAGTATTCACCCAGCTGCTCCTGTATCGCTATGGTCTCTTTACGCAGATGCATGATTTACCTCCCAATGTCTTTTTAGTATGCTTTTAATCTGGGCAAGTTCCCCCTGGATTTGTTCCAGGTCTTCAAAATTATAATCCCGCTCCAGCAGTACAGGAACAGGATTCATCTTCTGGATGGTCCACTCAAATAGCTCATAAACCGGATCTATGATGGGCTGACCATGGGTATCGATGATCAGATCAGGTTCTACCTGCTCATGGCCCGCCATATGGATATAAGCTACCCGATCAAGGGGAAGACTGCCGATGAAATCCCTTGCATCGTAGTTGTGGTTGAATGCATTCACATACACATTGTTTACATCCAGCAGCATATTGCACTCAGCTCGCTCCACAATTTCATTCACAAATTCAATTTCGCTCATCTCTGCTGCCACCGGCGTATAGTAGGATACATTTTCAATGGCCAGGGGGCGCTCAAGGACGTCCTGTACCATCCGGATCCGGTCAACAACATGATCGATGGCATCCTGACGAAATGGTATGGGCAAGAGGTCATAAAGATGGGCGTTCTTGCTCTTGGTATAGCTTAGATGCTCCGAAAAAATCTTCACCTGGTTATCATCCAGGAAATTTTTTAGTTCCCTGACAAAAGCCCAGTCGATCTCCTCAGTACTACCCAATGAGAGGGAAAGCCCATGACAGGTAATTGGAAAGGATTCAACAGCACGGTCCATGACTTTCTTCCATGCGCCGCCCATTCCCATCCAGTTCTCCGGTGCAAACTCAAGGAAATCGGGAGTGAGAATCTTGTTATCAAGAATCTCCTCTGCGATATCTCTTCTGAGTCCTAAGCCTACCATGCCTGCCTTGCTTTCCATTATTTCTATTTTTAAAATAGGAACCCCGTTTATATCCGGGGTTCCCTCCGGACCTGTAAACCACTTCAACAATAACCATCTCTGGTCAAATCTAACTAACCCTAATGGTCCGGTTTCCTGACTTATTCTACTCCAACTACTACTTCTTCTCTGACTTCTTCTCTGACTTCTTAGTCGACTCTTTCTTCTCTCCCTCTCCACATTTACCTTCACCACATTTGGCTTCAGCACTTTTAGATTCGGTAGCCTTGGCTTCAGTCGCCTTGGTTTCGGAAGTTTCGCCTTTCTTAGCATCACTCTTTTTGTCGTCTTCGCCACATTTGCCTTCGCCACATTTTCCTTCTCCACACTTCAGCTCACCAAACTTCACAGCATTAGCTTCTGCCGGGTTGACCTGATTGCTGTTCATATCGATCAGGTGACTACGAACTTGTGAACCTGTACCGAGGTGATTGTAGGCCAGGATATCTGCCCCAAATGAAGGTGTTGCAACCAGAGCTGTAGTTAGCAAAGCTCCCGTAAGCATAGTAGCGGATTTAAAGATCTTTTTGTCTGTTTTCATGATAATTGAATTTTTGATTAACAATGATTTTGAGCTTTACGTCGGGGGTAGAAGATTATCCTTACAAGAAATCTGCAGGGAAGTGATATTTTAACAACTAATTAGCATTTTGCTCCCTGCTCAGCTCCTTATTCATACGGGAGCCTGCTTCCGAAGGGAGGTGATGCGTACACGATTCATGACTGCACCCATCCCTGTATACCTCAAGGGAGTATTCGAGCTCCCCTATTTGCTTCTCATATTTTCTACAAAGATGGCAGGTAAGAAGGTGTATTTTCAACTGCCACCATCTTCTGAAGTTCAGCTTTCGATCCTCCCGCAAGGAGATAAGAAAACTTGCCTCATCGCAGGCGATCATCCGCTTGCTCATAAATACCATCATTCTATATCCGGGTCCCTTTGTCATATCAACTCATCCATTTCTTTTCTAAACATTCTCGCATTCTTAATCGGGCCCTGTGCAACATAACCCAAAGATTAGACGGGGTAATGTCCAGTTCCTTACAAATGGTATCAGAATCTTCCTCATCAATCATCCTCATGATAAAAGCCGCAGCAAGTTGCGGTTGCAAATTCTCAATACAGAGATTAATAAATTTCATTAACTCCTCCTGCTCCAGCTCCCCTTCCGGCAGAAAGGAATGCGAGTTGGGGCCCCTACCCTCCAGCCAGTGCCCTTTAAAAGGCTCTTCACTTCGGTAGAAATCCCCATCAAAGACAGTACCATCATGCTCCCCAAAAGAAGATTCCCTGGAGGAGTATTTTTTACGGTAGGTGTCGATAATCTTTCTTTTCAGAATGGAGGTAAGCCAGGTTCGTTCCGTACTTGCTCCTCTGAACCGGTCCTGTCCTTTAAGCGCTGCAAGAAAAGTCTCCTGGACCAGGTCTTCGGCTTTACCGATGTCATTCACTCTCCCCATGGCATAAGAGAAAAGATAATTCCCATATCTTTCTACCCACTTTTGGGGGTCCAGCTTATGTTCGTGTGCCTCAGACATTTTTCCTTCAAGCGTATCTTTGGTACAAGATAGAAAATTCTGATCTGTTTCATCTGGAAATGTTTACTTTTGCGAAATGAAAACATTAGATACCAAAGGGCTGAAGTGTCCGCAACCGCTCATTATGCTGAAGGAAGCCCTGCTGGATTTGAAAACCGGGGAAGAGCTGAGTGTGGAGACCGATAACGATACTTCCCTGAAGAACCTGCTAAGCTATCTGAAGGACCAGGGAGTGGAGCCCCGGGTAAGTTCTGTCGGTACTGTTCATACCCTGGTGACCTTAAAACCAGAGAAGGATCTTACAGCCGGCGACCCGACCATCTATTGCACCACCGATCTCCCCATTTCTTATGTGGTATGTATCAAAGGAGAACTGATGGGCGATGGCGATCCCGAACTGGGAAGATTATTAATGGAGACCTTTGTGGATAACCTGAAGTTGCAGGAGCAGCTGCCCACCCATGTGGTACTCTATAACGGGGGGGTAAAACTGGCCATGAAAGAGTCTCCCGTATGCAACTCCCTTACAGAACTGGAAGAGTTGGGGACACGCATCATGTTGTGTGGCACCTGCATAGACCATTACGGTCTGCAGTTCGATATCGGAGTTGGCATGATCTCCAATATGGTCGTCATTACGGAAACACTGGCCGATGCCGGACATGTAATTACTCCCTGATCCCGCTTCCATGAATAAAAAATTTGATCTCCTGTCAACCATCGAGTATGGCGGATGCTCTGCAAAACTGCCTGCCGGACTACTTTCCGAAGTCCTGAGTAAACTGCCGGTGGCTACAGATCCAAAGCTCCTGGTGGATGTGGATACGCATGATGATGCCGGAGTTTACAAGATTAATGAGGAGACAGCTCTGATCTTCACCACCGATTTTTTTCCACCAATATGTTCTGATGGCTATGAATTCGGGGAGATCGCTGCGGCAAATTCGCTTTCTGATGTATATGCCATGGGCGGAGTTCCCCTCCTGGCACTGAACCTGATGATGTTCTCTCAGGGAAAAATTCCCCTGGACGTATTCGGGGAAATCCTTAAGGGGGGACACGATAAGGTGAGTGAAGCAGGCGCCTTAATTGTTGGCGGACATACCATTGATGACCATCCACCTAAATATGGACTGGCTGTGGTAGGCACGGTACATCCCGACCAGCTGATCACCAATGCCGGGGCTGTTCCCAACGATGTCCTGGTTCTGACCAAATCCATAGGAACCGGGGCATTGGTTTCAGGGGAGAAAAACGGGCTTTGCAGCCATGAAGACTACAGGAGAGCTCTGAATCAGATGAAATACCTTAACAAGCATGGTGCAAGCCTGGCTGTTAAATATAGAGTTAAGGGCATGACCGATATTACCGGTTTTGGTCTGGCCGGACATGCCATGAAGATGGCAGAGGCAAGCAAAGTAAGCTTTCGCATCCGTACCCCGCAAATCCCGCTATTGCAGGGTGCCTACCCGGTATATGAAAAAGGGAGCATACCCGGCGCCACCTTCCGTAATCTGGAGTTTACAGCTCATCATGTCCACAGCACCAGGACTGTTGATTATAACATAAAGATGCTGGCACATGATGCGCAGACCTCGGGTGGACTCCTGATGGCAGTGAACCCTGACCATGCAGGACCATTGCTTGAGGAGTTAAACAGGATCGATCCGGAAGTTGCCGCAGTGGAGATCGGGGAGGTTATCCCGGAGAGTCCGCGCCGCATTTACCTTGAATAATACAGTTCGTTTTTCGTACCTTTAAGTCATGAGCAGACGAAGTTCTTACAGTTTTATCTACAACCTGCAGCGTATTATCCTGCTTGTTTTCTTTACTACTACCTCCATTGCCCTTTCCATTCCCCTGGCCAGACTGGCTTTGAAACTATCGCCAGATCAGCTTTACCCCCTGGTGATTACCCTGCTGGTTTATTTCATCCTGGTAATCATACTGGCTTCTTTGATCCATGTAATAAGCTATATCCCATTTAACCTGGCCACCGCTTTTGACCCCATAAAAAATGATATCGCTTCTGGAAAAATTTCTTCCATAGAACAGCTGGGAGAGCGAATCACCAGCTTTACGGTGCAGTTTTACAACTTCTCATTTCTCGACATCACCCATGCATATATCGAAATCGGGGACAGTGGAATAATCGGTTTTGAGTCCAACGATCAGCTTGCTCATATACTGAAGGACATCAAAATGCTTGATAAGAGCAAGGTGCTTGAAGAGATTACCCTGGCAGGTAAAATTTCCCTGCCGGAACGCGACTATCAGCTCTACATCCTGCCCCTCTGGTTAGGAGAATCATGGCTCGGATATATGGCACTCCTGTCCGAAAAAAAAATCAGCCACTTCTTTCAACGCTTTCTCATGGAGTACGAGGGAAACTTTCTGGACGACCAGATTATGCACGTGGTCAGATACAATAATAAGTAGGACAGATGCTTGCTTCAATTATATTCATCAGCATCTCTTGCCTCATTATATGGCGGTCTTCTCACGGTTTCGAGATTGCATCCGATTTCCTGGGCAGAAAAATGCCCCTGGGGATCAAGGGAGCCACTCTCAATGCCATTGCCAGTTCCATGCCTGAATTTCTGACCACCCTGTTTTTCCTTTTCTACCTGCGCGATGCGGATGGCTTTTCGGGGGGACTGGGTGTCACCTCGGGAAGTGCTCTGTTCAACCTCCTGATTATTCCTGCCCTGGTGGTGCTGATGCTTTTCAGATGTGAAAAGGGACGATGCATTGAATTAAATAAAAAGGTGCTGCTCCGTGAAGGGAGTGTGCTATTGCTCTCACAGCTCATCTTTGTAAGCTTCCTCTTCAGTGGAAAGCTGTTGGCCAGGCACGGACTGGTCCTGGTAATGGTCTACCTGGTTTATCTTGTAATCCTCTTCCTTATTACCAGAAAGAGCCGGAAGTCCAAACGAGAATATGTAAGACCCGCTACGAAGCCTAGAAGGAGACCCCTGGGTGCCATTCTAAGCCTTGATATTTCGGCAATAGTGTTGAATGGCAGAAAGATCAATACCTTCAGAGCATGGCTTCTGCTGGGAGTAAGTACGCTGGTCATGTCCTTCGGTACCTGGCTGCTGGTCTATGGAACTGATCTCTTCGGGGAAATTACCAACATCCCCCTGATCTTTGTGGCCGTAGTATTTTCAGCTGTAGCCACATCGGTACCCGACACCATTATATCCATAAAAGATGCCCGGAAAGGAAATTACGATGATGCTGTTAGCAATGCCCTGGGTAGCAATATTTTTGATATCGCCTTCGCATTGGGATTTCCGATCCTGCTCTACAACCTGATCCATGGAGAGAGTGTGGCACTCAATCAGAGTTTATTGGCTTTTACCAAAGAGGTCTGGGTATTCCTGCTTCTCGCTACCATTCTGGCCCTGGCAATAATGCTGATTGGAAAAAAATTAACTCGGCTGAAAGCGATTATGCTGCTGGGGATCTATCTCCTGTTCCTCTTCTTTGTGGGCACACAGTTGGGAGAAGGATTTGATAGCATTGGCTTACCTGTAGGTGAATTTCTAAAGAGCGTGGCCGATTGGATCGGAACCCTGCTCAACTAACAGTATTTTTTCAGCAGGGCCATTACCTCCACATCTGCTTCCAGCCAGTCAATCTCTTCAAGTTCAGATCGATGCACCCAGCTGTAGGACCTGTGTTCTCTCAGCTTAATGTCCCCCTGAATAATGCTACACACAAAAGGAATCAGTTTGATGGCTGAGTCGTCGTATACGTGCTTTACAGACGGGAGAAGCTGTATGACAGAGATCTCCACACCAAGCTCTTCCCTGATCTCTCTGACAATAGAGCCCTCGGGGGTTTCACCCGGCTTTAGTTTTCCGCCAGGGAACTCCCATTTCAAGGGATGAGGCATAAACTCGCTTCGTTGGGTAACCAGAACCAGATCACCATCCATAATTACTGCACAGCTAACCTCGATCAGCGGCATATCCATGGTCCTACTTTCTTTTTGGGTAATCCACATAGGTCTCCTTTACATTGGTACGTCCGATCCCTCCCCAATTCTCCGATTCCAGCGTCACGATTACTACCCCTGCTGTTGGCAGATTATCCAGGGGAAGCTCCAGGAAGCCATTGGCATATTCTGTAAAAGAGGGATTGTGGCCAAAAATAGCCAGGCTCTTGATTTCAGCAGAGATACCGGCTACCACCTGTTCAATGTCCGACTGGTAGGCCATGTACAGGGAATCGTGTATCTGCAAATGCTCCGCACCGACTCCCCAGCTCTTCGACATAATTAAGGCCGTATTCAGGGCCCTGTTGGCAGGGCTCGAAAGGAACAATTCCGGGACCATATGAAGAGCCTGCAAACGCTCCGCCATTTCCCTGGCGTTTCGTAAGCCACGCGCGGCCAGGGGGCGTTCGATATCTTCCAAATCCTCATGGTCCCAGCTGGACTTACCGTGTCGTATAATAAACAGCTTGCGCTCCATCATTTTTGTAATATTCAGGCTTAAAGTAAGTTGCTTGCCAGATCGGCCAGATAGCTGCGTTCTCCCTTGACCAGGTGCACATGAGCAAAAATATCCTGCCCCTTCATGCGATCGGCCAGATAGGTCAATCCATTTGATTTAGTGTCCAGATAAGGGGAATCTATCTGCTGAATATCTCCCGTAAAGATCATCTTGGTTCCCTCCCCTGCTCGGGTGATTATGGTTTTTACCTCGTGGGGCGTCAGATTCTGCGCTTCATCTACAATGAAGAATACTCTGGAAAGGCTTCTTCCACGAATATATGCAAGCGGTGTGATGAGCAGCTTTTCAGACTGTTGCATCTCCTCGATTCGACTGTGCTCCTTGCTCTGTACTTTGAACTTCTGCTTGATCACCGAAAGGTTATCGAACAGCGGCTGCATAAAGGGTCCGATTTTTTCATCCACATCACCCGGCAGATAACCAATATCACGGTTTCCCAGTGGAACAATGGGCCTGGCCAGGTATATCTGGGTATATATTTTCCGCTGGTGTATTGCCGCCGCAAGCGCCAGCAGGGTTTTTCCCGTCCCGGCTTTACCAGTTAACGCAACCAGTTGAACTTCAGGCCGTAGCAGCGCATCCAGTGCAAAAGTCTGCTCGGCATTGCGAGGGTCGATGCCATAGGTGCGGGTCTTCTCTACCCGGTTCACCATCTTATTAAAGGGATCGTAATGACCCAAACCACTCTTAGAATTGTTTCTGAAAATAAAATACTGGTGGGCCACCGGGGACTTTCCAAGTCCGAAGCGCTCCACCGGGACGCCCTCCATGGATTCATACATATCAGAGATGACACTGTCGTCCATGACATCACTGGATTTTACATTCTCATAGATATCATCAATGTTCTGGACCATGTCGTTATGATAGTCCTGTGCCATGATGCCCAGTGACTTGGCCTTCATCCTCAGGTTGATATCTTTGGTGATAAGGATCACCGGTCTTGCAAGCCCGTTCTTAAGGTGCAGGTGTTCTGCAATAGCCAGGATCCGGTGGTCGGCTGTATTCTCCGGGAATGATGTGTTTAGCTGTTCAGATGCATGCTGACCAGTACAAATACTCAATTTCCCTTTCCCCCTGCCCAGCGACAAACCTCCGTTAAAGAGCTTATCCCCGCTGAGTTTATCCAGCTCCCGGGTGAATTCCCGGGCATGGTAATTAATAATGTCGTTCCCTTTCTTAAACCTGTCCAGCTCCTCCAGCACTGTGATGGGCACCACGATGTCGTGCTCATCAAAATTGTGTATGCTTTTGTAGTCATGAAGTAAGACATTGGTATCCAGAACGAAGATCTTGCGATTTTTTTTCACAGCAGTTGCCATATTTCCCCTCCCATTAAGCTAACTTTACTATAGCAAAGAATCGTGTAAAGTTGTTTAAGTATCTGGGTTCAAAAATAGAACTTTTTGTTCCCCTTGAGTCAGCAAATTATTCACATTGACCCAAGTTTTACACACAATTATGAACCGTTATGAACATGGGAAAAATTGATTATATACTCGACCGGAGAAGCATACGCAGGTTTACCGATCAAAAGATTGACAGGGAACAGATACTTACCCTGCTCACTGCTGCCATGTACGCCCCTTCGGCCGTGAATATGCAGCCCTGGCATTTTGTGGTCATCGATGATCCCACCATGATGCAGACGATTATGGAGATACACCCCTATGCCAGGATGTTGCAAACTGCTTCTCATGCGGTGGTGGTCTGTGGGGATGAGCAGCTTCAGCACGGCGATGGCTACTGGGTGGTCGACTGCGGAGCTGCCACACAAAACTTACTGCTGGCGGCACATGCCATGGGACTGGGAGCGTGCTGGGTGGGGCTTCACCCCAGGGAGGAGCGGAAAACCGCCTTTTCCAGGCTGCTGCAACTTCCCTCCCATGTTTTACCCTTTGCGCTGGTTGCCCTGGGGTATCCCGAGGAGCAAAAACCAAGACCGGAGCGCTTCCATGCTGATAAAATAAGATATAACGGATGGCACAATTCATATATCCAGAAATGACCTACAAAGAAGCCCTGGACTTTCTATTCACCTCCCTGCCCATGTACCAGCGGCAAGGGAAAGCGGCCTATAAGAGTAATCTGGATAACACCCACAGGCTGGACCTTTGGTTCGGACACCCCCATCAAAACTATCCCACCATCCATGTGGCCGGAACCAATGGCAAAGGCTCGGTGAGCCATATGATTGCCTCAGTTCTGCAAGCATCGGGGATCAAGACCGGGCTTTACACCTCCCCCCATCTGCTTGATTTCAGGGAACGGATCAGAATCAACGGACAAAGCATCCCTGAAGATGAAGTCACCGGATTCGTGACCACGAACCAGGAAATCATCCGGGAAGTCCAACCCTCTTTTTTTGAGATGACAGTCGCCATGGCTTTTGACTATTTTGACAGGGAGCAGGTGGATGTGGCTGTTATTGAAACCGGTTTGGGAGGCAGGCTGGACTCTACCAATGTTATTACACCGGTCCTTTCTGTTATTACCAATATCTCACTGGATCATACTGAATTCCTGGGCAGCGAACTCACTTCCATCGCCAGGGAAAAGGGTGGAATCATCAAACAGGGAGTGCCTCTTGTTATCGGACGGGCCGAAACATCCATTCTTGAAGTGCTTCGCTCCATGGCCCGGGAGAAAGAATCACAGGTCGTTTATGCTAACCAGATCTATGAAGCACGATTCAGAACTCTGAACATGGATGGAAGCATGCAACTAAGGATCGGAAAATACATCAACACTACCATAAAAACCATTACCAGTGATCTTACAGGGGAATATCAACAGGAAAATATTATCACAGCACTTACTGCAGTGGAGCAGCTGCAGAAGCTTAACTGGAAGATCAGCGAGTCTCATATACAGGAGGGATTCGCCTCCGTCATAGCATCCACAGGGATTATGGGCAGATGGCAGACCATCGGCAGCAATCCAAGAAGCATCTGTGATACGGCGCATAATGTGGAAGGAATCGCTGCAGTAATCAGGCAGATTAAGCAGATTCCCTGGCACCGGCTTCATATGGTATGGGGCATGGTCGACGACAAGGACCTTGATATGATTCTCCCCCTTCTCCCCGAGGAAGCAAGCTATTACTTTGCCCGCTCCTCTGTCCCAAGGTCCATGGATTCAAAAATGCTGGCTAAACGTGCAAGGGAATTTGGATTAAAAGGATTTCCTTTTCCCAATGTGGAGGAGGCTTACCGTGCCGCTCAAAAGGAGGCCGGAGTCGACGATATGATCTTCACAGGGGGAAGTACATTCGTTGTGGCCGACCTGCTGTTAATGAAATTTTAGCTTTCTTTGCTACTCTATAATATGGTGAGTCCAATGCAGTACAAAGAAATATGTTTCAGTGCCATGGAAGTGGTAAAAACAGCTGCAGCCTATGTGAGAGAGCAGCACGAGAACAGAAAGGGACTGACCATTGAAGAGAAGGGGAAGCAAAATTTTGTCACCCAGGTCGATAAAGAGGCTGAAAAGATACTGGTATCCGGACTTTCTGAGCTACTGCCCGAGGCAGGTTTCATTGCTGAGGAGGGTACTAACAACACCAGGGGAGAGCAGTATAACTGGATAATCGATCCGGTAGATGGAACCACCAACTTTATTCATGGCGTTTTTCCCTTTGCCATCAGCGTCGGACTCACCGCAAAGCAAGAGGTGGTAGCCGGCATTATCTATGAATTTGGACTTGATGAATTCTTTTATGCCTGGAAAGGCGGAGGTGCATGGCTCAACGGCTCCCCAATCCGGGTAAGCGAAGTTGCCCGTGTTGATCAGTCCCTGATCGCCACCGGGTTTCCCTATACCAATTTCAAGTACCTGGAGCAGTTCATGAAGAGCATGGATCATTTTATGCATAACTCACACGGCCTGCGTCGCCTGGGTTCTGCCGCCACCGATATCGCTTATGTGGCATGTGGCCGCTATGATGGCTTCTATGAGTACGGACTCAATCCCTGGGATGTTGCTGCAGGCATCATACTTGTCAGGGAAGCCGGTGGAGCGGTTTCCGACTTTGCAGGACATGAGGACCCTTTGTTTGCTGAACATATAGTTTGCTCCAACCATGAGATTTTCAAGGAGTTTCAGTCGGTCATCCAGGAAATCATGCTCGCCTCATGAAAGAGGTATCCATTGTCATCCTGAACTGGAACGGAAGGCAGCACCTGGAGCACTTCCTACCGGACCTGCTGGGCCATACCACCCAAAATGGTGTGGAGCTGGTTGTGGCAGATAATGGATCCGATGATGACTCCCTGGAATTTCTAAAAAAAGTCTACCCACAGATCCGCATCATTGAACTGGAGCATAACCATGGATTCAGCGGGGGATATAACCGGGCTCTGGAACAGATAGACGCCAGGTATATCGTACTTCTGAATTCTGATATTGAGGTCACCGAAGGTTGGCTGGAACCCATGCTGGAGCTCATGGAGAGCGATGAAAAAGTGGGCGCCTGCACACCTAAAATCCTGGATTTCAAAAAGAGAACACATTTTGAATATGCCGGAGCGGCAGGTGGATTTATTGATCGCTTTGGCTACCCCTTCTGCCGGGGCCGCATTTTCGATCACCTGGAAGAAGATCAGGGTCAGTATGACAAAGCCATCGACCTTTTTTGGGGCTCCGGAGCCTGTCTGATGGTCAGAGCGGATCTATACAGGGAGTCGGGGGGATTGGATGAACAGTTCTTTGCACATATGGAGGAAATCGATCTCTGCTGGAGACTGCAACGAATGGGGTACCGGATTCGGATCGTTCCCTCCTCCAGGGTATACCATGTGGGGGGAGCAACACTTCAGAGAGGAAATCCCTTTAAAACCTTTCTCAACTTCAGAAACAACCTGCTTCTACTCTATAAAAATCTTCCATGCCGCGGCCGTGACAGTATCATTTTTTTCAGGATGATTCTGGATGGAATTTCCGCTTTCAGGTTTTTGTTCCAGGGGGCTTTCAGGGACTTTTTGGCAGTCTTCAAAGCACATTTGTCTTATTATGGGATGAAATCTTCCTATCGGGGGATAAAGAACAAAAACAAATATCCCGAAAATAACGTTATTGTAGCAGGAATGTATCAGGGTAGCATTGTGTTTGAATTCTTCCTGAAAAACAAGCGAAAATTTAGTGATCTGGACCAGTTTTTCAAAAAATAGTTTTAAAAAATTAGATGATGGACAGTTTTAAAAAACATATACCGAATGAGGTAAGCAATCTTCCTCTGATGTTAAAGAATAGCTCCAGACTCTTCCAGTCGCGGCCATCTCTCACCAGTGTGGATGGAACTATTTACACCTATGAGGAGCTTGACAGGGCCAGCCAGCATGTGGCAGTCATGCTTAAGAGCGCCGGAGTAGGCAAAGGCGACAATGTGGCTATCCTGGCCGAAAATAGTCCCCACAGATCATGGTGCCAAAGTAGGCGATACCCCAGTGGGGACTATTCTCGGCCAGGATGGCCACATTGTCGCCTGTACTAACTCCTGCACTTTTAAGCATAACTGCCACATGTTGGCTGGCCCTGTCAAGCTCCTCATAGGTGTAAACGGTTCCATCCCCACTGGT
>PVMS01018939.1_pt1 | contig 15177 bp, 13 predicted proteins | sample 1853461 | NCBI WGS metagenome assembly PVMS01 (sample SAMN08582032, study PRJNA380276) | Marine sediment metagenome, whole genome shotgun sequencing project. | isolation source: ocean sediment barecode stripped | collected 2017 | reverse complement strand
GAGACTTTCCCCCATTTGGGCCAATTTTGCTCTGATACCACTGTCTCCCGTCAACACGTAACCGGCCAAAGGCCGCAGAACTGCGGGCTTTGGTGCGCCGGTCTCCGGATTTTATGGAAAGCGAGGACTGGGTGGTGGTCCCGACGGGACTCGAACTCGCGACAATTCCAGAAAATATCCCTTTGAATTCATTAATGAATTTGGCCTCGAATCCCGAATTCGCCAAACAGAGACTGAACAGAGAAAAAATAGCGCCTATTGACGCGGAGACCGGGTTCAATTTGCTATCCGTTGACGCGAGTTCGCATCGGACTCTACGCATCGCGTCTCCGAAATCTATGGAAAAACAAAGACTTAGTGGTGGTGCAGGGAGTCTCGAGCGAACCCGTCTCTCATGAATTTCCCTGTTAAGCAGGGAAAATACAGGGAATTTTCGCGAATCAGGCATTTTTGACGCTTCGCGGCCCCTGTAAGCTGCTGAATTGATTGCTAATTTCTGGCAAATTCCCTACGCGACGGAACAGGGAATTTAATCCGCGTATCAGGGAACTTGCAGGGAATTCTTGCGCCCCCAGAACCAGCGATCGGTTGGATGTGGTCGTGGTCGGGATGTCTTCCGGTTCAGCCCGGCCAGCTGCTGGCGCATCGCCAAGCTTTCGAAATACGAGGCAGCTTTCGCACGGCCGAGAGGCTACCCGGCCAGTGGCGGGATAGCCAGGGTTACTGCGGCCGACGAGGTTTTGACGAGCCACAGCCGCGCTCCAGGACGATCACATCGGAGACGCCGAGCTTGGTCAGCTGATAGGCGATGCTGCTTCCGGCGACGCCGACGACGACGCGGGCGTGGCTAGGAGGTGCGTGATTCATTCGTAACTGCCGTTCGAGCATAACAGCCATTCAAGGTCTCGGCTCGCGTTCGGTTGCCGACGCGCCGCGGCTCTCCTCACCCGGCCGCGTCTCTCTCGCGCAGAGCCTTCACTACCTTCTCCGGCGTGATCGGAAGATCGAAGATGCGCACGCCGAGGGCGTCGGTCACGGCGTTGGCGATGGACGCCGCGACCGGGGCGTAGACCGGCTCGCCGATCCCCTTGGCGCCGAACGGACCCAGACCGCTCCGTGACTCGAGCACGACCGCCTTGATCTCGGGAACATCCTCCGAGGTCGGGATCAGGTACTCGCTGAGAGACCCGTTCTTCAGCCGTCCCTTCTCAAGTATCAACTCCTCGCTCAGCGCGAAGCCCTGACCCATGAGCGCGCTGCCTTCGATCTGGCCTTCCACGGCGCGCAGGTTGATGGCCTGGCCGACGTCGTGCGCGCCGACGCTCTTGAGCACACTGACCTCTCCGGTTTCGGTGTCGACCGCCACCTCTGCCGCATGGGCTCCGTAGGTGAAATCCGGGAATACCTCCCCTTGGCCGGTCTCCGGGTCGATACCCTCGCTGAAGGGCGCTCGGAAAATCGCCAGATCGTGACGATTTATCCCTTCAGCCGCACAGAGCCTGACGAGCGCCTTGATGGGTATCGCGCCCTCAGGGTTGTCGATCACGAAGACCTGCGAATTGCCCATATCAAACTCGTCGGCCTCGATACCGAAGTGTTTGGCGGCGCAGCCGAGCAGGTTCTTGCGGACCTGGGTGGCCGCCATCTTGGTGGCGTTGCCGGACATGTAGAGCGCGCGGCTCGCCGTCGAGGTCCCGGCGAGTGGCGTGACGGCGCTGTCACCGAAATAGACGACCACTTCGTTCATCGGCACGCCGAGCACCTCCGCCGCTATCTGGGCCAAGGCCGACGATTGGCCGGCCCCGATGTCGGTTACGGCGCTGCGTACGATAACGGTGCCGTCCATTTCGATGCCGACCCAGGCCTCGCTGGAGTCCTTCATCCAGCAGATACGGCCGTAGCTCTGCTGATAGCAGGCTACGCCGCGGCCGATCCTGACCGCGCCGGAGTCGGGCGGGCGCTCGCCCAAGGCCTCCAGCGCCTTGGTCGCGCACTGGTCTGACCAGACCGCGCTTCGGATGATCTGCCCGGTGGTGTTGGGCTCGCCGGTCCGGATGAAATTGCGGCGGCGCACGTCCATGGCATCCATGCCCAGCGTCTTCGCAATCTCCTCCATTTGGCCCTCGCAGGCGAGGTTCGCCTGCATGGTCCCGAATCCCCGAAACGCGCAGGCCGGCAGGTTGTTGGTCGCGGCGGATACCGAATCCACTTGCAGGTTATCGACCCGGTAGGGGCCGGTCGCTCCGACCGTCGCGTACAACAGGACATAGGGGCTGAGCTTGGCGTAGGCGCCGGCGTCGGAGGTGAGCCGGATTTGCAGCGCGGTGATCTTTCCGTCGCGGGTCACACCGGTGCGATGGGTTATCGTGAAGGGATGCCGCGGTCCGTGGGACAGGAAGGATTTCTCGCGCGGTTGCACGAGACGGACCGGACGCCGCGTGGCCAGGGCCAGCAGCGCCAGCCAAACCTCGATGGTCATGACCTCCTTGCCGCCGAAACCGCCGCCGACGAACTCCGCCTTCAGGCGGACCCGGTTATGGGGCAGGCCGACGGCATCGGCTACCGCCCGGAAGTGCTCGACCACCTGGGTGCTGGATCGGATGTTGAGGACTTCGTGCTCGTCGACCCAGGCCAGGGCCGCCTCCGGCTCGAGGAACGCCTGCTCCTGGTACTGGGTGGTGAAGGTATTTTCGACAATCACGTCGGCATCGGCGAGCCCTTCTCGACATCGCCTTTGCGGATCTTGTAGCTCGCCATCACGTTGTCGGCGCCGTAGACGATGGGCGCGCCCGGCTTGAGCGCATCGAAGGGATCGTAGATGCCCTCGATGTCTTCGTACCCGATGTCGATGAGGCCAAGGGCTGCTTCGGTGATAGCCTGGGACTCCGCCGCCACCAAGGCAACCGGCTCGCCACAGAAGCGCACCCGGTCCTTCGCCAGAATTGGCTGCTGGGTGTCCTTGGTCTTGCCGCCGGTCTGCCCCGGCATGTCGGTCATGACGCCCTGGCCGGCGGGCAGGTCCTCGGCGGTCAACACGCTGTGCACGCCCGCCAGAGCCTTGGCCCGCGCCGTATCGATGCGCTTGATCCTGGCGCTTGCCCGGTCGCTGTGCAGGACACCAGCGTAGAGCATGCCGGCCATGGTGAGATCGCCCGCATAGACGGCAGTGCCGTAGACCTTGGCGGGGGCGTCCGTGCGCGCCAGCGGCTTGCCGACTTGGCGCAGGTTGACGTTGGGCGCGGCATACTCGGCGCTCGGCATCTGGCTCATGGGGCTTCTCCCTCTTCCCGAAGGGCCTGGGCGGCGGCCTGGATCGCCGAAAAGATCCGGGTATATCCAGTGCACCGGCAGAGATTGCCGCTGAGCCCGCGCTTGATATCGTCGTCGCTCGGATTCGGGTTCTCGTCCAGCAAGGCCTTCGCGGCCATGATCATTCCAGGCGTACAGTAGCCGCACTGCGTGCCGCCATGCTCGATGAACGCCGTCTGCAGCGGATGGGGGTCATTCGGGCCTCCGAGGCCATGCACCGTCGTCACCGCGCGGCCGTCCGCCTTGCAGGCGAGCGTCAGGCAGCTGTCCACGACCTCGCCGTCGAGCAGAACGGCACAGGCGCCGCAATCGCCTTTCTCGCAGCCGCACTTGACCTCGACATGGCCGAGTTCGCGCAGGACCTCGAGAAGCGTGCGGTGCACGGGGATGGTGACCGTTTTCGCCTGACCGTTCACATGAAGGGTCACGTCCTTTTCCGTGGCCATCTCTGCCTCCTTGCCGTTCCGTCGTGTCGTCGCCTCTGGCCCGCTCACGCGGCCTGCTCCCAGGCCTGCCGCAACAAGCGCCGGGTCAGGACATGGGCGGTGTGGCGACGGTATTCGGCCGAGGCACGAAGGTCGTCGATCGGCCGGCAGGCGTCCGCCGCCGCGCGAGCGGCAGCTTCGATCAGGTCCGCGGTCAGTGCCTCACCCTCGAGAATGCCTTCGGCGCCCTTGGCGCGGAACACCGTGGGCGCGACCGAGCCCAGGGCGATGCGCGCCTTGGTGCAGCGGCCGCCCTCGGCGACCACCGTCACCGCGATGCCTGTCACCGTGATGGCATCGCCCTTGCGGCGGCCCAGCTTATAGAAGAGGTTTGCCGCGCCCGGTTCCGGCGGCGTCCAGGAGACGGCTGTCAGAACCTCGCCGGCGCGCATCACGGTCTTCTTGTAGTCGAGGAAGAAACCGTCGAGCGGCACGCTCCGCTCGCTGCCGTGGCTGGCGAGCGTTACCTCGGCGTCCAGCGACAGCAGCGGTGGGACGACGTCCGCCGAGGGCGAAGCGTAACAGATGTTGCCGCCGACGGTCGCCGCATTGCGGACCATCCGGCCGGCGAACACCTCCGCCGCCGCGACCAGGGATGGCGCCGTTCGTCGCATTGCGGGGTCGCGCAGGATGTCCGTGAGCGTCGTTCCGCCGCCCATGCTGACCCGGCCATTCGCGTGATCGATGCCGCGCAGTTCCTCGATCCCCGAGAGATTGATGAAGTGGCCCGTTGAATTGACGCGGGCACGGAGATCGGGGAGGAGGTTGGTCCCGCCGGCCATGGGCGTAGCGTCGCCATTGGCCAAGGCCTTGAGGGCGTCCTCGAGAGAGACCGGTTCCAACAGATCGAACGCTGGTAGCATTATATGTCTCCCTTGGGTCTCGGTTTCCCGATCCGGTCGACAGAATCCGGCTAGATCGCCCAGCCGCCGTCGATGACGAGTTCCTGGCCGGTGATGTTCTGCGACTCATCGCTCGCCAGGAAGACCACGGCGTCGGCGACGTTCTGTGGCGTGGTCACCCGCTTGAGCGCCATCTCCTGGACGTATTCGTCGTAGACCTGCTCGTAGCTCCAGCCGCGTTTCTTGGCCTTTTCGCGGCACAGCTTCTCCATGCGCGGCGTCTCGACGATCCCCGGCATGACGGCGTTGACGTTGATGTTGTGATCGCCAACGTCGAGTGCGGCGGTGCGCGTCAGGCCGCGCACCGCCCATTTCGACGAGCTGTAGCCGGCGCGATAGCGATAGCCGCGCATGCCCGACCCGCCGCCTATGGTCACGATCTTGCCGTAACGTTGCCCGATCATGGTGGGCAGCACGTGCTTGATCGGCAGGAAGACGCCCGTGACATTCTTGCGCAGCAGATCGTTGAAGGCCTGAGACTCGATCTCCCAGACTGGTGTTTCGATCGGGCCGGTTGCACCCGCCGCGTTGACCAGGATATCGATGCGCCCGCCGAAGAACGCCTTGGCACGCTCGATTACAGTGGCGACCTGCGCCTCGTCGGTTACGTCCGCCGGCACCACTTCGGCGCGGCGCCCCATGGCACGCACTTTCTCGGCCATTTCCTCGAGCGGCTTGCGGGTCCTTGCGGTGAGCATGAGGTTGGCACCTTCACGCGCGAGGGTCTCAGTGATGACACCACCCATCCCCCGGGCGGCGCCGGTGATAATCACTGTCTTGTTTTCCAGTCTCATCGCGTTTCCCCGAATGAATGATCCGTTATGCTGCCGCGGCGCCGTAACCACCGCCGCCGCTGGTTTCCATGATCACGCGATCGCCCTGTTCGAGTCGGACATGGGTCTTGCCCGCGAGCTGTCGCGTCTCGCCCGAAGCGCACTGTAGGGTGATGCGAAAGCCCTTGCCGCACGCGCCACCCTGCAATCCGAACGGCGGAATCGAGCAACGCTCGACCATGGTCGTCAGCCACATCTCGGGTGCGAGGACGCGGTAGACACGCACCTGGCCGTCGCCGCCGCGATGGCGTCCCGCCCCTCCCGATCCGCGGCGGAGCGCCTGGCGCTCGATCAGGATCGGATAATTGGCCTCGATCACCTCGGCAGGCGTGTTCATGACATTCGACATGTGTGGCCGCACCACCGGCATGCCGTCGCGGTCGTGACGCGCCCCTTCTCCGCCGCCATGGACCTCGTAGAGCGTAGTCCAGCGGCCGTTGCGGGGGTCGCGACCGCTGAACAGCAGCAATCCCGATGTGGTAGAGCCGCCGGCCGTCAGGCGTTGCGCGACGACGGGCTCCATGGCCTGGAAGATCGCATCGACGATTCGCTGCGAGGTCTCGTGATTGCCACCGACCACGGGGCGGTCCTGCGGCGGATTCAAGAGCGAGCCCGGACGAGTAATGATCTCGAGCGGGCGGGCACAGCCGGCATTTGGCTGGATTTCGGGTCCGGCGATCGCTTTTACCGCATAGAACACGCTGGCCGCGGCCGTGAATGGCGTCGCGTTCAGTGGGCCTTTGGCCGCGTCGTCGGTTTCGGAGAAGTCGAAGGTCGCCTTCCCGTCTCCGATCTCAATGCGGACCCGCACAGCGATCGGCTTGCCGCCGGCACCGTCGTCGTCCAGCCAGTCCTCGCCCTCGTAAGTTCCTTGCGGCAGCGAGCGCAAGGCCGCCCGCATCTCGGCCTCGGATTGGTCGTGGAGGTCCGCGATCGCGGCCTCCACGACCGCGGTGCCGTAACGCGCGAAGACCTCCGCCAGTCGTTCGTCGGCTGAACGGGTCGACGCCATCTGGGCCAGTATGTCGCCCTCGCGTTCCTCGGCACCGCGGACGTTGGCGACGACCAGGTCCAGCTTCTCCCGGTCGGGACCATCGGCGGTGAACAGGCGCAGGGGTGGAATTCGCAGCCCTTCCTGCCAGGCGTCGCGCGCATCGGGGACGTAGCTGCCGGGCCGCGCGCCACCGATGTCGGCCCAGTGCGCGAGGCTGACGGCGAAGGCCCGCAATCCTCCTTCGGCGAAGATCGGGCGCACCGCCTTGACATCGGGAAGGTGGCTGCCGCCGAGCTCTGGAAGATTGACGAACCAGACGTCGCCGGGCGAAAGACGCTCGGCCGGGACCCGTTTCAGGAACTCCTGAACCGTCGATCCCATGATGCCCAGGTGGGCCGGGATGTCGCGCCCCTGCGCGATCAAGTCGCCCTTCGCATCCGTCAACGCCGACGACAGATCGCCGGCCTCGCGCAGCAGTGGCGAGCGTGCCGCGCGCATGACGACGAGCGACATCTCCTCGGCGATCGCCGTGAGGACATTGCGGATGACCTCGATGGTGAAGGGATCGACCGTCGTGCTCATGGCCCTTGCCCCGTGTCGATGTGGATTTGGCGCGCGCTATCGGCCCATGCGGTGGCCCCCGGCGGCACGACGATGGTCGAGCATTCGTCCTCGATGATCGCCGGGCCGGGCAAGCTCCAGTCAGCCGGGAGTGCGCCCCGCGCATAACGCGGCGTGGGCGCCGGGCCTGCCTTGTCGAACCAGCAGTCGGCGGTGGCGATGGGTGTGGTCGAGGCGACCTCCTCGACCGCCATCAGGGCCGTAATGTCGTTCTTCGCAGGCCCCGAGAGGGTCAGGCGCAGGGTATCGAGTTCCCAGGGCTCATCAGTCGCGAACCCGTAGAGGCGTTGGTGTATGGCTTTGAACTCGGTGCTGAGAACGGCGGGATCCAGCGGCGGCGTGAAGGGGACCTCGACGGTATCGCTCTGGCCGGCGTAGCGGATCAGGGCGATATGCTGGGCCACCAGCGAGTCCCGAGCATGGCCGGCGGCCGTCATTGGCGCCGCAAGCCGGTCGTGCATGTTCCGGCGTACTGTCTCGATCCTGTCCGCTTGCCATGCCGTGCTGATCATGTGGGCGGCGCGCTGCTCGGCATAGCTGAGCTCCGCCGTGAGGCAGCCCAGGGCCGAGAACACACTGGAGAACTTCGGCACCACGACTCGGGCGATTCCGAATTCGCGCGCGAGGGCGACGGCGTGCATGGGGCCGGCGCCGCCGAAGGCGATGAGGGTGCAGGTCCGCGCATCGATGCCGCGCCCGACGGTGACCCGGCGCAAAGCCCTGGCCATGCTGGCATTGGTGATGCGGTAAATGCCGAGCGCGGCCTCGTGAACCGGCACGCCGAAGGTGTCGGCGATCCCCTGGATTGCGTCGAGCGCCAGCCCAGGGTCGAGGCGGATGGTGCCGCCGAGCAGACGTTCGCCATTCAGGTAACCAAGCACGAGAGTGGCATCGGCGACCGTCGGCCGCTCGCCGCCAAATCCATAGCACACGGGCCCTGGGCTGGCCCCGGCGCTGTCCGGGCCGACGCGGATCGCCTTTCCGTCGACCCGGGCGATGGAGCCGCCGCCGGCGCCAATCGATTCGACGGCGACCATGAGCTGGCGAACAGGCCGTTCCGCGAGACACTGATTGCTGCCGACCTGGACCTTGCCGTCGATGACGACACAAGTATCGGTTGTCGTTCCGCCCATGTCGAAGCCGATGGCCGCGTCGAGGTCGAGTTCCTCGGCGATTCGCCCGGCGGCGGCGACGCCGGCCGCCGGCCCCGATAGGGCGAGAGCCAGCGGCCGACCCTTGACCGTCTCGATGGATGCCATGCCACCGGCCGAATGAAAGAGATGAAGGTTCGTCGCACCGCCCGCGCTTTCCTGTAATCTGTCGAGATATTCTGCCGTTAACGGCATCAGGGCGGCGTTCAACACCGTCGTGTTGGTGCGCTCGAACTCGCGCGACTCCGGGCTCATTCGGTGCGAGAGCACGACGTAGGGAATGGCAGTCTCGAGCCGCCGCCCCAGGCGCGTTTCATGTTCGGCGTTGGCGAAGCACTGTTGCAGCGTGACGGCGACCGACTCCACGCCGAGGTCCTTGACGGCGCCCGTCACGCGCTCCACCTCGGCATCGGTCAGTGGCGTCAGCACCTGGCCTTGAGCGTCCACGCGCTCAACCGCCTCGAGGCGCCGCTCGGCGGGCACCAGTGGCGGCAACTTCGGCATCACGTCAAGCCGGTAAAGCTCTCGGCGGTTCTGACGCCCGATCTCGATGGTGTCGCGAAAGCCCTCGGTTGCGATGAGCGCCACCGGCGCGAGTCGGTCTTCGACGATCGCGTTGGTCGCCATCGTCGTTCCGTGTATGAGGTCGGATACCGCCGCCCAGTGGATGCCCACGGCCTGATAGGCCGTGGTGATGCTGGCCACTGGATCGCTGGAGCGGCTCTGAACCTTGGCGGAGCGTACCTCGCCGGTACCGGCGTTGACCGCGATGGCGTCGGTGAAGGTTCCACCGATATCGATGCCAACTCTCCATTTGGCCGTCATGGTCGGCGGTCCGTCTGCCTCGTGTCCCGGTTCCCGCTGCGGCGCATGCCCTGCGCAACGGATTCAATTTTCGACGGAATTTTGAATAGATAAATTTCATTTTATCTTTTTTCATCATAGCTTTTGGTTATAAACTTATCCGAAGGTTGGATCGGCGGGTCGCTTTGCCACCGGCCGGCACAGATGCTTCGGCGGAGATGCCATCATGCTGCGGTATTCGCTGAGACAGTTGGAATACTTCGCGGCGGTGGCCGAGCACCGATCGATCGCAAATGCCGCCCACGTGCTGAACGTCTCCCAGCCCTCTGTCTCGAAGGCCATCAGCAATCTCGAGAAACAGCTGACTGTCCAGCTCTTCGTTCGCCATCACGCCCGGGGCGTATCGCTAACGCCGGCGGGCGAGCGCTTGTTGGTGGATGCGCGCGGCCTGCTCCGCTATGCCAGCGAGCTTCAACAGAATGCCCAGGCGTCGAGCGAGGTCGCCACTGGACGCTTGGAACTCGCCTGCTTCCTGACGGTCGCGCCGGTGTTCATGCCCTCTCTGCTCTCCGAGTTTTCCGAGCATTACCCGGGCATCGAGATCGGCCTGCACGAAGGGAACCAGGACGATCTGGTTTCCGGGCTCTCCTCGGGCCGCTTCGAGCTCGCCTTCATGTATGACCTGATGCTTCCGGCCGACATCGAGATCGATGTCCTGGCGTCCTTCGATCCCTACGTCCTCTTGCCGGAGCAGCACCATCTTGCGAAGCGGAAGCGGATTTCGCTCGCCAGCCTGAAAGACGAGCCCTTTATCCTCCTGGATGTGCCGCCGAGCCGCGAATACTTCCTTGGCCTGTTCCAAAAGGTCGGGATCGAACCACGGGTCGCTTTCAGCTCTCCGTCGATAGAGATGGTGCGCGGTCTGGTCGGCAGAAACCAGGGATACTCGCTCCTGGTCACACGCCCCTACTACGACCTGACCTACGATGGCCAAACCATCGTCACCCGTCCCCTGGTGGACGAAACCGCCAGCGGCGATCTGTGCCTCGCCCGACTTGCGCAGCTTCGACCGTCGCGGGCAATGACGGTGTTTTTGCAGTTCTGCAAGACGTGGTTCCTTGGCCACCATCCCGGCAGAGGCCCTTGCGAGGCCGCGCCGGTACGGGATTCCACGATCGCCTGAGTCGCAAGGAAACGGGCGCGGGCCGGTGATAGCCGGCGCGGGCCCTGCCCCCGCTCGGTCTCGGTTTCTCAGCTGTAGCCAAAAGCTATAGTAAAGAAAGATAAATTGAAATTTATCTATCCAAATTTCCGCTGAAAATTGACCGACGAAGGGGCCGATGGCACGGCGGCGTCCAACTTGGCCGGTGACGCCGCGGGGCGACGAGGATGGAAAGCTAGAGGGTGGCTCGCGGGCCAGGCGAAAGGAAGGGGCGATCATGAAGGGCTTCGCCGGGAAACTGGTCGGTTCCGTCTATCCCATTACCGAGGAGGAATGCGCGCGGATCCACGCCGCCGCCGTCCGGGTGCTCGAAGAAGGCGGCATGCGGTGCGACGATCCTCGCGCCGCCCGCATGTTCGAAGCGGCCGGGTGTACCCTTGAGAATGACGACGCGCTGATCAAGATCCCCGAGAAGGTGATCATGGGCGCCCTCGACCAATGTCCCGAGACCTTCACCCTGCACGGGCGCAACGACCCGAGCCTAGATTGTTCCATCGGTACCGGCGAGGTCCATTTCTGCACCGTGTCCGGCCGCTACATCCAGGATTTCCGGACCGGCGAGCGACGCCAGGCCACACGCCAAGACGCCATCGAGGGGACATTGCTTGCCGATGCCCTGGACAACGTTCACGGGCTCTACAAGCCGGTGATGTGGCTCTACGACGAGCCGAAGATCTGCAATGCCCAGATCCTGGTGGCCGAATGGATGAAGAATTCCAACAAGACGGCGACCTGGGTCTACAACACCGGCGCCGAGCACGAAATTCCGGACCTGGTGAAGATCTGGCAAATCGCTGCGGGCGGCGAGGAAGTGCTGCGGCGCAAACCGCACCTGCTGGGCCACGTCGTCGTGAATCCTCCGCGGGTGATCGACGTCAACTACACGAGCTGGCTGGTCGGCTTCTGCGATGCCGGCATTCCCTTGTCCATCGAAAGCGCGCTCATGGGCGGCGCCACCGGGCCGGCGACGCTCGCCGGAATGCTCGTGCAGGCGATCGCCGAGACGCTCGCCCTCGTGGTTCAGGCCCAGAGTTACAAGCCGGGTCATCCCTTGGCCTTCTGCTCCTTCAACCCGGCGATGGACATGCGCACCGGCCTGTGGTCTTGCGGCAATCCGGAATACGGAACCGTCGGCGCCGGCATCTCAGCCATGGCAAAACATTACGGCGTTCCCTGCGCCGGGTTCGGCATGAGCGATTCCTGTGAGATGGACCAGCAGACCGCCTACGAGAAGGCCTTGAAGATGTACACCTATGCCCTGAGCGGCATCAGCTACATCTGGGATATCGGCGGCACGGCCGGCTTCAACTTCGTGTCCTGGCCGGAGATGGTGCTCGAGAACGAAGTCGCCGGCTTCATCGGCCATTACCTGAAGGGAATCGTCGTGGACGACGAGCGGCTGGCCGTCGACGAGATCCTGAAAGTGGGACCGCTTCCCGGCAGCTATATGGCGGAGCGGCATACCCGCAATTGGTATCGCCAGGAGTTTTTCATTCCCGAACTCAGCAACCGCGATTTCTTCGAGTCCTGGGAACGCGGGCACACAGACCTACAGGAAAAAGCGAAGCGGAAGGCGGCGGAGATATTGGAAACCCAGGAATCACCGGTCGCCCCCGAAATCCGCGCCGAAATCGACGACTACCTTGATTTCGTCGTGCGACGCGATGTCGCTTGAGGACGCCACAGGACCATCCGAGAGGACAACGGCATGAAATTGGCAATCGATGATGCCTTCTTCGATCGCCTCGCCGATTCGATCATCGACGGCGATGACGAGGAATGCGTGCGCCTGATCATGGAAGGCCTGGAGAACGATCTGGATCCCATGGAGGGTGTCGAGAAAGGTCTGGTACCAGGCATCCAGAAGGTCGGAGAGGATTTCGGTGCCGGGGTCATCTTTCTCCCGGAGCTGACCATGGCAGCCAAGGCCATGAAGGCGGGCGTCGCGATTCTCGATGAGGAGATCACGGCCAGAGGCGTGGTGAGGAAGTCCCTGGGAAAGGTTGTGATCGGGACGGTCAAGGGCGACATCCACGACATCGGCAAGTCCCTGGTGGCGGCCTTGCTGCAGGCCAACGGATACGATGTGGTCGACTTGGGCGTCGACGTGGCCAACGACGCGTTCATCGCAGCCGTGGACGAGCACGGCGCCAACGTCCTGGGTATGTCGTCGCTCTTGACCCTGCCGCTCCTGCAGATGGGCAAGGTCATAGAAAAACTGGACCAGGCCGGCATGCGCCGTGAGCTCAAGGTCGTCGTCGGCGGTTGTCCGGTCACCCAGGGGTTCGCCGACGAAATCGGCGCGGATGCCGTCGGCTTCGACGCGCAGGACGCCGTGGTCAAGGTCGATGGGCTGCTGGGAACCAACAGGCCGCCTCTGGGCGGCGGCTGACGCTATGACCCCGTCGAACGATCGAGAAAACACGCGATGCCCGCCACGCCCCTTTCGACAGGGGAGCGGGCGTCGCCCGAGGGGATTGGACGATCAGGGGAGGGAAATCATGGCGGACGGCGCCAAGACGGTAACCTGTGGCCAGGCCCTGATGCATTTGCTCAAGCTTTACGGCGTCGACACCGTGTTCGGCATACCCGGGGAACATACGCTCGAGCTCTATCGCGGCATCGAGACGAGCAGCCTGCGTCATGTCCTGACCCGAAACGAGCAAGGGGCCGGTTTCATGGCCGACGGCTATGGGCGGGCCAGCGGCAAGCCGGGCGTCTGCACATTGATCACCGGGCCTGGCGTGACCAACGCGGCCACACCGCTGGCCCAGGCTTATGCGGATTCCATTCCGATGCTGTTGATCTCCAGCGCCAACCGAAGCGAATCGCTCGGCAAGGGCTGGGGCTGCCTGCACGAGCTGACGGACCAGCGGGCCGTCACCGCGCCCTTGACGGCCTTCAGCGCCATGGTGCGTGCGCCCGAAGACATCCCCGAGCTCGTCGCCCAGGCCTTCACGGTCTTCAAGTCGCGCCGGCCGCGGCCGGTCCACATCTCCATCCCGATCGACCTCCTGGGCGTGCCCGTCGAGGGCGGCTGGCAGGCCCGGGTCCCGCCGGCCAAACCAGTGGCGCCGCCGGCGGCGATCGAGGCCGCCGCCGATAAGCTGGCCGCGGCGCGCAGACCCGTGGTCTTGGTGGGCGGGGGCGCCCAGGAATCGGGCGACGCGGTCACGCGCCTGGCCGAGCTGCTCGATGCCGCGGTCATCGCCTCGAACGCCGGCAAGGGTGTGGTCCCCGACAGTCACCCCCTCAGCCTCGGCGGCGGGCTGATCTCCAAGGCCGTGCGCGACTATATGGAAACCGCGGACGTGATTCTGTCCATCGGCTGCGAGATCTCCGAGACCGACAGCTTCGAGGACTACCTGACCATCAATGCCGAGCTGATCCGGATCGATATCGATGCGAGCAAGTTCAACGACATCTATCCGGCCGATCTCGGCATCCAAGGCGACGCCGGGCCAAGCGTGCGCAGCCTTCTCCATGTCCTTGGCCGGCGCGACCCGACCGGCGGAAAGGACACAGCGGAGACCCTGCTCGCCGTCCGGGAACAGCAGGACGCCGACTTCACTGTCGTCGAGCGGCAGCACAAGAAGCTGCTCCTGGCACTGCGCGCGCTGCTACCGGCCGATACGATCATCATGGGCGATATCGCCCAGCTAGTGTACACCGGATCGGCAGTCATGCCGACGGACCTGCCGCGCACCTGGTTCTATCCCGCCGGTTTGGGAACGCTAGGCTGCGCCCTGCCCGGCGCCATCGGCGCGAAGATACCCCTGCCCGAGCGGCCGGTCGTCGTGCTGGTCGGCGACGGCGGTTTCCTGTTCACCATCCAGGAGCTGGCCACGGCCGTCGAGGAGCAGCTGGGGATCCCCATCATCCTGTGGAACAACGACAGCCTGGCCATGATCCGGGACGGCATGATCAAGCGCGGCATCTCCGAAATCGGCGTAAATCCGAAGAACCCGGACTTCATCAAGATCGCCGACGGCTTCGGATGTCATGTCAGCCGGCCGGAGAGCCTGGAGTCCTTCGCCGCAGCCGTGCGGGAGGCCTTGAACGCCCCTGTTCCGACGGTGATCGAGGTCCGCGAGAGCGCGCCCTGGCTTCTGTAAGCGGCCGTCGGGGCTCTGTCAGACTAAATTTGCAAGGCGTCAAAACGCCGATGGCAGGGATTCTCAGGCCATCAGTTCACACCACTCGGCCAGGGCGGCTAGCAACGGCAGGAATCGGCCAAAAACGGCCGTTCATTGGAACCACTCGCAATGGCCGCTTCCGGATCAGAAAGCAGTCGTTGGGCCAGCCTATATCCCTGCGGTAAGATTGCTTCAGCTGCGCTTATGGACCTGGTCGCGGGCTCTGCCGATGTTCGTTGCGAGGCCCTTGAAAGCGCTCCGGACAACGATGGCGAAATCTTGGCCCGATGTTTTTCCGAGGGATACGATCTTTCCGAGGGGATGACTTACACCGGATGGGCGATGGCAGACCCGCAAACCGGAGAACGGTATCGCCCGTTTCAGGAGGATGCGGAGAAGGGCGGCCGCGGGTTGTGGCGTGGACGCTTCGTCATGCCTTGGGACTGGCGAGCCGGAAAGCGCTTACCTGAAGAATCCACGGTGGAATAGAGCTGCAACGGGGCGGATCTATGCCGGTTGAATGGCGGCCGATTGGCGACTTCTGGCTATCTCCTACCTAACTGATCGCGGCCATTGGACGGCCGCTTTGCGATCCGGAAGCGGACGTTCGCATCAGTGAACTTGAATGACCGTTGTGGGTCGATTCCAGCCCTTGAGGTGACTGGATTTCGATGCCGGCGAATGTCTCCTTCTGGCTAAGAGCGGCAGTTTCAACCACCT
>PVMS01149039.1_pt1 | contig 15179 bp, 13 predicted proteins | sample 1853461 | NCBI WGS metagenome assembly PVMS01 (sample SAMN08582032, study PRJNA380276) | Marine sediment metagenome, whole genome shotgun sequencing project. | isolation source: ocean sediment barecode stripped | collected 2017 | reverse complement strand
TGGAAGAGGTATTAAAATCACCTGCAAGCTGGGCCACTTCTGTAAGAGCCCGGCTTAAAGCCTTTTGGGGATCCGGTGTTCTGGCCTATGACCCTGCCAATTTTCCTGAAAAAAGCGAAATCGTCTGGACAGCCGGAACAACACCGGATCCCCAAAAGGCTTTAAGCCGGGCTCTTACAGAAGTGGCCCAGCTTGCAGGTGATTTTAATACCTCTTCCAACTATGTGGCCAGCGGTCTTCCAAAATTTACAAAAATCGAAGATGCCGATTATGTCACCAAGCGGGGAAAAGAGGTCGACATCACATCCCTTTCTGATCTTTCCAGCGATAATATTAAAGTTGAAATCCAAAACTGTATATCTGCTCTGGCAGAAAAAAATATGGAAGTAATTGTTGTCAACACAATGCATCCTTTACTTGAAATCCCGGCATTCTATACTATCATACCCGGAGCCCATTTCTTGGAGCGGGCTCTGGGAACCAGTGTTGGGATGTTCTCGACCAAAATTATAGCTGAAAACAAAAATCCGGAAGCATCAATTAATGAGCTCGATAAGATCGAAAAAATGCTACCTGGAAAATATTACATCAAATTTTACCTCGGCTCATGTCACCTGGCCTTGAATGATCCGGAAACAGCACTCATAAATTTCACCAAGTCTCTGGAGCTTAACCCGACAGAACAGGACATCCCCAGTATCTATTCATACATGGGCGTCTGTTTCAAAGAAATGGGGGAATATCGTAGAGCGATTGCCGTATTAAGAGACGCGGAAAGGTATGACAATAAAAGAACAGACATTTATAACTTAATGGGATTCAGCCATTTCAAACTCAAAGAGCATGAAAAGGCCATAGCGTGTTTCAAAAAGGTTCTCCAGCTCAACCCTGGTTCAGCCATTGACTATGCAAACATTGCCTCAAATTATCGAGATATGGGGAAAAAAGAAAAAGCCATTAAATATTATGAGATGGCTTTGGCCATGGATCCTGCAATAGACTTTGCAAGAGATAATCTGGACAAGCTGCAGCAAAGCTAACCCGAATTCCTACGTTTTTGCCAGCAATTCCTTTGCAAGGCTGGTGTAGTCTGATGAACCGTAACTGTTCTGCCTGAAAAAAATCACAGGTTTGCCAACGCCCGCACTTTCCGCAATGGTTGTATTAACTCTTACCACTGTATCGAAAAGCAAAGCCTTGTATCTATCATCATTTTTGAGCTTCTCTAGTATTTTATGGCTGACCCTGGTTCGCGTGTCAAATAAAGTCGCAACAACTCCTGTCACATTAATATCCGGGTTAATATTCTTCTTGATAGTAAGAATTGTGTCAAAAAGTTCATCCAGGGCGTCATAAGCATACGGATGTGTCTGGCACGGCACGATAACCTCATTTGCATAGGCTAAAACATTGACAGTCAACAGAGAAAGGCTGGGAGGAGTGTCAAGGAGAATAAAATCATATTCCCCTGATATGCTTTTAAGTGCTTCTTTAAGTCTGTTTTCCCGTCCAACCTCATCGACCATCTCAATTTCTGCTCCGGCAAGATCCACGTGTGATGGAATAAGATCAAGCCCTTTCCATCTTGTTGGTACAATTGCATCGGATGACATAACCGATGCTGCATCTTTGATGAGGTCATACACGGTCAGCATTTCATCTTCAACATCAACACCAAGCCCTTTGGTAGCATTAAACTGCGGATCCATGTCAACCACAAGAACCGATTTGCCTTCCTTATTCAGGGCGGCTCCAAGATTCACGACCGTTACGGTTTTCCCAACACCACCCTTTTCATTTGCCACAGCAATGATTCTGGTCTTTTTAGCACCCATCTTTTATTAACTCCCTCAATTTTGCAAATCTGTAAATCATCAAACAGTTAATCGGCCTGACTAACTGAGGTGTTGTGGAGTTTTATCGCAAATTTGACATTGATTAAGCGTAATGGGTGATCAGATGTAAAAGCGTGTGGTGTGTGCGAGTTCACACGTTTTGGAATCTGATTACCCATGGAGCGGCATTAAAGGCGAAAATCCCCCGACCCCTGAACTAACTATAATAGCCTTGTGGACTAAAATCAAAATATGGACGTTGGTGAAGATTATTACACCGTATCAAATAAATTGTCAAAACGATTACCTATATTTTTTTACAGCCTGATGAACATGATGAACATAGTATCTTGTAAAATATTAGTTTTTATGATATTAAAATTACTATTAATTTAGCTTTTTGAAAACGTGTCCTACAAGCATTCAGATAATCCGGTTTTGAAGTGAGTCACTGTTTTATCCGCCTTTGGCGCGATTAACACGGTTTAAAGCCGGATTATCTGAATGCGACAATATTTTAAAGGTCTATAATGTAACAAAAAATGTTGATTTGCATGAAGGGGAGAAAAAAGCCCTCAAAAAATACTTTTCCCGAGCTGGTTGATTATAAAGGGGAAATTAGATTTATGTCAAAAAAAAATCCTGAATGTCCACTATATAATCCATTAAATTGCAAAGAGTATTATCATCCAAAGCTATGTGCATTTGTAAGGAAAGACAAGGAATGTCTTAAGAAAAGGAAAGCAAAAGCAAAATAAATAAAGTGTAGTGGAGTTTTATCGAAAAGTTGTCTTATATTAAGCGTATCGTAAATAGCTAATTATTCAGGCATGACCGGAGGTATTCAAAAGTAAGGCTGGATCTATCCCTATCTTTTTCATGGCCTCTTCCCATCGCATATCAATCGGCATATCAAAAATAATCTCTTCAAAAATATGAGAGGTCATCCAGGCATTTTCCTTTATTTCTGACTCCAGCTGCCCAGGGCCCCAACCAGCACATCCCAAGGCAATAATAAATGATTTCGGCCCTCTGCCCATGGCAACCGCTTCTAAAATATCTCTGGTGTTGCTCATGGCGAGAGTCGGAGTAGCCATATGACAACCCTCCCATTCGAATGGAGGCCCATGAAGCACAAAGATTTCACCAATATGAACAGGACCACCAATATGGATTGGAATAGATTGTGCGCCTGATATATACTTCATTTCAAGCTCATCAAAAATATCCTTTCCGGTCAGGGAAGGATGAACCCTGTTTACAATGACACCCACTGAACCTGCTGGAGTATACTCACAAATACAAGTAACGGTCTGATAAAAATTCAGATCAGCCAATAAAGGCATGGCCATGAGAAACTGTCCTTTAAAAGAAGCCGATGAATTATTACCCATATCTTCCTCCACGGAACGGAAATTTTACTATGATATACCAAAGCTTACTTTTATCTTCGGCACTTGTCAAGAATACAAAGCAACCCTTTTACTTTGACAGGCAGGATTATTCAGCTATATGATGAATATTCACCCATCATTTGGATAGCTCACGAACGGAAAGAATTCATTATGAATCCTGAACCAAACCATATCGCTGCAATGCGGAAACATGCATCAAGAATATTTTACAAAGCCTTGGAAGTTGTTGAACCAGGCGCTGCTGTTAAGCGATATTGCAGACTTGATGGAGAACGTCTTTTTATCGGTGATTGGGCATATGACCTTGCTAAATACAAAAATCTGTTTGTGATCGGTGCAGGAAAGGCCGCAGCCCCCATGGCTGCAACCATAGAGGATCTTCTCGGTAAAAGGATCAAACGCGGCGTCATCATAGTAAAATACGATCATATCGCCGAGCTTGACCATATCGAACTCATAGAAGCCGGCCACCCTTTGCCTGACAAAAACGGACAACTCGGCGCCGATGCTATACTGAACCTCGTAAGAAGTGCAGGAAAGAATGACCTTGTGTTATGCCTTATTTCCGGAGGAGGATCAGCTCTGCTTCCCCTTCCCTTTCATGGGCTCACCCTTAAGAACAAGCAAGATACCATCAAAGTGTTGCTCTCTTGCGGTGCGACAATCCACGAAATAAACGCGATACGAAAGCACACTTCCCTTGTTAAGGGCGGCAGGCTTGCCCGGGCAGCATATCCTGCCACCCTTGTTTCGCTTATACTTTCGGACGTGGTGGGAGATGACCTTGATGTTATCGCATCTGGGCCCACTGTACCGGATTCAAGCACATTTTCCCGTTGCATGGAAATTTTCCACAAATATGACATCGTAAAAATAATACCCGAAACTGTTGTGAATCATATCGAATCCGGCGTTTCGGGAAAGATTCCCGAAACGCCAAAAACCGGCGATCCTGCTTTTGACAGAACGCTCAATCTAATTATCGGAAGTAACATTGAATCCATAATGGCCGCAAAACAACAAGCTGAAAGCTTGGGATACCAAGTCCTTGTCCTTTCTTCCATGATCGAAGGTGAAACCCGGCATGTTGCACATGTTCACGGAGCCATAGCAAAAGAGATAAAAAAAACCGGAAACCCTATCCCTACTCCCGCCTGCATTCTTTCCGGTGGCGAAACCACGGTAACTCTCAAAGGTAAAGGGCTTGGAGGGCGAAATCAGGAATTTGCTCTTGCTGCTGCAATTGATATTTCCGAAAAGGAAAATATTGTAATTCTGAGCGCCGGCACCGATGGAACCGACGGCCCAACAGATGCGGCCGGAGCAATTACTGACACCTATACCCTGAAGCGGGCCGAACAAATGGGATTAAATCCTTATCACTTTCTTTTAAAAAACGATTCATATCATTTTTTTCAGAAACTCGGCGATCTTTTCATGACAGGGCCCACAAACACTAATGTGATGGATTTAAGAATCATGCTTGTTGTTTAAATATATTAATTTAGATATTTTATATAATCACCACTTATGCGTGCAGTTATTCAAAGAGTAAAAGAAAGTTCCGTTTCCGTAAACAATGAAATAATCGCAAAAATTGGCAGCGGGCTTATGGTGCTCTTAGGCGTTGCCGAAACAGATAGGGTCGAAGATGCCGACTATCTGGCTGCCAAGATTGTAAACTTGCGGATTTTCGAAGATGAAAATCACAAGATGAACCTGTCTTTGCTTGATATTGGTGGTGACATGCTGGTTGTCTCCCAGTTTACATTGTTGGCTGACTGCCGTAAAGGCCGGCGACCTTCTTTTGTCCATGCCGCCGGACTTAATAAGGCGAATGATCTCTACGAGCGCTTTGTAGAGCAAGTACGTCAAAAAGGCGTTAACGTTGCAACAGGTCGATTCCGCGCCATGATGGACGTATCGTTGATCAATGATGGCCCGGTGACACTTATCGTGGAAAGCCGATAATTACATGCGGCATTAGTTTGCAAGGAATTATGAGTTTCACGTCAAAATCGGCAATATTCTTATTGAGATCCGCCACTTGGACTTTCGTACTGTTTTTTTGTATATCGGGTGCGGTGCAACCTGAAAATCTATATGCAGGCAAACTCGATAGTTTACATAATCTTATCGGAAATCAGGATGCCATACTGGTTGCGGACCCGCAAGGCAAGGTTATTTTTTCAAAAAATGCCGGCATGCAGCTGGTTCCAGCATCTACCCTGAAAATACTCACCGCTCTTGTGGCTCTGCATTACATGGGCCCGGATTACAGATTTGCTACAGAGTTCTACCTGGATAAAAAGTCAAATCTCAAAATAAAGGGGTTCGGCGATCCCCTTCTCATATCAGAAACTTTAGCTGAAATCGCCAAGGATCTTGCAGCACGGTTTGGCACAGAGTCGAGCAATATCAACGATCTGATTTTAGATGACTCATATTTTAATGCCACAATCGAAATTCCCGGTGTTACATCTTCTTATGAACCTTATGATGCACCAAACGGAGCTTTGTGTGTCAATTTCAACACGGTTCACTTCAGGCGCAACCAAAACGGCGTCTATGTCAGTGCTGAACCCCAGACCCCCCTTCTGCCGTTCGTATTTGCAAAAATAAATGCATCAGGTATAGATCAGGGCAGAATTATACTTTCCCGAAATAGAAATGAAATCACACTGTACGCTGGTCATCTTCTTTTATATTTTCTGAAAAAAGAAGGGATAAAATCAAACGGCAGGGTCAGGATGGGCATGGTTCGAAAAGATGTCGAAAAGCTCATCTATAGGTACGTTTCCAGGTTTTCATTGGCACAGGTTATATCAAAGCTTTTTGAATATTCAAACAATTTTGTGGCCAACCAGTTACTCATTTCCGCAGGGGCAAATGCTTACGGCTCTCCCGGAACACTGTACAACGGTGTTCGCGCAGCAACAACTTACGCAAAGAACATTCTTGAAATCGATAATATACGCATTGTTGAAGGTTCAGGAATATCGAGAAAAAACCGGATTTCGGCAGGTGATCTTTACAAAATCCTCAAAGCATTTTCACCGTACCACTTTCTTATGCACCAAACCGGCAAAGCGTTTTACAAGACCGGCACCCTACACGGCATCAATACACGAGCCGGCTATATCGAAAATGCAAAAGGAGAGTTGTACTGCTTTGTCGTGCTGATAAATACTCCTGGAAAGACGCCAAAGCATATCATGGATATACTTCTACATGCTCTGGATTAACCATCTGGATTCTGACCTTTTGTAATAGAGGCATAAGCACTGTGGTTGTGGATCGACTCGAAGTTTTCCGCACTCACGGAAAACCAAGTTATGTTGCTGTCCTTTTTCAGTTTATCTGAAATATCACGCACAATATCCTCAACAAACTTGGGGTTCGAAAACGCCTTTTCAGTCACATGTTTTTCATCAACACGTTTCAGGACAGAATATACATCGCATGAAGCAGCACTCTCCACCAGTTCGATCATATCTTCGATCCAGATAAATTTATGAAACCGAGTGCTGAGCCGGACTTGCCCCCGCTGATTATGGGCGCCTACTTCACTGATTTCCATGGAACACGGGCAGACAGAAGAAATCGGGACAACGACTACTGATACAAGATCGATTTTGCCATCATGATCGCTTGACCCCAAAAAACTGCAAGTATAATCCATGAAACCCGGGGAACTGCTGACTGGAGATTTTTTTTCAATAAAATAAGGAAAAGTCACTTCAATGTTGGCCGAAGCCGCGTCTAAACTTTTTTTCATCTGCCCAAGTATTTCTGATATCTTCTTTAAAGAAACCTCCGGACGGAATAAATGGAGCATTTCTACAAAACGGCTCATGTGGGTCCCCTTATAGTTATGGGGCAGATCTACATACATGTTTATCGTGGCTACAGTATGCTGAAACTTGTTTTTCCGGTCAAGAACAGTTATGGGGTATTGAAGATTCTTAATACCGACCTTGTCGATGGGTATGTTGCGATTATCGAGCTGATTTTGAATATCTTTCATTTTAATAAATACTCTGTCTTAACATGACTCATGGCCCTGAATATATTCCCTTTGACTTTCCTGTTGCTTTTGTAAAGCTGTTTTAAAAGCGTCTTTATTTCTTGCCGTTTTGATACTTTTGCACTAGGGCATGGATTGACAAAAACCGGCCAACCCTTTTCTTTTGCAAAACGCCCTATAACATCCTCATCAACAAAAGCAAGGGGTCTTATCAATGTGAACCTTTCCTGAAAAAAAGTCTGGAAAGGCATCATGGTGCTTATCTCTCCAGCATAGCATATATTCATGAATAGGGTCTCGATTATATCGTCCTTGTTATGCCCGAGAGCCAGTTTATTGCAACCAAGTTCATCCGCAATTTCAAAAAGGCGTTTTCTGCGCAACCTGGAACATAAGAAACAGGGATTTTCCCGATTTTGTGAGCTGTGCGCCAAAATTCCATAATCGGTATGCTCAACCCTGAGTTCAAATCCTGTTTTATTCCAATAATCGGCAAGGGGTTCGCTTAAGCCTTTTTCAAACCCTGGATCAATATAGACTGCAAAGAGCTCATAATTTATGGGTACACGTGACTGACGCTCATTTAATATCCACATCAAAGTAAAGCTGTCTTTTCCTCCTGAAAGCCCCACTAAGATTCGGTCCCCGTCAGATATCATATTATACCGGTGCAAAGCCTTGCCAACTTTTCTGTTCAGCACCTTATATGTATAACTGCCTTTCGACAAAAGATATGTTTCGGCCCCCTTTTGATTTGCAAATTATCCATGGAATTTGCTATTGATACAGCAACTTATCAATAAGTTATCAGAGCCCACTGGTGGACAAATCTAATATATCATCCAACTCCAAAACTTATTGAAAAGTTAGAGAATATATTAATTTTCTTCATTATCTTCTTTTTCAGTGATTTTGCCTGCAGCGATTTCCCGCAGAGAAACGACAATATCTTCATTCTTTGGTGAGCTCACCAAGTATTCTGATCCCTCACGGATCTGTCTTACACGCCTGGTAACCATGTTAACCAGTTTAAAACGGTTTGGTACACGTTTCAAGCAGTCTTCTATTGTTATACGCGCCACGAAAAACCTCCATAGTTAAAAATCCAGGCCCAAAGGACCTGGTTTTGGATTAACCCTGAAAGGGTTTACTACCAATAATTTTAAATCCGAAATCAAATGCCCGCCAGCCATTGCCCGGTTTGCATTATGGTGCCTATTTGCTCCTGCCTCTTATAAATAATCCTTTGCAAGAATCTCCGCTATCTGAACCGTGTTTGTTGCAGCTCCCTTTCTGATATTGTCAGCCACGACCCACATATTAATACCGTTTGGAATCGATTCATCTTCACGGATGCGACCAACCAGGGTCAAATCCTGACCGGCAGCATCAATGGCAAGCGGATAAATGTTGTTTTCCGGGGCATCTACAACTTTAACGCCGGCCGCCTTTTCAAGGAGAGACCTGGCCTGATCCGCCGAGATATGTTCAATCGTCTCAATATTGATCGATTCAGAATGGCCAAAAAAGACCGGCACACGAACTGTTGTTGCTGTAACCCCAATGGTATCGTCCTCCATGATTTTTCTTGTCTCGAAAACCATTTTCATTTCTTCTTTTGTATAACCGTTCTCTAAAAACACATCGATGTGCGGCAAACAATTAAAAGCGATGGTATGAGGATAGACCTTATTCTCACAATCTTTAAAATCGAGAATTGCCCTGGTCTGATAGTCAAGTTCATCAATAGCTTTTTTCCCGGTTCCGGATACAGACTGATATGTTGAAACAACAACCCGTTTTATTCCGCATTTTTTATGCAAGGGAAAAAGTGCAACAACCAGCTGGATGGTCGAACAGTTCGGATTTGCTATGATCCCTTTATTAGTGTATTGTGCTACCGCATGAGGATTTACTTCGGGAACCACAAGAGGAACCTCAGAGTCCATGCGCCATGCACTTGAATTGTCAATAACCACGCACCCGTCTTTGGCGGCAAAAGGTGCATATTTTTCGCTTGTTCCGCCCCCTGCTGAAAAAAGGGCAATGTCAACACCCTTAAAAGAACTCTCTGTCAATTCCTCAACAGCAACCGCATCACCCATGAAATCGAGCTTACGCCCCAAAGAGCGACTGGAGGCTAAAAATCTAATTGATTTAACCGGAAATTTTCTCTCCTCAAGACAAGTTATCATCTGATTTCCGACAGCACCTGTTGCTCCCACAACGGCAACATTAAATTTCTTTTCAGACATGATCAATTTCCTTTTTAGGCGGCAATCCCACATTCTCTTATTTCTTCAGTAGTGCTCGCCGCCTAAATTTATAGAGAAGTAACCGATAATGCAACCAAATCGTCGAAATTAATCCTTTTTATCCCAAAAGACCGGTGACTTAAATTAACAATGACCATAAATCATGACGATCATGGCAAAATAGGACTCGACTTTTGCTCGTCTATTTCAGTGGTTTCGGCCTTTTGTCGTTTTGTTTCTTTATAATGTCGCATGGTGATGAAAGGACCTGAAATGACATAGGCAAGCCCTAATAGAAAAAGGGCAATGGATGGCTGTGCAGCAATAAAAATAAATATCAGGATTACTGCAACCAGAACATTGAAATTCATCTTTCTAAACAGCTCCGGCTTTTTGAAACTGTTGTATTTTAGGGTGCTTACCATTAAAAAGGAAAGCATATATAAAAAGACTAGAATGAATATGGGATTTACTTGCCCTGCAATACCAACCTTGTGACAAAACAAAACAGTTGTTGCCGACATGCCTGCTCCGGCTGGTATCGGGAGTCCTACAAAGTAATCACTGCTTATGGTACCCACCTGGGAGTTGAAACGTGCCAGGCGGAGAGCGCCACACGCCATGAAAAGGAATGCAGCCAGCCAGCCGATTCTTCCTAACGGTTTAAGAGCCCACAAATATATCATCACGCCTGGTGCAAGGCCAAAAGATATAAGATCTGCCAGGGAATCGTATTCAGTACCGAATTTACTGGTAGTATTGGTAGCCCTGGCAATTTTACCGTCCATAATATCTAACATTATTCCAATAATAATTGCTACAGATGCGGCAATAAATTTGCCGCCTATGGATGCTATTACAGCATAGAAGCCGCAGAAAAGATTAAGCGATGTAAATATGTTGGGCAGAATGTAAATTCCGCGACGCGATCCTTCTTTTTTAAATCTTTTTCTTCTTTTCATGGCAAAACTCCCAAAACAGACGTCCCTGCCTTTACTCTATCTCCAACAGCCAAATTTAAATTTGTGTCAGGCGGAAGATAAACATCGAGACGTGATCCAAAACATATTAAACCAAAACGCTGCCCACCGGCGACAAGGTCACCCTCCTGTATCTTGCAGATTATTCGCCTTGCAATCAAACCTGCAATCTGGACCACGCAAATATTTTTTCCTTCTTTGGTTTCAAGAAAAACCGCATTGTGTTCGTTAAGTCTTGAAGCCTTATCAAGATTGGCGGAAAAAAATTTTCCTGGGTAGTAACTAATCGTTTTTACGCGCCCTTCATGGGGAATTCGATTTACATGAACATTGAAAATCGACATGAAGATACTGATCTTAATGCATTCACCTTTAAAAAACGGACTGTTGTCCTCAGGACCCACCAAAATAACCTTGCCGTCGGCCGGTGCAACCACAGTACCATTATCACTGGGAATAACACGATCCGGGTCCCTGAAAAAATAACAGATAAAAAAGGTGATAGCAAGACAGATAAGGGCCGGAGCGGTTAGCTCCAAAGTAGCGAATACAGCAGTTGTAAATGCAGAGGCAAATATAAAAGGATAGCCAGCGCTTGCCACAGGAAAGGCCGTATGGCTCGGTGGATTAGACCAGGAAAATTTATCCATTCAATGTGCCTTGATTCAATTTACATTTACAGTATTCGGATAAAGCTTATAAACTTAAAATATATATATTTATCAAAACCAGACAGTGTTGTCAACGATAAGGGAAAACCTTTATTGTTAAACCAAAATCCTGCAAGATTCTTTTTTCCCCTTAAAATTAATTTCTGCATCAGACTTTCTGATGTAATGAGGCACAAATGTAGCGACATCATCTGTATCGGCGTTTTCGAATCTATTCATGCTAAGATGCGCCACAGTTGAAGCTCGGATTGTATTTTGAAAAGTCGGTGCAAAATGTGCGAGATTACCTATCTTATTTAATATTGTTTCTTGATAAAGCCTGGCGCCATTCCCCACAAATAGGCATGCCTCATTAAGGTCGCGTACAGCTTTTTCAGGGGAAAACACCTGCTCCTCGATCTCCTTTTTCAAATTGCCGTCTAGAAACCTGTAGCGGGCACAATAGACCTCCCCTCTTCGCGCATCTAATAGCGGACAGATGAGATATGAAGAAAGAGATGCCTGCATGGCAAGTACGTCAAGGCTTGAAACACCCACAACAGGTTTACCGGATGCCACCGCAAGCCCCTTGACCGAGCTTATTCCGATACGCACACCGGTAAAAGTTCCAGGCCCCCTGGTGACAGCAAAACCGTCCAGTTCAGAGACAGTTAGGCCTGACAAACCGGTGACAGTATTTATCATCTCCATTAAATGTTTCGAATGGGTCTGCTCCCTGACTATCGTCACTTCAGCCAACAGGGATTCATTATCAACAATGGCAACACTACAGCTTTTTGTAGCCGTATCAACTGCAAGTATTCTCATAAGCAATAGGTGATGGGTTAAAGTTTAATGGCAAGCGAAAGAACTTTATCCATATTCTTTACGGGAACAAAGCTGATTTTATGCTTTACGTTAGATGGAATCTCAGCCAGATACCTTCTATTCTTTTCGGGAATAACGATTGTACTAATTCCGGCCCTTAACGCGCCCAACGCTTTCTCTTTCAAACCTCCTACAGGAAGAACCCTACCCCTTAGTGTGATTTCACCTGTCATGGCAACATCTTTATGTACCGGTTTATTCGTCAAAGCAGAAATAAGAGCTGTAGCCATTGCAATCCCGGCCGATGGCCCGTCTTTTGGTATTGCACCCGCCGGAACGTGAATATGTACATCCATATTATCAAAAATATTTTTTTTAACGCCTAAAGAGGCAAGGTTAGCCTTGGCATAGCTAAGGGCTGCACGTGCAGACTCCTGCATAACATCTCCAAGCTGACCGGTTATGATTAACTCTCCCTTGCCACCAATTAAAGACGCCTCTACATAAAGAACCTCACCACCGACCTGGGTCCAGGCAAGTCCGGTGGATAAACCGACTTGACTGCTTTCCTGATCCATTTCAGGAAAATATTTGGGAACACTCAGGTATTTATGCAAGTTGTTTTTTGTAATCCGAAAAGGACCTCTATCTCCTTCGGCAATTTTTCGCGCCACCTTGCGGCAAAGAGTTCCTATCTCGCGCTCAAGATTCCTTAATCCAGCCTCAGAAGTATACTCTGTTATAATCTGAATCAATGCGCCCGGTGTGATGGACATGGGTTTGGCCTTTAATCCATGCTCCCTGATCTGTCGCGGAATAAGGTGCCTTTGGGCAATAATCGTTTTTTCTTCTTCTGTATATCCGGCAAGAGGAATAACTTCCATCCTGTCAAGCAGCGCTGACGGGATGGTATCTGTCAAGTTGGCAGTGAGGATAAACATGACCTTGGAAAGATCAAAGGGTAAGTTAACGTAGTGATCACTAAAAGCCGAGTTCTGTTCTGGATCAAGAGCCTCTAAAAGGGCTGAAGAAGGATCGCCACGAAAATCAGAGCCAAGCTTGTCGATCTCGTCCATCATGAAAACAGGATTGTTTGCACCACTCTGCTTCAAACCATGCAATATACGTCCCGGCATGGAACCGATATAAGTACGACGGTGTCCTCTGATTTCTGCTTCATCACGAATGCCACCCAGAGAAATACGAACGAATTTACGTTTCATGGCGCGGGCAATAGCCTGACCCAGGGAAGTCTTTCCCACACCAGGAGGGCCCACAAAACAGAGAATTGGACCTTTCATCCTTGGATTCAATTTACGTACGCTCAAATATTCCAGTATGCGATCCTTTACTTTGTCCAACGCAAAATGGTCCTTGTTGAGGACCTTTTTGGCGCGTTTGATATCGAATACATCTTTGGTCGATTTACTCCAGGGCAAATCAACCAACCAGTCCAAATATGTTCGCACAACTGAAGCTTCGGCTGAGTCAGGATGCATCTGCTCCATACGTTTCAGCTGTTTTAAAGCTTCTTTATCAGCCTCCTTTGACATCCTGGCACTTTTTATCTTTTTTTTGTAATCCTCGACTTCCTGTGCTTTGTCATCGGACTCCCCGAGTTCCCTGTGAATCGCCCTCATCTGTTCTCTTAAAAAGTAATCTCGCTGGCTTTTTGAAATTTCATCTTTAACATCAGACTGGATCTTAACCTGCATGGATGATAGTTCCACTTCACGTGAGAGCAAGTCGTTGACTTTCTTGAGACGTTCCACAGGATCGATCAGTTCGAGTAGAATCTGGGATTCATCAATTTTTAATCTAAGATTTGAGGCAACGAGATCAGCAAGTTTCCCAGGATCATCTATGCTTTCTAAAATAGTGCCGACATCACTGGTCATTTCGCCACGCAAAGCCAGAATCTTTTCGGAGTGCTCCCGAACATTCCGCATCAGGGCTTCAATTTCAAGATTGATTTCCTTTACCGGTTCCTCCTCAATAATTTCAATTTTTACACGATACAAGGATTTCTTTGAAACGTATTTAACAATCCTTGCCTTGGCGATACCCTGGACAAGGGCCTTGACACTACCATCTGGAAGTTTCAACATTCGCAGTATCCTGCTAACAGTGCCAACCGAAAAAATTTGATCCTGCTCCGGGTTTTCGATACCTGGGTCCTTTTGTGTGGCCAAAAACAAATATCCGTTCTTTGCAACTGCCTCTTCCACAGCGCGAACCGATTTTTCGCGTCCAACAAAAAGAGGGAGAAGCATGTCATTAAAAATCACAATATCCCGTACCGACATCAAAGGAAGTGTTTCAGGTAAAGTTGCATCCTTTTCATCTTCTTCAATAATACTGATAAGATCATCTTTGTCAGTTTCTGCCATTGTTGCCCTGCCTCGATTATTATATTTTCCCTTTCCACAACCTGCGGATCAACATGCAAAAGGCTGTATGCTACAGAATTTGCGAAAAGGTTTGAATAGAAGACAATATTTTAATAAGACATAATAAGACATAATTCTCTTTTTACAATATCAATCTTAGTGAACTCGTAAAAAGTGAAGCTCCCCACCCTAAAGGGCGGGGCTTCCCGGTGAGGATTTTTTCAATTTCATATAGCTCCCCTCGACCCCGCCTTAAAAGGCGTGGCTTGCGGGGAGCAGACCGGTCGAATTCATCACATTTTAGATTTTATTATCATCAGATACAGGAAGTTAACTTTTTTTTCAGCACCTGGGGTTAAGATTTTTTCTTCCAGTCGATATCAACTATGTCTTGGGAAGAGGTTTTAGCTAAAGGTTCGTTGATTTGGGAAAGCCCCCATTTCAGCATGTTTCGATACGCCTCGATTGGCGGACTCAGATCAAATGCTTTGACAGCTTCTTTTCTCCGAACCTCATCGGAAGAACAATTGCAAAAATGCTAATTATAAAAGCCAGTGAAAACGATCCAATAATCCATATCCACTCTAAAACGTTTAATGCCCTTTCCCTGATTCCTGCCATAAAAATGTTGTAAACCGGGCCGGCCTCAAGCAAGATCACGGCGCCTACATATCCTGCACATACCATCATAAAGAGAAGTCCGCCGAAACTTGTAACAGTTTGGGCCGGATTTTCGGATTTGAAATCCGGATACGCTGCGCCGAAACCGATCCCAATGGATACAACCACCGGAACCATT
>PVMS01168255.1_pt1 | contig 15180 bp, 14 predicted proteins | sample 1853461 | NCBI WGS metagenome assembly PVMS01 (sample SAMN08582032, study PRJNA380276) | Marine sediment metagenome, whole genome shotgun sequencing project. | isolation source: ocean sediment barecode stripped | collected 2017 | reverse complement strand
CAGAATTAAGCGCCGATCAGCCTGTCCGTGCTGCGGGCAGGGTGTGTGCGAACTGTAGGAGCGTGCTTTGCGCGCGATTCTTTTTAGTCTCTGCAGGTCGCGCGCAAAGCACGCTCTTACATTCGCGAGCAAGACTCGCTCCTACAACGAGCTTTTTGAAGTACGCTTGCTCAAAGATGCCAGGACTGAAGGTTACGTTCAATTTCACGTTTGAAGGTCAGTTCATCCGGCTCTACCTTTGAAGGCCAGTGCTGCACCAGTTGGCCGTCGCGGCCAAACAGGTATTTGAAGAAGTTCCAGGTCGGCAGAATGTCCCGGGTATATTCTTCGCGCAATGCGATGAACAGGGGGTGGGCGCCACGGCCAGAGATGGTCTGCCTGGTGGTCATCGGAAAACTGACTTGATAGCGGCTGCTGCAAAATTCCATTATTTCTTCTTCGCTGCCGGGTTCCTGTGCACCAAAGTCATTACATGGAATGCCAATAACCACCAGTCCACTGGGCATGTACTCTGTCCACAGGTTTTGAAGCTTTTTATATTGCGGTGTATATTCGCATTCCGAAGCGGTATTGACGATCAGCAAAGGCTGTCCTTTCCAGCGTTCCAGCGGCATAGTGGCGCCCCCGATTGAGCGGAAAACAAATTCATGTACGCGCATGATCGACTCCTGTTTCTATTGATAAATATCAGGATGGATGAGTCCAGTTTACTGCACAATCAAGTATAATTCCCTTTTGGGGCACGTGTTAACTGGCCCTGATGAGTTATCACAAAACTTTATCTGATTTTCCAGGGGTATTGACGTGGTCAAAGTGCGTAAGGCGCTGATTTCGGTGTCGAACAAAGAAGGTCTGACCGGGTTCGCCCGGGGATTGGCTGAACTTGGAGTGAAAATTATTTCCACTGGTGGCACCGCCAGAGTGTTAAGAGATGCCGGTCTGGAAGCAGTCGATATCAGCGAGGTGACCGGCTTCCCTGAGATGCTCGATGGCCGGGTTAAAACACTGCACCCCAAAATTCACGGTGGCTTGCTGCACCTGCGGGAAAACCAAGAGCACGTCAGGACCATCGCCGAACATGATATTGAGCCGATCGATATGGTGGTCGTCAATCTCTACCCATTTGAACAAACCGTAGCGTCCGGTGAAGTCGAACTTGAAGCCGCCATCGAACAGATCGATATCGGTGGACCGAGTATGGTGCGTAGCGGCGCCAAGAATTACAAGTCGGTGGCGGTGATAACCAACCCGGCTCACTACGGTGAAATTCTTGAAGAAATGAAATCCAGCGATGGCCGGGTGAGTGACCAGACTTTAAGCCGCCTGGTTGTTGAAGCTTTTGAACACACCTCTTTGTATGACAGAGCCATTCACGGGTTTCTTCAGCACCGTTTGCAGGGTGAACTTGATTTCCCAGAGCGTGTGACAATGACCTTCACCAAGGCTCAAGACCTTCGTTACGGGGAAAATCCGCATCAGAAGGCTGCCTTTTACCGCCAGGAAAGCGATCCCGGCGAAGCCAGTATCGCCGGCGCCAAACAGATCAATGGCAAGGAACTCAGTTATAACAATATTGCGGATTTGGATGCGGCCTTAAACGTCGTGAAAGAATTCGCTGATGTTCCTGCGGTTAGCATCATCAAACATGCCAACCCTTGTGGTGCGGCGGTGGTCGCAGTCGACGCCGGTATCGAAGAAGCCTATAAGAAAGCTTTTGACAGTGATCCTGTGTCAGCTTTTGGTGGCGTCGTGGCGTCTAATCGCCCGGTAAATATGGCGATGGTTAATGCGATTGGCAAGACCTTTCTTGAGTGTGTTGCCGCACCGGGTTTTGAGCAAGATGCACTGGCGGCCCTCAAAGCGAAAGTGAATCTTCGTCTGCTTGAAGTTGATTTTGAAAAGCGTGTGCCTCAATCGACGCCGGGCCTCGGTCATGAACACCTGACCTTGAAAAAAGTGACGGGTGGCTTGTTGCTCCAGGAGCGCGATGTGAAGCGGGTGATGAAGGAAGATTGCAGGGTTGTCACCCAACGCCAGCCTGAAGTTTCTGAATGGGAAGATTTATTCTTTGCGTGGAAAGTGATGGTTCATGTGAAGAGTAACGCCATTCTCATGGCGAAGGGCGGTCAGACCGTTGGTGTTGGCCCGGGACAGTGCAACCGTGTTGGATCTGTAAAAATTGCCGCTGAGATGGCTGGCGAAAAAGCGCAGGGCGCCGTGTTGGCCTCCGATGCTTTCTTCCCCTTCCGTGACGGCGTTGATGCTGCGGCCAGGGCGGGCATCAAAGCGATTATTCAGCCGGGCGGTTCGAAAAAAGATGATGAAGCGATCGCAGCCGCCAATGAAAATGGCATTGCCATGGTGTTTACGGGCATGCGGCACTTTAACCATTAGGTACTTCAACAATTAGTTACTTCAACTATTAGTCACTTTGGCAACATCGATCGGGAGAATATTCAATTATGGCAACCATCATTAATGGCGTAACAACCGCCCAGGAAATAAAGGATGAAATTGCGGAAAAAGTCAGGATAATCCGTGAACAGGGCGGCAAAATACCGCATCTGGCAGCCGTTCTGGTCGGGGATGACGGTGCCAGCCAGGCCTATGTTGGCGGCAAGGTAAAGGCCTGTGAATTTGTCGGCTTCAAATCTACCCTGAAGAAACTTGATGCGGATATAAGTGAGGAAGAACTGCTGCAGGTCGTTGATCAGCTAAACGATGATCCTGACATCGACGGGTATATTGTTCAGTTGCCGCTTCCGGCACACATTTCAGCCAAGAAGGTTACCGAGCGTATCCTGCCAGAAAAAGATGTCGACGGATTTCATCCTGTCAATGTGGGCAGAATGGTCAAGAATCTGCCTGCCTACATTTCAGCCACACCGTTTGGCATCATGCAGTTGCTGGAGAGATACGGGATCGAAACGGAAGGGAAACATTGTGTCGTGATCGGCAGAAGTGACATTGTCGGAAGACCGTTGAGTATTCTTTTATCCAGGAAATCCAAGCCGGGAAACTGTACCGTAACAGTTTGTCATTCAAGGACCCCGAATATCAAGGAATTATCGCTGCAGGCAGATATCGTCATCGCCGCACTGGGTATACCTGAATTCCTGACCGGCGATATGGTGACCGACGGTGTAGTGGTCATAGATGTGGGTATTTCACGTGTTCCCGATGCGAGCAAACCCAGGGGTTATGCATTGAAAGGCGATGTGAAATACGATGAAGTGGAGCCCAAGGCCAGCTTTATTACCCCGGTACCGGGCGGTGTTGGCCCCATGACAATTGCAGCCTTGCTCCATAACACCTTGCTGGCCTCACAAAAAGAAATTTACAAATAAGCAGTTATATACAAAGAACTACGTTGGCTCCGGGCAGCAGGTCACCCAACGCCCGTAATGGTGCCATCCGGTAATAACTCAACCAGTTCTGCCTTGGGACGCCTGGGCAAGCCGGGCATACGCATGATATTGCCGGTCAGAATGACCAGGAAACCCGCACCCGCGCTGACCTGTATATTTCGGACAGTAACCTGGAAGTCACGTGGCCGGCCGACCAGGGTCGGGTCATCCGACAATGAACTCGGCGCCTTGGCGATACACACCGGCAATTTGTCCAACCCCAGTTGCGCAATGATTTTCAAATCTTTCTCGGCGTCTTTGCTAAACGCCACATCATCGGCGCCGTAAATTGCCTTGCATACCTTGCGTACTTTCTCATAGACCGTGTCACTGAGTTCGTACTGGGGTGTATAGGGCTTGTTTTTCCCAATAGATTTCATCACTTCCCGGGCCAGATCCACAGAGCCCTTACCGCCTTCGGTAAAATGGCGTGACTCCGCAAACGAAACACCGTGTGCTTCCACCCGTTCGCGGACGATGCGAATTTCTTCATCGGTATCATTCACAAAACGGTTTAACGCGATCACAGGATATTTATTGAACTTGGCCACACTTTCGATGTGCTTGTCGAGGTTTTCCAAGCCGCCCCTGACGGCTTCCACATCAGGCTGATCAAGCGCGTCCTTGGCTTTGCCGCCATGCAGTTTCAAAGCCCGTACAGTGGTCACCACCACGACTGCATCGGGGTCAAGGCCGGCAGACCGGCACTTGATGTCAAAAAACTTCTCCGCGCCAAGATCAAAACCAAAACCCGCTTCTGTCACCGTCCAGTCGGCAAAGTGCATCGCCATCCGGGTCGCAAAAACACTGTTGCAGCCGTGCGCAATATTCGCGAACGGCCCACCGTGCATGAGGACAGGTGTGCCTTCCAGGGTTTGCACCAGATTGGGGTGCACGGCATCGCGCAACAACGCCATCATGGCTCCGGTAATATTGAGCGCTTTCAAATAGACCGGCTCACCCCCCCAGGTTGTTCCGAGCAAAATGTTATCCAGCCTTGCACGCAGGTCATCCACATCATTGGCCAGGCACAGGATGGCCATGATTTCAGACGCCGCGGTAATATCAAAACCACCTTCACGCGGTATACCCTGCATCCTGCCGCCGAGACCAATCACTATCTTGCGCAGGCTGCGGTCGTTCATATCCATGACCCGACGCCAGATAACCTGGCGCGGATCGAGCCCGAGTTTATTGCCCTGGAAGATATGGTTATCGACGCTGGCAGAAATCAGGTTGTTGACCGTCGTGATGGCATGAAAATCGCCGGTAAAATGCAGATTGATTCGATCGACCGGGACAATCTGGCTGTAACCGCCACCGGTCGCGCCACCCTTGATTCCGAGACAGGGACCGAGGGAGGGTTCGCGCAGGGCCAGGCAAACTGATTCACCCAGGCTGTCCAGCGCTTGTCCCAGGCCGATTGATGTCGTGGTCTTGCCTTCACCGGCAGCGGTTGGAGTTGTTGCCGATACCAGGATTAAACGTGGATTGCCGGATCTTTTGCGCGGACGAGTAAGGGCGCTCAAATTGATCTTGGCCATTTCGTCACCGTAGGGCATCAGATCCTCGTTATCCACCCCCAACTTGGCAGCAATATCCGTAATGGGCCGCATGCTGGTTTGTTTGGCAATTTCATAATTAGTGAGCATAATTTTTTATTCCCTTTGTTGACCCGATCGGTTTGTTACTGGCCCCTGAAAAGGCCGGGGGATCAATGTTACTGGCCCGCTAACCAGGTCGCAAGGGACCAGATCAAGCAACTGCCATGTTGAACTCTCAGCTAGCAGGGGTGAGCCCGACTATCTCTCCATGATCGCAGCAACGCCCATGCCACCAGCGGTACAAATTGAAATCAATCCCCGACCAGACCCCGCTTGTTCCAGAATCTGGCCCAGGGTGCTCACGATTCGTGCGCCAGTTGCAGCAAAAGGATGACCAACGGCCAGGCTGCTGCCTTTGACATTGAGCCTGGAGTGGTCAATCGAACCGAGTGCTGCATCCAGCCCCAGCCTGTTTTTGCAGTAATCATCTGACTCCCAGGCAGCTAGCGTACACAACACCTGGGCCGCGAAGGCCTCGTGGATTTCACAAAAATCGAAGTCCTGCAAGGAATACCCGGTCCGCTGAAGCATTTCCGCAACGGCCACAGTGGGCGCCATCAATAGTCCTTCATCATTGACAAAATCCACCGATGCGGTGCGGCTTGCTGTGATGTAGGCCTGAACCTTCAGGCCTTGCTTTGTGGCCCAATCCTCTGAGGCGAGCAATATGGCCGCAGCACCATCGGTGAGCGGTGTACTGTTACCGGCGGTGAGAGTAGCTTCCGGTCCGGTGGAAAAAGCGGTGCGCAGGCTGGCCAGCTTATTCAAGCTGGTGTCGGGGCGGATGTTGTTGTCCCGGCTCACTCCACCCCAGGGTATGACGCATTCGTCAAAAAAACCGGCGTCGTATGCCGCTGCAGCCTTGTGGTGACTTTCCTGGGAGAGTTGGTCTTGATCCACCCGGGAAATTTTCCACTCGCGGGCCATTCGCTCACAGTGCTGTCCCATGGACATTCCCGTTCTGGGCTCACCGTTGGCCGGCAATACGGGCTTCAGTTCGGCGGGACTGAAGCCTTTGAATGCCTTCATACGCTGTTTGGTGCTGCGAGCAGCACCAAGCTTTACCAGCCGTTGAGAAAACTTGTGACCAAAAGTGATGGGTGGATCCGAAGTGGTGTCGGTACCGGCCGCAATGCCGCATTCAATCTGTCCACTGGCAATTTTTGCCCCGATGCTCATAGCCGCCTGCAAACTGGTTCCACATGCCTGTTGCATGGTGATTCCCGGTGTCAGCGGTGAAAGTGAGGTCGATAAAAGGGCCTCACGCGCCAAATTCCAGTCCCTGGAATGTGTTGTTACCGCGCCTGCCACCACCTCATCCAGTTGCACTCCATCCAGTTCAAAGCGATTTATCACGCCCTGGATGGCGCTGGATAGCATGTCCATATTGCTTTTGTCGGCAAATAGGGTATTGGAGCGGCAAAACGGGATGCGACTGCCGCCGATGACTGCGATTCTGCGAATTTTATCATCCATCTTTCTGCTCCTTGTTCGCCGCCGTTTTCTTTTCGGCCTTTGGTTTCTTTTCAGCCTTTGGTTTCTCTTCGGCCTTCGGTTTCTCTTCAGCCTTTGGTTTCTCTTCGGCCTTTGGTTTCTCTTCGGCCTTTGGTTTCACTTCAGCCTTTGGTTTCTCTTCAGCCTTTGGTTTCTCTTCAGCCTTTGGTTTCATTTCAGCCACGGCTGCGGGCACTACCTTGATCATGGTATTGGCCTGATCCTGTGCATGATGTTCCAGGTAAAACAACGGCCCGCCACGGAAGGGGGCGAAACCGGTTCCAAATATCATCCCGGCATCGAGTAAGTCTCTGTTATCGACAATCTGATCGGCCAGACAGGCCTGGCACTCTTCAAAGTAGGGCGCCATCAGTTCTTCGCCCAGCGTCTTGAGGTCTATGCCTTCACAAGCCTCCTTGTCCTTTTCCGGCTTGCCCTTTTTCCAGGTATAAAAACCCTGCCCGGATTTCTTGCCCAGTTTGCCCTGGTCGACAAAGGTCTTCAGCAGTTTGGCGTCTTCGGCGGAATCCTCACCGCCTAGCATGCCCATCACGTTCAGGCCGACATCCAGGCCCACGGTATCCGCCAGTTCCACTGGCCCCATCGGCATGCCAAAATCGGTGGCCGCTTTATCCAGTGCTTCCAGAGGTACCTGGCGTGTCCGGTGGATTCGCATGGCTGTCAGCATGTAGGGCGATAACACGCGGTTGACCAGGAAGCCGGGACTGCTTTTGACCGGCAAGGGGAAACGGTTGATCTGACCGCAAAATGCCGCGCCACGTTCAACTTCGAGCGGATCGGTTATGGAATCATGCACTACTTCGACCAGGGGCATTTTCGCCACTGGATTGAAAAAATGCAGACCGATCAGACGGCTGGGCCGCTCGAGTACACTGGATAATTCATGCAGCGGAATGGCCGACGTATTGGTTGCCAGAATTGCGCCTTTCTTCATTTTCGGTTCAATGATGCTGAACAACTCGCGCTTGGCATCGGCGTTTTCAAAGATGGCTTCGATAATCACATCGGCCCGGGCGACCCCGGAACCCTCGACATCAGCAATCAGGCGGCTTTGTGCAGCGGCAATGCGTGCGGGTGTTTTCAAACGCCGGGTAAACAGCTTTTTGGCACGTTTCAGCGCGGGATCAATGTATTTTAGTTCGCGATCCTGCAGGGTCACTTCCAGCCCCTGCAATACACACCAGGCGGCGATATCCCCACCCATCACTCCGGCGCCGATGATATGTGCCCGGCGCGCTTTGAAGTCACTGCTTTTGCCTTGAGTTTTAAGCTCTTCCATTAACCGGAATACGCGCCGCAGACCGCGTGAAGTGCTACCGGTGATCAAGCGGGCGTTGCGCTTTGCTTCCTCTTGCAACATGCGCACCGGATCGTCGCCGTGCTCTTCCCAGGCGTCAATCAGCTCAAATGGGGCAGGGTAGTGTTTCGGATTGGCCTTGGCCGCGGTTTGCTTGCGCATTTGCCCGGCCAGGAATTTTCGCGCCGGCCCGGTATTGCTGAGTTTTGCAATCCAGCCGGGGCCGCGGCTCTTGCGACCCTTGAGCACGGCCCGCCGGGCTGCCCAGCGCAATTCAGAATGAGGACTGACCAGTTGATCGACCAGGCCGAGGGACTTGGCCTGATGCGCCCTGAGCATGCGAGTCGTGAGCATCAGTTGCAGGGCCTGAAACCCTCCCATCTGGCGGGTGCTGCGCATGCTTCCGCCAAAGGCCGGATAGATGCCAAGTTTTACTTCAGGGAAGCCCAAGCGGGTCGCTTCAGTATTTTTTGCGATACGGAAATCAAAACACAGGGCCAGTTCAAGCCCCCCGCCCAGGCAATAGCCCTCGATGGTTACCGCGGTTGGAAAAGGCAGCGATTCTATGCGATTGAAAAGTTTGTGCGCCTCGCCCATGAAAACTGCGGCCTCTGCAGCGTCTTTGACCTGATCAAACTCGCGCACGTCCGCACCAACGATAAATGAGTTTTTCTTGCCGGATTGCAGCACCAGACCCTTGGGGGGCTCAGACTCCAGCCCGGAAACGATCTGCTCCAGTTCGGTCAGTACCTCGTTTGACAGGCTGTTGGCAGACTCTCCGGCGCGGTCCAGGGTCAGCCAGCAGACATCATCCATGTCCGTATCCAATCGCCAGTGCCTGTAGTCTGAATTGCTCATGTTTGTACTCCGTACGGTCAAGTATGGTCGGCCAAGTATGACAGATCAGTCAGTCGCAACCAACGATCAAGATCAATCCCGGGCGCAATCAGGGAAATATTAGACCAGCTTGACGCAGCAGTGCGGAAAGGGCAATCAGTGGTAAGCCGATAATTGCCGTCGGATCCTCCGATTGCATGGATTCCAGAAGTGATATTCCTGCCGCCTCGGACTTGAACCCGCCGGCGCAATCCAGCGGTTGATCGAATTGCACGTAGCGCTGGATTTCAGAGTCGGTCAATGTGCGAAACCTTACCTTTGTCACAATCAATGCGGCCGATTCAAAACCGGATTGCTGGCACTGCACGCTAACCGCTGTGAGAAACTGTACATTCTTTCCACTGAATCGGGCCAACTGACTGACGGCCCTTTCAACATTACCCGGCTTACCCAGAATCTGATCCTCAAATAGTGCAAGCTGGTCGGATCCAATAACCACCGCAGCAGGGTTCACAGCGGATATTACACCGGCTTTTTCCCGCGCCAGGCGCGCCACCAATTGATCTGCCAGCTCATTTTCAAGCGCACGTTCATCAACATCCGGTGAGAAAATATCGAATTCCACACCCAGTCGATGCAGCAACATTTTCCGGTATGGGCTGGATGAGGCTAGAATTAAACTTCTATTATGTGACTGTGATGGCATTTTTGTAGTAAAATAGGCGGTTTGTGTTGGGTTAAAGATTCAAAATCGCTGCTTATCATAGCTTTCGATCGCCCTGGTTCGCTTTGGCGTTTCCAGAAAAACCTTTTAAAGGACCTTGGGCGGTGGCTTGATGCATACGAGATTTTGACAGGAATTGTGACGCTATGTCCCGTGATTTTCCAGACTTGCTTGATCCGTGGAGAGCGGCGGACGGGCGGCGGGTGTTCCAGGGAACGATTCCACTGAAAAGAATGAAGCGCCTGCTGACCCTGCTGGAGTCCGATACGGGTGAAGCCCGGTTCAAGGTGCGTTTCGGTTACGACCGTCAGAAAGAACTGCTTATCCATTTGTCAGTTGATGCGGATTTGACACTGATTTGCCAGCGTAGCCTGAAAGCCTACAGTGAAGCGGTCAGGCGCAACAGTACTTTGATGGTGATCAGGGATCTGGCTGATCAGGAATGGATGCCTGAAACGTACGAGCCGGTGCTGGTGGAACATGGCCGCCTTGCGCTGGTCGATCTGGTCGAGGATGAATTGTTGCTGGGGGTTCCGCAGGTACCCAGAAACCCGGCTTTAGAAGAGATTGTTTTATTAAAAGATGGCAAGGAATTATCAACAGATGATGGGGTCGCACCCGCATCTGAACACCAGGAGGAGCGGCTTCAGCGGCCATTTGCCGGTTTGGCAGATCTGTTGAAAGAAGGCGCTCAGGATTAAACGAAACCAAAGAGTTAATATTCAGGAGTATTTTTTATGGCTGTGCAAAAAAATCGTAAAACCCCTTCCCGGCGCGGAATGCGCCGCTCGCATGATTCGCTGAAGGCGCCCACGCTTTCAGTTGATCCAACCACGGGAGAGACGCACATTCGGCACCATGTCACCCCGGAAGGCTATTACCGGGGCAATAAAGTCATCGACACACCCATCATTGACTTTGACGAAGAATAAATGTGACTGAAACACCGGTTCTGGCCCTTGACGCTCACGGCGGGGATGATGGCCTGGACATTACGCTGCCGGCGGCGCTGGCGGCACTGGAATCGGAACCATCACTGCAAATTATCCTGGTTGGCCAGTTGCAGAAACTCGAGGCACGGCTTGGCGCATTGAAATCGCAAGTTAGCGACCGCCTGAGCCTGCACGGCGCTGATTCGGTCCTGCCGATGGATGCAAAGCCCGGCGAGGTCCTTCGGCGGGGACAGGGCAGCAGTATGTGGAATGCGTTTGAGTTGGTCGCCAGCGAACAAGCCCATGCTTGTGTCAGCGCCGGCGGAACCGCGGCAATGATGGTGCTCGGGGTGAAACTGATCGGCATGTTGCCTGGAATTCAGCGACCGGTGCTGATGACATACTTGCCCAATCTGAAAGGCCGGACGGGACTGATTGATATCGGCGCCAATCTCGATGTCAGTGCAGAACAGCTGGTTCAATTTGCGGTGATGGGTTCGGTTACGGCAAGATTGGTTGAGGGTCTGCCCAACCCGAGCGTGGCCTTGTTGAATGTCGGGCACGAAGACAGTAAAGGCCACCAGGTGGTGCGAACCGCTCACGAAATGCTCAGCAAGTTACCCCTGAACTACATCGGGTTCATTGAAGGCAACGATATTTTCGATGGCAAGGTGGATATTGCGGTTTGTGATGGATTCGTTGGAAACCTCATACTCAAATCCGCCGAAGGCCTGGCCAGGATGTTATCGGCGGACTTAAGCGCGGTTTTCAACCGCAATTGGGCGAGCAGGCTGGGCAAGAGACTGGCGGGTCCGGCATTGCGTGATTTGCTGGAACACCAGGACCCCTCGGCGCATAATGGTGCGCCACTGCTGGGCTTGAAAGGGGTGGCGGTCAAGAGCCACGGCGGGACGGATTGCAAGGGACTGACTCAGGCCATTCTTGAAGCAGGACGGGAAGCGGGGCGGCAGGTGCCGAAAACAATAGAAGCTTCGATCCACGAATATCACCTGGAGATGAGTGCGTGATTTATTCAAGATTAGCCGGTACCGGCAGTGCCCTTCCGGAGAAAGTAGTCACCAATCACGACCTGGAAAAAATAATCGAAACCAGTGACCAGTGGATTCAGGAAAGAACCGGAATTCGGGAAAGGCGAATTTCTGCAGACGGAGAAACGACGGGTGTGCTGGCTGAACAGGCCTGCCGCAGAGCACTGCAGGCAGCCCAGGCGGAGCCCGATGAGATCGACCTTTTTATTATCGGCACAACTACACCTGACCTGATCTTTCCCAGCACAGCTTGCCTGATTCAGAAAAATCTTGGGCTGCCAGATTGCGCTGCCTTTGATGTCAATGCCGCTTGCTCGGGTTTTATCTATGCACTCAGTATTGCGGATAAGTACATTCGCTGCGGTGATGCCAAAAAAGCACTCGTGTGTGGCGCAGAGACTCTTTCCGAACTGATTAACTGGGACCGCAGGGAAACTGCCGTACTGTTCGGCGATGGCGCCGGCGCGGTGGTGCTGGAGGCTTGCGAGGAACCCGGAATTCTTTCTACCCATATTCACGCCAACGGTAACCATGCCGACCTGCTCAATAGTGACGTCGGGGTTTCACGTGGATTTGAAAATTTAAAGCTGAATCACGGCAAAGCCGAGATAAAAATGAAGGGCAACGAGGTATTCAAGGTTGCCGTGCGCACCCTGGGCAGGATCGTTGACGAAACCCTTGAAGCCAATAATATGGACAAGTCCGAACTGGACTGGCTGATTCCTCACCAGGCCAACCTGAGAATCATTTCAGCAACGGCCAAAAAGCTGGAGATGAGCCTCGATCATGTGGTGATCACGGTTGACCGCCATGGCAATACTTCTTCGGCTTCAGTGCCTCTGGCGCTGGATGAAGCAGTGCGTGACGGCAGAATCAAACGCGGTGACATGCTTTTGCTGGAAGCTTTCGGTGGCGGTTTCACCTGGGGCTCCGCCTTGATCAAATACTAAGGAACTCAGTCCGCCTTGTTGATAAATGCGGGCCAGGACCCCGGAAAATCTGGAGTTGAAGATGGAATTGAATCTTGCAGGTCAGACCGCAATCGTAACCGGCGCCAGCCGTGGAATCGGTGCGGGAATAGCCGATGCCCTGGCCGCTGCTGGAGCCAGGGTTGCCGGCACCGCAACCACGCCGGAGGGCGCTGAATCAATCGCGACCCGACTGGCTGGACTGGCAGAGAATTGCACCGGAGAAGTTTTGGACGTTAATGACGCCCAGGGCGCAGTTGATTTGGTCAGCCGGGTCACGGACACGCTGGGCGTGCCGACCATCCTGGTCAATAATGCCGGCATTACGCGCGATCAGCTCCTGATCCGTATGAAGGAAGATGACTGGGATGCGGTCATTGATACCAATTTGCGCTCAGTTTATCGCTTGAGCAAAGCCTGTTTGCGCGGAATGATGAAGGCCCGCGGCGGGCGGATCATCAGTATCGCCTCGGTCATTGCTGTCATGGGAAATGCCGGTCAGGTCAATTATGCAGCAGCGAAAGCTGGCATGATGGGTTTCAGCAAGTCTCTGGCCAGGGAAATTGGTTCGCGTGGCATAACGGTCAATGTTGTGGCGCCTGGATTTATCGATACCGACATGACCAGAGTGCTGGATGAGACGCAAAAACAGGGCCTGTTAAAGGAAATTCCCCTGCAACGTCTGGGTGCGCCGCGGGACATCGCCGGCGCCGTGTTGTTTCTGGCTTCAGAGTTGGGAGCGTATATTACAGGACAAACCTTGCATGTGAATGGCGGCATGTATATGTCGTAGTTTCGAGATAGTTATTGTATATATTTGATATCAAAAGATATAATGTTTTTTTAACATGATGTAGTACCATACGGGTGCGAATAGTAATTAACTGGTATCGGCGCCGAAAATTGACTAAAATTGCGGCCCTGTAAACCCCGAAAGAGGAAACTAGGTAAATGAGCAGTATTGAAGAGCGAGTCAGAAAGATTGTAATTGAACAACTTGGAGTCAAAGAAGAGGAAGTTACCGCTGGTGCTTCTTTCGTTGATGATCTTGGTGCAGATTCTCTGGATACCGTCGAACTCGTGATGGCACTTGAAGAGGAATTCGAGTGTGAAATTCCGGACGAAGAGGCAGAGAAAATTACCAGCGTTAAGCAGGCTATTGACTACGTTTCCACTCACGTCTGAAAAAATCAATTCAGAATATTTCCGGGCGGCCGGTGTCAATCCGGCCGCGCTTGCTTCTAACCCATGATCTGGCACCATGATCTGGCAGCATGATCTGACATGCGAAATCTGAAAGCCATTTGAGGTAATTATCGTGTCACAGCGGCGTATCGTTGTAACAGGGCTTGGTCTGGTGTCCCCGGTTGGCAATACAGTTGCTGAAGGCTGGGACTCCATTACCAATGGCCGCAGCGGGATAGGTCCGGTCACCGAACTGGACGTGACGGGACTGAATACCCGAATTGCCGGTGAAATTCGTAATTTTGAAGTAAGCGATTTCATTCCTGGCAAAGAAGCACGGCGTTCTGATATTTTTATGCATTATGGCCTGGCGGCTTCACAGGAAGCCATGGCCGAGGCCGGCTTGCTGGATCCGGACAACGGCGTTGATCCGGAACGCGTGGGCTTTGCAATCGGGGCCGGAATTGGTGGCATAGCGACGATTGAAAACACCATGATGATTTATCGGGACCGAGGTCCACGCAGGGTATCGCCTTTTTACATTCCCGGCTCGATTGTCAACATGATAGGCGGATCGCTCTCCATCAGGTATGGCTACAAGGGCCCGAATATTGCCGTTGTCTCAGCCTGTGCCAGCGCCACCCACAACATTGGCCTGGCCGCCAGAATGATAAAGTATGGCGATGCTGACGTGATGATCGTCGGAGGCGCCGAGTACGCGACCACACCCACCGCCATGGCCGGTTTCATGTCAGCCAAGGCCATGTCTACCCGCAACGATGATCCCACCGCCGCCAGCCGGCCCTGGGACCGCGATCGTGATGGCTTTGTACTCGCAAATGGCTCGGGCGTTGTAGTCATCGAGGAACTGGAGGGGGCGAAGCGGCGTGGCGCGACCATTTATGCCGAAATTGTCGGCTTTGGCATGAGCGGCGATGCACACCACATGACCTCACCACCGCAAGACGGCGAGGGCGCAGCCAGGTGCATGGAAATTGCCTTGAAAGACGCTGCAATGAACCCCGATGAAGTGGACTATGTCAACGCCCACGGTACATCGACACCCCTGGGTGACTTCGCCGAGTCTGTGGCGATCAAATCGACTTTCGGAAATTATGCCGGCAGTCTGCCGATCAGTTCCACCAAGTCCATGACCGGCCACATGCTGGGTGCAGCCGGTGGGGCTGAGGCTATCTTCTGTGTGCTGGCAATGCGTGATGGAATACTTCCGCCCACGATTAACCTGCATGAACCCAGCGAAGGTTGTGATCTGGATTACGTGCCGCTGGTGGCTCGTGAAAAACCGGTGAACGTCGCCGTGTCCAATTCATTCGGCTTCGGCGGCACCAACGGGACACTGGTCTTCAAACGGCTGCAGGACTGAACCGGGGGTGCCAGGTTACGCCTGTCAATGGCTTGACCACAGTCCGGATCTGGTAAGCCTTTGCGAAAAGTATCCTGATAAATTTCCTTATTTGCTGGAAAGCTCTGCCCGTGGACCTTTGGGTGCGCACAGCCTGTTGCTGTTTGCAGGTGACCAGGTTCTGGTTCTGCACCCGGACACGGGCCTGGAGGGCCCCGGAAGCGGTGATACTTTTTTTGCAAGACTCGAGTCCTGGTTCCAGGCGGAGAGCATTCCTGCTGGCGATGGACTGACTGAGT
>PVMS01096387.1_pt1 | contig 15181 bp, 13 predicted proteins | sample 1853461 | NCBI WGS metagenome assembly PVMS01 (sample SAMN08582032, study PRJNA380276) | Marine sediment metagenome, whole genome shotgun sequencing project. | isolation source: ocean sediment barecode stripped | collected 2017 | reverse complement strand
TTATCATTTTTAAATGTTTAAAAAAAAATTATTTTTATTGAATGTCATCCATGTTAAAAATAACAACTGCCATGAAAAAGCTACTCCTCGTGCTTCCTGTATTATTTATTTTCTCCGGCTTACTTTTTTCCTTTCTTTGGAGCGAAAGTGGAAAGACAGAAGAATACCGCTATCATCCGAAAAATTATTTGGGTGATCCTGTCGAAATTCTGGAATTACCTTACGAAACCAACACATTGTTTTCGGGTTCCGGAAACTGTATTCTCTGCCATGGCGATCCATCTCAGTTTCCGGATAGCGATGCCAATCAGGATGGCTTAGGTAATGATGTTTCACCTGCTACCACTTGGAGAGCTACCATGATGGCTAATGCAGCTAAAGATCCGTTCTGGCGCGCTAAAGTAAGCCATGAAGGCTTGGTAAACCCTGATTTAAAAGATGAAATAGAAAATGTTTGTACATCGTGTCATGGTCCTAATGGCTATTTCGAAGCGGTTCACATGAGTCAGCTACCCTATACAATGGATGACCTTTTGGCGGACCCAATGGCATTGGATGGCGTTTCATGTACTTCGTGCCATACAATGACCGATGCAGGTTTTGGGACTGTTTTTTCGGCCAATATTACCTACGACACCAATCAAACAGCTTTTGGACCATACATTGATCCATTTGTTGGGTCAATGGTAAACTTTACAGGTTTTACTCCGGTTTACGGTCCACATATCAGTACTTCGGAACAATGTGGTATATGCCATACATTGATCACTAATCCGCTTGATTTGGATGGAGTGCCGACAGGAACCTCATTTGTAGAACAAGCAATATATCACGAATGGTTAAACTCCGATTATTCAGAGCAAGGAACCTCATGTCAGGATTGCCATATGAAAAAGATTGAGGAACCAGTAATTGTATCACCCTTACCCATGTTCCTTAGTCCGCGAACGCCATTTTCGGAACACGAAATTGCAGGAGGAAATGTATTTATGTCGAATCTGCTTAAAAATAATATTGAAGAATTAGATCTAAATGCTACAGCATCCCAATTTGATGATGTGATCTCACGGACCGAATTGATGCTGCAAAGCGCATTAGAAATTGAATTGAATAATTATTTCTGGGATGATGAAGGAAATGTTGTTATTGAAGTTAAATTAATAAATAAGGCGGGGCACAAATTACCATCAGGGTACCCATCCCGAAAAATGTATGTAGAATTTACAGCCTTTGATGAGGGGCTGGATACAATTTTTCATTCGGGCGGAATAAATGCAGACGGAAGAATAATCGGTGAATCAGATGATGCTTTTGAGCCACATTATGCCGAAATAACTTCCGAAGATCAGGTGCAGATCTATGAATTGGCCATGGGCGATATAAATGCAGATCTAACCACCGTTCTCGAGTATGCCTACCAGCCACTGAAAGATAACCGGATACCACCGGCAGGATTTGTTAACGATCATTTATCTTATGATACGATTCCGATAATTGGAGAAGCGTTTAATGATGATAACTTTAACTATTCGGATAATATTGAAGGTTCAGGAAGCGATATAATATATTATAAACTCCCTTTTGAATTAATAAATGCTGATGCTTTTTTCGTAAACGTTAAAATTAATTACCTATCGGTTCCAAGAAAATGGCTCGATGAAATGTTTGAATATCAGTCGGATGCAATCGATAGTTTTAAGGCAATGTACGATCAAGCTGACGGAACACCGTATATGATTAAGGAATCAGAGATTTTTGTGATAATAGAAGATATCGAAGAGCATAATATGTTTAAATTCTCTTTATATCCTAATCCCACATCAGATTTTGTAAATATCGAAACAGATAGTCCGATTAGCATTGTTGAAATTTATGGAGTCGATGGCAAAATGATCGAAAGAATTGAGGCTAATAAAAAGCAATCATTAAAAATAGATTTGCCGAAGATGTCAGGGAATTACTTGTTAAAAGTTGTTCTAGAAGATGGGAGGGAGGCCACAAGAAAAATTGTAAAGAACTAGTACTTATTCATTGATAATTGCTAAGAATAAATGTGACTTTTATCATCAAAAAAATTCATATGCATATTGTAAATTTGTACTCAAAATAAGAATAATGAAAATAGCAGTTACATATCAAAACGGAAGAACCATTAGTGGACATGCTGGCAGGACAAATCGTTTTTTAGTTTATACCATCGAGAATCAAAAAGTAGTTGAAAAACAAGATCTTAATCTGGATGAGAATCAAGCCTTTCACAGTATTTTCCACGATGGAGTTAAACCCGTACCCGAGCACCCGCTTTTAAATATTGTGGCGATCATTACCGGTAAAATAGGTGCAGGTTTTTTTCAAAAAATGAAAATGAACAATATAGAAGCAATCAGCACCGAGGAACGCGATCCGGACCTGACTATCGAAAAATTGCTTAACGGTAAACTTGAAGTCATACCTTTCGACGAGAACCATCATTGTTCCGATCATCACGGTCATGAACATCATCATTAATAAACCTCAAATAATTAAGGTCATTCTTTTATTTTATCACCAAAATTAAAGGAGAGCCCAATATTAAATACTTCTTTAAACTGAACTGCCGGCCCAAATGTTTCGGATTGTTGTGTATCTTCATTTAACCGCGTAAAAGTCACATCGGCATCATAGATTAACACGGTGTTAATACTTGCTGTAAGCCATTCATTGATCTTAAAGCCTAACAACACGGTCCAGTTCACATCAATATTTTCTGGGTTTTCTAAATAGTTACTAAAAAGATCGAGCGAAGTACAAAGATTTACATTTTTTGCGATCTCATAAATGTAAACCGCTCTTATATATGCCCCGAATTTAAAATTCATGTTTTTACCTGGTGTTATAATTTTTCCACTTGTATCCAAAACAGCTGCTTCAACGCCATAATCACCATGGTCTGCCAAATCCTGATTCGTCACATAAATCATTTTCGCATTTGCAGGAGCAATGTTTACAGTAAATACATCGTTTAAATTGTAGTTTAAACCTAGTCCTAAATTCAAATACCCCGGTGACATAAATCCGGAAATTACGGTACTGTCAGGATTACTGTCGAGGTAACCATTTATATACTGAGTCTTAAAGTTCATTATCGCCGAATAATACCAGTTTTTTGCAAAGGCATGTCTTCCGAAAAGGGAGTTGAGTTCGAGATTATCGTTGTTTTTGGTTGTTTCACTCTTCAATCTGGAATATCCTATACCGGTAATTAAGATATTATCCCAGAATATTTGGCCCTTTTTAAGATTTGCAAATCCAGCAAAAAGTAAATTACCAGCTACCGAATTTTCCCCTCCCGATGTCCAGTTGTGAAAAGCCGCTTGCGATACATTTAAGCTAAAAACACCCCCGATAGTCCAGGATTTAAGTGTGTCTGCTGATTCTTCTTGCGCGAATAAACTTATGGAGAATACGCCAAGAGCGGCAATTATCAATAATTTTCTCATTGTAGTTTGATTATAAGATTGATTGCTGGTTAATTATTATGAACATGAACATCCATTTGAGGGAAAGGTATGCTTAAACCTTTTTCGTTAAATGCGTTATAAACATTTTCGTTCATATCAAAAAACACACCCCAATAATCTTCACTTTTTACCCATGCTCGGGTTGCAAAATTCAACGAACTATCACCTAATTCACTTAAACCAACAAAGGGTTCAGGATTTTGTAAAATACGTTCGTCTGCATTCATTAACTCCATTAGGATTTTTTTGGCATCTTCAGCTTTATCACCGTAAGCGATGCCAAATGTCCAGTCAACTCTTCGGGTTTCTTGTGCTGAAAAATTTATTAAAGACCCGTTTGCTAATCCGCCATTCGGGATAATTACAGTTTTATTATCGGGAGTAGTAAGAATGGTAATAAAGATCTGAATTTCATTTACCACGCCAGTATAGCCCTGAGCGTCAATAAAATCACCAACTTTAAAAGGTTTAAAAATCAAGATCATTACACCCCCGGCAAAATTTTGCAAAGTACCAGATAGGGCCATACCTACTGCTAAACCAGCGGCTCCTAATATGGCAATAAAAGAAGTCATTTGAATGCCGAGCATACTCATAACCGTTATGACCAGCATAACTTTTAATACCATATTTAACATCGAAGTAAGAAATGGCACGAGCGATTCATCAACTTTGCGCTTAACCATAAACTTTTTAAGACCATTTGAAATTGCTTTTATGATCCAAAGCCCTATCATTAAAATTACAATGGCGTAAATAAGCTTTAAGCCATATTCCATGATCATTCCTTTGGCTAAAAGCCAATATTCATTGAGTTTATCAGTGTCAATTGATTCCATTTGAAAGGTGTTGTTAGTTAGTAGTAAGTTGTTGTTATTGAGTTGATTTGGTATGTATTGGTAACAGTTTATTTTCGTTTGGTTTAAATTTTAGTACGAGTAAAAATAAAATTATTTCCATCAAACAGACCTTTGTCGCTCAATTTTAGTTCTGGGATAACCAACAGTGCACAAAATGAAAGCATCATGAATGGATCATGTAAAGTAGAACCGAGATCTAATGTTTTTTTATGAAGTGAATTATATTCAGCAGCCAATTGCTCGCCATTTTTGTCGCTCATTAACCCTGCAACCGGTAATTCAATTACCTGGCTCACTTTCCCATCATTTAAAGATAGTCCTCCATTGGAATTTATTACTGCGTTTATTGCATTTAAAAGGTCGGTATCATTCGTACCAACTGCAATAACATTATGACTATCATGTGCCACAGATGAGGCTATTGCGCCCTTTTTAAAGCCATAATTTTTTATCCAGGCAATAGCAGGTAGCGTTTGATCGTATCGACTAAGCACTACTATTTTTAAGATGTCCTGTTCAATGTCAGGATTAATATCGCCCTTATCAGATTTTAAATGGTAATGACCTTCTTTGGTCCACAATTCTCCATCGATCACTTCAATTACCCTGTATTCTCCGGATTCACCTTTAAACTCAAGATCTTTTATATTGATTGGTGTTCGGTCGAATCGGTTTATATTTTCAAATGGAACCGTATCGATCATATCCAAACCATTTTCAGCTACTTTTAAACCATCGATATAAGTAGATTTCATCTTAAAATCTATCAGGTCTTCAACAACAATAAAATCAGCTGGATCACCAATGCCAAGTAGTCCTACGTCTAAATTGTAATGTTTTATTGGATTTAAAATGCATGCTTTAAGTACATCAAAAAGATCATACCCCTTTTTCAAAGTTCTTACAACCAATTCGTTGATGTGTCCTTTGATTAATTCGTGTGGATGTTTGTCATCCGAACAAAACATTACCATATCTGCATGATCTTTTAAAAGACCTACCAATGCTTCATAGTTTTTTGCAGCGCTTCCTTCACGGATAAGGGTTTTCATTCCGAGCTTTATTTTTTCTTTAGCCTCATCAATATTGGTACATTCATGATCGGTGGTAATTCCACCTTCAGCATACTTTTCAAGATCAATTCCTTTAAGGCCGGGGGCATGCCCATCTATGGGTTTATTCAAACGATGGGCAATCGCTAATTTATCCATCACCATTTTATCTTTGTAAATAACCCCTGGAAAATTCATCATTTCCGATAAATAATTGATTTTATCATTCGATAGTAACTCTTCTATCTCTGATTCAGCTAATTCAGCACCAGCTGTTTCGAATGTTGTTGCAGGAACGCATGACGGTGCACCAAAATAAAATTTGAAAGGCACTTTATCAGCATTGTCAATCATAAAATTGACGCCTTTCAATCCCAAAACATTAGCAATTTCGTGTGGATCGGAAACAGTTGCTACAGTTCCATGTCGAACTGCCATACGCGCAAATTCAGAGGGTATCAACATCGAACTTTCAATATGGATATGAGCATCGATAAAACCGGGTAAAATATATTGGTCGGGAACTTCATCTATTTTCGAAATGGATTGAATTTTTCCATTCGATACAGTGATTTCCCCTTTAACGATTTCTCTTTCTTTGATTAAAACTATATTTCCTTTTATTTTAAAACTTTGATTCCCCATGGTCTATACTTATTATTGGCGAAAGTATTTATTAACATGGTTTTTGAAAATTCATAAGCAATTATTTTTCCCCCCTATGAGAAGGAATGAAACACCGAAGGAACGGTTTCAACAAGTTATCTCGCTAATCATTATCGATCAAAAAGATCGATTTTGTTGATTATAATCCTCTTAACTATCTAAAGTCGATGACCTTAATCATTATCTTTGTAATTAGATAAAAAAAATAATAAAACCAACCTTAACTTTAAGTTGCTACTGGCGTATAAACATAAAATGAAAAATTCCGGATTCCTTTATGGAGTTATATCGGTTATAATACTTATTGTTGTCTATTTTGCTGTATTAAAGCTTAAATATATTACAGAGCCAAAGCATATTGAGGTCAACAATTTAGCGGATATTATTTCGCTTGATGAAAATCTTGTACCTCTTGTTATATACAGATCTGTACCCAATCTGGATACTTTAAAGGTAGCTGAGAGAAAGACGGCATTTATCAATATTTTATTACCATCGATATTGTTGGTTAAAGATCAGATCTTAAGCGATAGAGCCATAATTGATTATATTATTGAAAAAGGTGAAATAGATGAAGCAGATTCAGCTTTTGTAAACCTTCAGTTAAAAACTTATAGAGTTAAAGCGATTGAATATTTACCTGAACATATGATCATGCCTCCTGTAAGTATTGTTTTGGCACAGGCCGCTTTAGAAAGTGGTTGGGGTACCTCAAGGTTTTTTAAGGAAGGAAACAATATCTTTGGAATGTGGTCGTACAGTGCTTCGCACGAACGAATGGCAGCAGCTGAAAAAAGAGGAGGGGTGCGTCAGATTTACCTACGAACGTTTCCCGATATATATTCTTCTATATTAAATTTTTGCCAGACATTAGGTAGGGTTAGAGCGTATAAAGAATTCAGAAAGGCCATGGAAACGGAAGATAATCCTTATGTATTGGTCGATCATTTAAAAAGGTATTCAGAAAGGGGAGTTTCGTATACCGAGACTGTTAAGTTAGTTATGCGGATGAATAATTTCCCTAAATACGACGATTATAAATTATTGTCAAACTGGGCTTTTGCAGAGGAAGATAAAGTTGCTCTGGCACAGTTGTTCGAATAATCTTTACTAATCTTATTAATTAGTCTGCTATCCTCTTATTATCGTAATTCGCATATTGTTGTGATAATCATTTACCACCTTTGTATGAAAATAAGGGTAAATAAATTTATCTCTGAAATTTGATTCTCCCTTGTAAAAGGTGGTATGCTTTACGTTGGTGGTTCCGTCGCCATTATCAATAAATTCTATATGTTGCATACCAACCGATTCAGCACCTACAACATAACTCAAATCCATATATTTTTTCTCGTGATTAACCTCAATGATTTCGTGTGCAACCGCAAGTTGAAACAGGCCTAAAAATAAGTTCAGATTCAAATAAAGTACTTGCCCGGCTTTAGCCCCTTCATAAGTACCACCCGAATACAAAACCGATTGAGAATTTTTAGAAACCAATACGCCAAAAGAAAGCAATTTTCCATTCCATGCTTCAGAAGGATTTTCATTAATGTATTTACTCCAAACCTTATCCCGATCAACTGAATAGATATAAAGCGCATTATGGATCCGGAAACCGCTTAAATCCTCCCCCTGTTTATTGGTGGAAACGATATCTTCAAAATTGTCCATGCCTTCGCTAATATGTTTCTTAATTAGTTTCTTTACAGCAGGCTGAGCAATGCGATTTAAATCAACATTCAATAACGAGCTGATTTCTTGATTCTCTTTGTTATTCATAAGGTGATTTTTTCCGGGCCGGAAGATACGATTGATAATGAACAATTAACAATTGAAAAGGCAATCGGAGTTCAAACAATTGTATAATTAATGAAATAGGGATCAGTAATTTGAATACAGATTAGGTCTGTTTTAAGCATGCGATTTTCTGAATTTTATTCGACAGCCCACAAATAGCTATTATATTTGGGTTCATAGATCTCGAGTAACATAAATCCGTTTTGGAAAGAGATCTCACCATTTAATTTAAGGTCTGAACACACTGCAGTATAAATAGTAATATTATCAATAAATAATTCTTCATTTATTGTCCACGTTACGGTGTTACCTAATTCCTTTTTTCTGATTATCCTTTTTTCTCCGATCATTTCAAGGGAAATTAATCCAGGAACCCTTTCCTTACTCGTCTTATTATAGTGATCCTTCATAATCACAATGTTATAAGGCAATTTTCCTGACCATGCATCCGGGTTTATTCCTTCAGCAATACCGGTTTGATTGGTACTTGCAGCAGTAACGGAATTGGTTTTTTGCTCGATTTTTTCCGTTGGAATGTAAACAGTTAAATTTTCAGTTAACATCAAAACCAGTTTGTCGCTGGTTAGTTCAATAATTTCTAACTCCTGCGTTTCGCTCAGACCTCCCGTAGGAAGTGTCATGATAAGTTTCTGATTTGCTTCATCAAATCCCCATAACACTTCAGAGTTTGTGTTTCCCATTATTTTCGAATATTGTTCAATGATTAATGAACCATCTGATTTAAAGTCCATGATCTCTTTATGGCGTTTTGGGGAAAATTCTTCTCCAGGTTTTGCGGCCTCAGTAGCCGTCCATGATTTTGTGAGTTTTGAATTAACGTATTCTCTTGTGAGTTTTTGACTAAATGCCAATGTGCTGTTGAGGAAAATAAATAGGGTTATTAAAGTTGCCAGGCTAGTTTTCATAATTATAAAGTTTCGACTTTTTACTTAAGAAATAAATTGTTTCTCTTAAGATCGTGAATATACTGATTCAATTAGCTTCAGATATAAAAATCCGGTAGATCAACCGCACCCTTAAAATCAAGCCATCAGCAAATTCAGAATTTAATTGATCACGATCGTCGTCAAAACGAAACAACAATAATCCAAATCCAACCTTATCTGTTTCATCGTAAATGGAATAACGACGGCCAATAGAATAACCTATTTTGGTCTGGATAATAATACTTTTCTGTATCTCGAATTGTCCGTATAAAAAAATTTCGTTTGACTGTTTTACCAAATACTCTCCATTTTCTGCGAATTGTGGTTCGTTGATGTTAAATGTGCGTGTTAACCCACTAAAATTACTTCCAGCCTTAAACCATGACGCTAATCTGTAATTGAGATCCAACCATACCGGTAAAGTTGCATTAATTTCGAATTTGTCGTTCGGGCTTTTATAATAAATCCCAAATAGGGGGACAAAATATGGCCCAAATAATTCTGAGTTATAGTACAGTCCAAAACGGTATTTAAATTTCTGCCTCTTTTTATAATCGATGAGTACCAATCCACCGAACTGAAAATCATCACGGCTGATATTTTTTAAGTCAGAAGATAATTTAGGCATAAATAAATAGGTTCCTGTCCATTTATCACTATGCTTAATATTCAGTCCTAATTTCAAAAGAATTGTATATATCGAAGAAACATTATCGTTTTCGCTGGAAACCCTTGCACTCGATCTCCCAAAAGTAAATCCGGTTAAAAATGCATTTCTTTCATTTAAAACAATGGGTAAATTGACGTCTAAACCCATTTCCTGAACCCTTGTTTCAACTCCTGAAGAATCAAATTGGTTTAGAGGTGTGTTAGCGTACCAAATTTTTGCCAGGTCAACATAATTTTGTGCAATTATAGTGGATGAAAAACCCCCTAAAAAAAGAAGAAGGAGAAATAGATATTTTAAAACAGACAAAGGAGTTGGTTTGGAGTGCATGAATTTCTTAAAAATTGTTTAAAGAGTAAAGATAATTAATTGTAAAAGCAGAATTATAGATTTTTATTTTTATCTCAACAGGAGGTTAATTGTTATTTTAACACAATTTGAGATCTGAAATTTGTATTTTGGTAATTCAAATAAAAACAATGACCCATTTCGACGATAAAGCCGCCACTTGGGATGATGATCCCGATCATTTGGAACGAGCGAGAATTATCGCTAAACGTTTAGTAAAAGCAATTGATAAATCAGATGTTAAAACTGCCCTGGAATATGGCAGCGGCACCGGCCTGCTTAGTTTTGAACTTAGAAATGATTTCCCCAAAATTATGTTGATGGACGAATCTGTTAATATGACAAACGTAGCCATGCAAAAATGCAATGATTTAAAGGTTAATAATCTTTTTCCCTTAAAGTATGATCTGATGCGAAATCCGCTTCATTTTGGACATTATGATCTGATATATTCTATGTTAACGCTTCATCATATTGAAAATACAGAGGCGATTCTTAAAAAGTTTTATCAATTGCTCAATCCCAAGGGGGTGCTGGTTCTAATCGACCTTGAAAAAGAAGACGGCAGTTTCCATGATTACGAATTTAATGGTCATCTAGGTTTCGATAAAAAAGCACTCGAAGAAAAGTTAAATTATGTAGGATTTGGCTTGATGCATTATGAAGTTTGCTATACGATCGAAAAAGAAATGGAAGAAGGGCAGGTGAGAGGTTACCCTTTGTTTTTGATGGTATCAAGAAAACAACTCTAAATAAGCATGCAAATCTCATTCTAAAAGCTCATAAAAGTCATTTCTATTGCCAGAGCTTTTGCTTTATTTTACGATCGAAATAAATTAATCACTTATGAGCGGCTTAAAAATTATAGTACTGGCCAAACAGGTTCCAGATACTAGAAACGTTGGAAAAGATGCCATGAAAGCAAATGGAACGGTAAACCGTGCAGCGCTTCCGGCAATCTTTAACCCCGAAGATCTAAAAGCATTGGAACAGGCTTTATTGCTAAAAGACAAATATCCTGGGACAACGGTAAATCTTGTGACCATGGGACCTATCAGGGCAGCTGGAATAATTAGAGAAGCAATGTTTCGCGGTGCAGATGGCGGTATATTAATTACCGATCGAAAATTTGCAGGTTCCGATACATTAGCAACATCTTACGTGCTTTCTCTGGCTATAAAAAAGATAAAGAATTATGATCTTATTCTGGCAGGAAGACAGGCTATTGATGGTGATACTGCACAAGTGGGACCTCAAACTGCTGAAAAACTTAATATTCCACAAGTAACGTATGTCGAAGATATTTTATCTGTCGAAAAGAAAAAGATCATAGCCAAAAGAAGATTAGAAAATGGTGTTGAGACAGTAGAAGCAACTATGCCTCTGTTAATGACTGTGCATGGTTCAGCTCCGGATTGTCGCAGTCGGAATGCTAAATTCCTCATGAAATACAAACACGCATGCACACCATCTGAAATGCATCACGAATCAGAAGATTATATCAGTTTGCACGATACGCGTAATTACCTCGACATCATCGAATGGGATATTAATGATGTAAAGGCGGATGATGTTTATTTGGGACTATCCGGTTCGCCAACCAAAGTAAAAGAGGTAACCAATATTGTTTTTACAACCAAAGATTCGAAGGTGCTTGAATCAACTGATGAGGATATCGATCAACTGATGGCAGAATTAGTGGAGCATCATAACATAGGATAAGATTTACAGAATTTAAATTTAAAATACATGAATAACGTATTTGTTTACTGCGAAATAGATGAAGGTAAAGTAGTTGAGGTTAGCCTTGAGATCCTCTCGAAAGGTCGATCGCTTGCGAAAACGCTTAAATGCAGCCTTGAAGCTATTGTTATCGGAACCAAATTAAATGGCATTGAAAATGAATTGTTTAAATATGGTGCAGATGTGGTTCATATTGCTGATGATAAGCGATTGTACCCATATTTAACTCTTCCGCATGCCGCCATTGTTTCGGGTGTTTTTAGTGAAGAAAAACCAAAGGTAGGTTTGTTTGGTGCTACATCTATTGGCCGTGATCTTGCGCCTCGAGTTTCATCTAAACTGATGTGTGGTTTAACTGCAGATTGTACAGAACTTGAAATTGGTGATTACACAGACCGAAAAACCAAAAAGGATTATAAAGATTTACTTATGCAAATTCGGCCTGCTTTTGGAGGAAACATTATAGCCACAATTATAACGCCCGATACATTGCCACAACTTGCAACTGTTCGAGAGGGTGTAATGAAAAAGGAAGAGGTTAAGAAAATAAAAAAAGGGAAAGTGGTTAAAATTAATGTTGGCGATTATATTTCAGAAGAGGATATGGTTGTGAAAATTATCGAGCGCCACATTGAGAAAAGCGAGATTGATCTGAAAAATTCAAATATTATTATTTCTGGTGGATACGGAGTTGGATCTAAAGAAGATTTTGAACTGCTATATGAACTGGCAGATGTGCTTGGTGGAGAAGTTGGGGCTTCGAGAGCTGCAGTTGATGCTGGCTTTACCGATCACAAACGACAAGTTGGGCAAACAGGACTTACTGTAAGACCTAAACTATATATTGCCTGTGGAATTTCAGGCCAGGTACAGCATACCGCCGGAATGGATAAATCGGCTATGATCATCTCAATTAATACAGATCCTCATGCTCCGATTAACAATATTGCCGACTATGTGATCAATGGTAAAGTGGGAGTTGTTATCCCCAAAATGATTAAATTTTATAAAGAACATACTAAATAAAACACAATGGCTAATTTTTATAATGACAATCCCGAATTGAAATTTCACCTTTCACACCCAATGATGAAAAAGATCGTCGATCTAAAAGAAAGGGATTTTGAGGAGAAAGAAGCGTATGATTATGCACCACAAGATTTTGAAGATGCCATTGATAATTATGAAAAAGTACTAGAGATCGTTGGTGAGATCTGCGGAGATCTAATTGATCCAAATGCAGAATCTGTAGATGCTGAAGGTCCCTTGTTGATCGAAAACGAAGTTAAATATGCAAAAGGTACCGAAGAGAATTATGTTGCATTGGTTAAAGCTGGATTAATCGGCATGACCTTACCCCGTAAATATAGTGGTTTAAATTTCCCGATTACTCCATACATCATTGCTGGTGAAATGATATCGCGGGCAGATGCTGGCTTTGCCAATATATGGGGATTGCAGGATTGTGCTGAAACCATTTATGAATTTGCTTCGGAAAAATTAAAGGATGAATACCTACCGATGTTTAGTAAAGGAGCAACTGCTGCAATGGATCTTACAGAACCAGATGCAGGTTCTGATTTGCAAGCTGTGCAATTAAAAGCCAATTACAATTCGGACAAAGATACCTGGTCATTAAATGGCGTAAAAAGATTCATTACAAATGGGGATGCAGATATTTCGTTGGTGTTGGCTCGTTCGGAGGAAGGAACAGAAGATGCACGTGGACTGTCGTTGTTTGTTTACGATAGGAGAGAAAAAGCGGTTAAAGTAAGGCGAATAGAACGTAAATTGGGGATTAAAGGGTCTCCAACCTGTGAATTGGTATTTGACGATGCACCTGCTTATTTGATCGGAAATCGCAGAATGGGACTAATAAAATATGTGATGTCATTGATGAACTCTGCACGATTAGGAGTAGGGGGACAGTCGATTGGAATATCAGAAGCTGCTTATCGCGAAGCAATTAAGTATGCACAGGAAAGAGCACAATTCGGCAAGCCGATCATTCAATTTCCAGCGGTTTATGAAATGTTGACCAACATGCGGATGAATTTGGCAGCTCATAGATCGTTGCTGTACGAAACTGCTCGTATGGTTGATTTGTATAAATGTTATATCGAAATTTCGGAAAGCAGAAAATTGGAAAAAGAAGAACGTGCCGAAATGAAATTACAAAACCGTTATGCTGATGTTTTTACGCCTTTACTTAAGCTAACTGCTTCTGAACTAAGTAATGACATTGCTTATGATGCTTTGCAAGTACATGGTGGAGCAGGGTTTATGAAAGATTTTCCGATTGAGCGTATTTATCGAGATGCCCGGATCACATCTATTTATGAAGGGACATCTCAGTTGCAAGTAATTGCAGCAATAAGAGGTGTGTTAACAGGAGTTTATTTGCTGAAAATAAAAGAATATGAAGTTTTAAGTGTAGCTCCGGAGTCGGAATATCTAAAACGTGAGTTATCTAAAATGACTCATGCCTATGAGGAGATCGTTGAAGAGGTAAAAGCCGTTGATGATTCTGAATATACAGACTTCCATGCCCGAAGATTAGTAGAGATCGCCGGTAACATTATCATGGGGCATTTGTTATTGCAAGATGCAATGCGCGATAATAAGTACAAGAACGTAGCCGAGCTTTTTATAAAAGCCAAGTTGGATGAGAATAACGCTAGGATCGGCTATATCAGAAAATCTGATCTACGAGATTTAGGAACTTATAAGCAGATTATTAGCGAAGAGGTATAGAGAAGAATTATCACATTAATAGCTTTATATCTATAAACATCAATAAATTGTACAAAAAAACAGCTGAACAAATGTCCAGCTGTTTTTTTAATATCAATAATTAATGATTAAAAACTATTGTAAAGCGTCTAAAGAGTTTTGAACTAATGCCTTAGCATACATTGGGTTATGTATTAAAGCACTTTTATCTTCAGTAACAAACTTGAAATTATAAATAGCAGCTGCGTGCTCTGTTGTTGTAACCAATGGATTATCATTAGAAGCAGCAACATTACCAGATGCTACATAGTCATCCTCGTCCAAATAACCTAACTCATATAGTTTAGTTCTAAGTTCATCTATAGCAGCTAAATTTGCTTCTCTGGCAGCAGCAACAAAATCTGTTGCAGCACCATTATCAGTTAAATCAGCATGACAAGTTACACATCCATTAGCATTAATTGATCTGGACTCATCTTCCCATTCACCAGTACCAACATTTTTACTGTGTTCTCCCAAAGCCAAATTACCACCACTTCCTGCACTGCTTGCCATGTGGCAAGAAACACAAGTAGCGCTAGACGAATGCATAGAATTCACATAACTAGAACCCGCTATTTCGTATGCACCTGAATTACCTGCACCTGCTGCCATATTACCTTGTGGTCCGTGGTGTGGCCCGTAACGTTTACTTGTTATCGTAACTTCAGTAGCGGGATTACTAAGGTCTAATACTGGTTCAGCGATCCTCGATTGATGACACTGTATACATGTATTAGGATTGCCTTGGTCGCTTACATATTCATTAACCCTTAATGCCGTACCATCATCAGAAACACGGACCTCAAGGTAATATGGCAGCAGG
>PVMS01094165.1_pt1 | contig 15182 bp, 14 predicted proteins | sample 1853461 | NCBI WGS metagenome assembly PVMS01 (sample SAMN08582032, study PRJNA380276) | Marine sediment metagenome, whole genome shotgun sequencing project. | isolation source: ocean sediment barecode stripped | collected 2017 | reverse complement strand
GTGTGATCCCCAGTGCGTACGACAACTGGACCAAGATGAAGCATTTCGCCCTCGCGCCGGCGAACAATCTGCTCATAAAACATTGGTGTGGTCATATGCCAGTAAACGGTATTCGCGTTCTGAATTCCGTGTCTTTCCAACGCCATCGATGTTATCTGAGTTATTTCAGCGGAGCCAGAGATAAATTAAGAATTATCAGCTCACAATAATATGAACCATCTGCAACCAATATCAAGTAGTATAAATATCTGATTACAGCAGGGCGCAGCCGTTGTTGCAGATCATTACCCTGGCAATTTACCAGACAAGTTTGGAAGGAGAAGTTCAATGCAAAATATTGGTCCTTATCCAAGTGAATACGGCGTTGAAAGACACGGAATTCAGAACGCGAATACCGTTTACTGGCATATGACCACGCCAATGTTTTATGAGCAGATTGTTCGCCGGCGCGAGGGCGAGATACTTCATCTCGGTCCAGTTGTCGTACGCACTGGGGATCACACAGGTCGATCCCCAAACGACAAATTTATTGTAAAAGAACCAATCAGTGAAAAATATATTTGGTGGGGTGATGTTAACCGGTCAATAAATCAGGAGCAATTTGATTACTTATTAGGCCGCATTCAGGCCTATCTTCAAAATCGAGATATTTTTGTGTTCGACGGCTATGCAGGCGCTGACGAAAGATACCAAATGCCCGTGAGAGTGATCACCGAATATGCCTGGCACAGCCTATTTGCCAGGAACATGTTTAGACGAGAATTCGAGGACCAAAAGCTGAAGAATTTTAAGCCTGAATTCACCGTAATTGACGTGCCCCAATTTCATGCTGATCCTCAATTTGACGGGACGAACAGCCAAACATTCATATTAGTTGATTTTGGCAAGAAGCTTGTCTTGATCGGGGGTACTGCGTATTCGGGTGAAATTAAGAAGAGCATCTTTACGGCCATGAACTACTACCTGCCCACACAAGGCGTCTTGAGTATGCATTGCAGCGCCAATTATGGCAGTGACAGGGATGATGTGGCGCTTTTCTTCGGCCTCAGCGGCACCGGAAAGACGACACTAAGCAACGATCCTGAACGCATATTGGTTGGAGACGATGAACATGGCTGGAGTGATGATGGCATTTTTAATTTCGAAGGTGGCTGCTATGCTAAAGTCATCCGGCTGAGCCCGGAAGGAGAGCCAGACATTTACCGTACCACCAGGAGATTTGGGACAATATTGGAAAACGTAGCCTACGATCCATTTAACAGACGCGTTGATTTGGATGACGATACCTTAACGGAGAATACCCGTGCCAGCTATCCAATCACCCACGTCAGCAATTCTGATCGAACTGGCATCGCAGGCCATCCAAAAGATGTAATTTTCTTAACTGCAGATGCATTTGGCGTTATGCCCCCAATCAGCAAGTTAACTAAAGCCCAGGCATTGTACCACTTTTTGAGTGGGTACACTGCCAAGGTCGCCGGAACAGAAAGGGGTATTACCGAACCACAAGCGACCTTCAGCGCCTGTTTCGGAGCGCCTTTTATGCCGCTTCACCCCACTAAGTACGCCCAGCTGTTGGGAGAGAAAATCGAGCAACACAAAAGCAGGGTCTGGCTGATTAATACTGGCTGGACTGGTGGGCCATTTGGCGTAGGTAATCGAATGAAGCTGGCCTTCACTAGACGAATGGTCTCAGCAGCCCTGGCCGGCGAACTGGATGAGGTGGAGACATATCAGGATCCTTTCTTTGGACTGCAGGTTCCAACTAATGTCGACGGTGTGCCAAATGAGGTGCTGCGTCCTCGATCGACCTGGAGCGATGGCCAGGCTTATGATGTTCAGGCTGCTAATCTGGCCAAGATGTTTAAAGAAAACTTTGAACAGTTTGCACAAACAGTATCGAGGGAAGTGCGTGAAGCCGGTCCCAGCTAAATGAGCGCCGTCCTAAAAAGCTGCTGTAAGGATAATTGTTGTTGAAAGGTGGCAGGGCCGCTGTCTTTCAGCTTTATGATGTTCTAACCAGCGAATGATATGGCTGTTCCTCTCCAAGTTGTCAGCGGCCAAACTGTAATCGATAACCAACGCGCCATGCTTCTCATGGATAAAAGCGGTGAGGTGTTTCTTAGGTTCGCTTTGATCGAATTGAATAGTGGGGCTCACGTTTTCCCTGAATCAATTCTTGATGATTGGGGGAAGGAAATCAAGAACTTTCAGATTTATCAATGGTTAGGCGAGAATGGGATCTACTTCCCTAGAGCGGAGCTATTTGGTTATGGCCCGGACGATAAGCCCCTTCAAAGATTTATCAGGGAACTGGATCTAACCAGGCGTTTTCCCTGTTATGTCTACCAAGATAGAAACGATCCTTTGAGCGGAGGAATCATCATTAGTGATGGCATAATGGCGGCCAGTGGATTACCAGGTCCAAATTTAATTTCAACGCCGGCAAATTTGAGCGAACTCCTAAGAAATGCGGCTATCCGCTGGTGGTCGGCCGACTGTGACGATGATAATCAGGTCGCTTTCATTGCGAACCATCCAACTCCATCAGAAAATCAATAACTTGACATAAATGTATTGACATCGAATTCAGCCTTTGCTAGAATGCCAAACGTATGCAAAAACTGAGAGTAGCCATGGTGGCGGTTGGTTTGGCGCTAGCGTTACCAATAGTAGGCGAATCCAGTGAAGAATCTGTTGCCGCGGAAACAAGCAGCGGCGATGAATTGGATGACGCCGAATCAGATATATCGCTTTCCCCTATTTGGGGAGCTAATATTCGCCAGTGGTCGAGCCAAATAGCCAGGGAAGCCCAATCAAGCGGCTTAGATCCGGACTTCATCGCGGCCGTAATTCATGCCGAATCTAATGGCGAAGAACACGTAGTCAGCCGCGTTGGGGCCGTAGGTCTAATGGGGGTAATGCCTTCTGGCCCTGGTCTTGAGTGGCGTCCCACCCCTGAAACATTGATGAATCCTGACATAAACTTAAATTGGGGTGTCGCCATATTGGCGGAAATCATCCGTGATTCTGGCGGTGATATCGCAGCAGCCCTGGCAGCTTACAGCGGCGGTTGGGCCCAGGTAAACAGCCGGGTTCCGAGGGAATACGCATCTCGGGTGCTCGACCAATATGGCCGGGCTGTCGCTGCCCGCACGGCCGTGACAATGAAGATAACATCTAACTGGACCATTGCATCTGAGTTCAGGCGCGGTCATATACCTGTCGAACCCCTAGTTTTCAATGACCGACCTGTGTCAGGTGTGCGAACTTTTGGCGAGCATTTAGTATTTAAATCGGCGGACAATGAACACGGTTCAATTCATGTAAAGGGATTTGCAGTCCCTCTGGATCTGATTGTACCTATTGGGGATGGGCCAACAATCGATGGAAACGACGCTCTTGATGAGCGCCTTATGGCCCGTCTTAACCAGACTGATATTAAGGTCAACCAGAGTAATCCCAAGGTTATCCTCAGCTGTTTGCCGAGCCTAACCCGTCTTAGAGGTGTTGCAGCCACCAGGTGGTATGCACCGAGTGCATGTCCGTCCTGGCATCGTTGAAGATTGATAAAAATTTAATCCTTCAACATACAGCTTCTTTTCAACCTCTCCCTAAAGTTTTACAATCGGCTCAATGCCAACGCCCTTTATGCACCTGGAGATTGCGGAATTGATCAGGTCGAGTGATCGACTTGTTGATTCCATTAGACAAGTTCTTGAAAGAGAATTCCCCGCTTTTTATCTTGGAAGCGTCGCTCCTGACGTTCAATCAGTGGCTGATTTAAGGCGGGAGGATACCCATTTCTATTTTCTACCACCTAAGCCTGGCGAAAAGGCCTACCTAACGATGCTCAAAAACTATCCGCAGATCTCCAACGCTCGGACGATGCCCACAGGTCAAGCTGTATTTATTGCTGCGTATTGTGCGCATCTCATGCTTGATTTACGGTGGTACCATGAGGTGCTTATGCCATTCTTCGTTGAGCATGAAAATTGGATCAGCCACCGGCAGGCTTTTTTAGCGCATAATACACTTCTCACCTATCTCGATAAATCGGCCGTGGATGCACTGCCCGACAGCGCGCCAGAAACACTAGCTGCTGCTCAGCCTGGGAAATGGCTCCCATTTGCAGCTGATTCGGATTTGGTAAAATGGCGTGATTTATTAGTGAAGCAACTAAGGCCTGGCGCCATGCTCCAAACTGTTGAGGTCTATGCGCGTCGTATGGGCATGTCTCCGGAAGAGTTTGCTGAGAACTTAGACAGGTCTGAATGGATGAATCGTCATCTTTTTAGCAAGGTTCCTGTCGCAACTTTTGAAATCATTATGAGCTCTGCAATTGATGACAGCATTGATTTAATTGGTGAATATCTCGCTGGAGTTTGACATAATACTATTGGATACTAGGAAACCGAAAGAATAAGATAATGATTTACTCAAAAATAACACAAGCCCCCGTTCGAAAGGAGATTCAGGTTAAGTTTCCGAGTGGAGAAGCATATAACGGGCCTGTTGGTACAACAGTTGAGGAGTTCTTTAAGGCTGCAAATATTAAAACCAAGGGCAGGATAGTTGCCGCGCTCATTGACAACCAACTTCGCGAGCTGTCGATCTCCTTGAAGCGAGATGTTGAGCTGGCGCCAGTTACGATGGCCGACTCGGATGGGGTAAGGATTTACCGGCGGTCACTAAGCTTTTTGATGATCGCGGCCGCTGCTGAAATACTTCCTTCAGACTCAATCACTGTTCACCATTCAATGCCTTTTGGCGGTTATTATTGCGAGCTTAACGGTGGTAAACCGATCGGGCTGAAGGAATTGAACAGGTTAGAGTCGCGAATGCGGGAGTTAGTTGCAGCAGATTTACCCGTAAAAAGAGTGAAAGTACCCTTGGAAGAGGCGCTGGAGCTTTTTAGGAAAAGTGGCGATCAAGAAAAAGCTGAGCTCTTCGCCAAACGTCGTAAGGACTATCTAACCCTTTATGAGCTGAACAACGTGCGCGACTATTTTCATGGCTTCATGGTTCCTCGCACCGGGTACCTGGATCTCTTTAACTTACACCAGTACGCTAAAGGATTCATAATGCAGTTTCCCAGGAGGCATGCGCCCAATAGGCTGCAGCCATTTGAGGACGAGTCACGGCTGGCGAGAGTTTTTCGGGACTACGATAGCTGGCTAAGTATTATTGGCGTTCCCAGCGTTGCCGCTTTAAATCGAGCCATTGCTCAAGATAGGACCCAAGAGGTCATCCTGGTTGCTGAAACATTACACAACAGACAGCTGACCACAATCGCCACTGAAATCGCCAGCAGATGGCCAAAGGTGAGAATAATTCTGATCTCAGGCCCCTCCTCTGCGGGAAAGACCACATTCAGCAAACGATTGGCCATTCAATTGGTTACCTTAGGGATTAAGCCAGTGGCCATAAATATGGATAATTATTTCGTCAACCGGGAAGATACACCACTGGACGAAGTGGGCGAACTCGATTTTGAATCAATAGATGCGGTTGATATCCCCCTATTTCGACAGCATATAAAAGAGCTGCTGGCTGGCAAGACCATTCAGCAACCAAAATTCAACTTTTATTCCGGACAACGTGAACCTGGCCACGAACTGAACTTAGGCGATGAGCATCTTCTCCTTGTTGAAGGGATCCATGGTCTAAACCCAAAAGTGGTTGAGGGCATTGACTTTGATGTTCTGTACCGCATTTTTATTTCAGCCTTTACCCAACTGAACTTGGATAAACATAATCGGGTGCCAACAACTGATACCCGGATGCTTCGACGAATCGTGCGGGATGCCGCGCGCCGCGGTTATTCAGCTGTTGAAACGATTCATCGCTGGCCCAGTGTGCGCCGGGGCGAGAAGAACACTATCTTTCCACACCAGAACAACGCAGATGTATTTTTCAATTCGGCATTGGTTTATGAGTTATCGGTTCTCAAACCGCTGGCACAGCCTCTCTTACTCCAGGTAGAACCACGCACACCCGAGCGAATAGAAGCCAATAGACTGCTTGCATTCTTGCAGTGGTTTCAGCCAATCGTTAGTGACGGCATTCCTAGCGACTCTATCTTGAGAGAGTTTATTGGGGGTTCAATTCTTGAGAACTTTCAGCTGTGGCGATAACAGTGGGATATACCACCAGGATGGGAACCGGCGGCAGCAAATCCACCCGAATAATATTAAAAAGCTGCTCGCAAGTGGACTAGACCTTTCCGGTTGCTAAGGCCCTTTTTACTTCAGCAATTGCCTGGGTGACTTCAATGTCACGGGGACAGGCAGTGGTGCAATTGAAGATTGTTCGACATCGCCAAACGCCGAAACTTTCTCCAAGAATCTCCAATCTTTCCTGATAAGCCTCGTCCCGATTATCGAAGATAAACCGATGGGCTTGAACGATTGCTGCCGGACCTACATACTTGTTGTTTGCCCAATAACTTGGACAAGCTGTTGTGCAGGCCGCGCAGAGAATACATTTAGTTGTATCATCAAATTTCGCTCGATCTTCTTGGGATTGAATTCTTTCCCGACCGTCACTGGGTACGCTTGAATCGTTGATAAAATACGGTTTAACCGATCGATAATGTTCGAAGAAAGGTTCCATATCAACGACGAGATCTTTCACCACCTTAAGTCCGAGAATTGGCTCTACCTGTACTTTGACCTCGGTGGCGCCTTCTTTGGCCAAGCGGCTGATTAAAACCTTACAGGCAAGAGCATTGCTGCCGTTGATTCGCATAGCGTCCGATCCGCATACCCCATGGGCGCAGGAGCGGCGCATTGTCAATGTACCGTCGATCGTCCATTTAACTTTATGCAAAATATCCAGCACTGAATCTCTAGGATCGATATCATCCATAGTGTACTCGCCCCACCATGGTTTTTTATCTTGCTCTGGATTAAAACGCCTTATTCTTAGATCAACCTGCATTGGTTTTACTCCGATTTGAAAATTGGTAGGTATTTAGAAATCGAATAACAGTTCCATACACAGCCTATATGACTAAATCAGTAGACACGTTTTTGTGGTTCGTAACGTCCGAGGGTTACTGGTTTATAAGCTAATATATAACGGTCTCCTTCCCTGAAGCATAGAGTATGTTTTAACCATTCTTCATCATCTCGCTCTGAATAATCGTCTCGTGCATGGGCTCCTCTGCTTTCTTTTCGGGCAAGGGCGGATTCAATCGTGACCTGAGCCAATTCTAACAAACATCCAAGCTCCCAGGTCTCAAGCAGATCTGTGTTGAATTGATAACCTTTATCGTCAATAGTTACTTTTTTGAAGCTCTCTCTTAATTCAGCCAGCTGATCTTTTGCTGTACTCAAGGTCTCATTTGTTCGAAAGACGCTAACATTATCTGTCATCACCTTCTGCATAGATAAGCGGAGGTCATAAGGCTTTATCCCCCCTTCATTACTTCTAATTCTTTCCAGGGCATTAATAGCATCGGCCGCTGGATTGTCGGGAAGGGGATGCAATTGGGAATCCTGGCAATATTTGGCCATGTGAAGCCCAGCCCGCCGGCCGAAGACTACCAAGTCAACCAAGGAATTAGTCCCGAGACGATTTGCCCCATGAACAGATACGCAGGCCACTTCACCGGCCGCATACAATCCTGGCATCGCCGAATTGTCGGCATCCAATATCACCTGCCCGTCTAAGTCAGTCGGTATCCCTCCCATGGCGTAATGAGCAGTAGGTTGGACGGGTATTGGTTCTTTGACCGGATCAACCCCAAGATACGTACGAGTAAAATCGGCAATGTCAGGCAGCTTTTCTTCAATATAAGCCGCATCAATTCTTTTATCCTCACCATCCTTCTCAAAATAGTGATTTACTATCTCTGGTCTAACGTCCAGGTGGACATAATTTTGGCCATTAATACCCATCCCGTCCTTTATCTCCAAATAGATAGCCCTGCTCACGACGTCACGGCTCGCCAGATCTTTCATGGTGGGGGCGTAACGGGCCATAAAACGCTCCCCCTTATCATTGACCAGAACACCACCTTCGCCACGAACCCCTTCGGTAATCAGGATTCCCAGTCGATATATTCCCGTCGGATGAAACTGGAAGAATTCCATATCTTCAAGAGGGATTCCGCGGCGCAAACAAATTGCCGCCCCATCACCAGTTAGTGAATGAGCATTGGAAGTGACTTCCCAACATCGACCCCAGCCTCCCGTAGCAAATAAGACCGATTTACTGTGAAAGACATGGATTGCGCCATCCAGGATCGAGATGGCTACAACGCCACAAATATTATTATCGACCCTTATGAGATCAAGCACATGGTACTCGTCGAAAAAATTCACCTTATTTTTCACGCATTGTTGGTATAGTGTCTGTAAAATCATGTGACCTGTTCGGTCGGCCGCGTGGCAGGCGCGCATTACCGGCTTACCCGTTTCATAATTGGTGTGGCCTCCGAAGCGGCGTTGTGAAATCCTGCCTTCTTCAGTCCGGTCAAATGGCAGCCCCATGTGTTCTAGCTCGAATACTGTATCAATTGCTTCCTGGCATAGGATGTCAACTGCATCCTGGTCGGCCAAGAAATCTGATCCTTTCACCGTGTCATAGGCGTGCCATTCCCAATGATCCTCTTCAAGATTGCCAAGGGCTGCCCCTATGCCGCCTTGAGCAGCACCGGTGTGCGATCGAGTCGGGTAAAGTTTTGAAATAACAGCTACGTTGGTGTTCTTGCTGGCGTATAAAGCAGCCATTAAGCCGGCTCCACCAGCACCAATTATTACAGCGTCAAATTCGTGGGTTACAATTTTATTAGACATATTTTTCTCAATTTGCTGCTGACAGTACAGCTTCAGGGTTGAAAGAAAAAATCGCTACCGTTGACCAGATAATTGTCGCGATAATCGCCGCCACTAAAATCCATTTTATTATATTGACTGTTGATGGTTTATGAATGTAGTCCTCGAGAACCTGTCTGAGTCCGTTAAAGCCATGAATAACGGCAAATCCGAGTAATAGCAGGTCATAGGCACGCCAGCCCCAAGATCTCCAGATATCCTGAACTACCTGTAAAGTTAAGTTGTGGACATCCCTAAAAACATGCTGTAACAACATGTGCCCAACCGCCAATAACAGCAACATTATTCCAGATAGGCGCATAAATAGAAAAGCCCACCTTTCCAAGTTGCTTTGAGGTTTCATGCGTCTGGTAGTTGTCATTCTATCTCTCCAGTTACATTGTATATAGTGATTCGCGATATCGTCGTCAATTTAAATCTTAATGCCTACGGTGTTGGGAAAGTGAAACAACTCAGATTGTCTGCTGATAAACTACTGCAGTGTTCCAAAGTGTTGCTGAACATTAAGATACCGATGGGTAAAAATGCGATAGCGAATAAGATCCAGGCAATTATTGCGCTCTGCTGCTGGTATTTCCACCATTCGGGCTTGAAGTCGAGTATAGTCACCCTTATTCCATTAATTGCGTGAAATATAACAGCGGCCATTAAAGCGATCTCGCCGACGCTAAAAGGGAACCATTTGAAAACTTCAACCGTATAACTATATGCTTCTGGCCAGAATGTGGCGTTAGCAGTGTCCCAGACATGAATGATCAAGAACAACAATACGGCTAATCCCGAAATTCTATGGGCGACCCAGCTCCATTGACCCCAATTACCCCTATAATGTATTAATTCCTGTAATGTCAATTTTATTGTTGATCCCATCGATTTCTCCTATCCAGAACGCCTTGATTGTGCAGAAGGACAATAATTGAGGTTACACGATTGAGATAGATTTTAATTTATAGCACAAGGGCTCAAAACAAAAAAACATTATTTAAACATTCGTCCCTCTTGCTTCTGTCTATCCCCGCTGTTAAACTTTTGGGTAATGATTAGGCAATTTCAGTTAAGAGATCTTCCTCTTATCCACCGGTTAGGTGAAGTTGGCATCCCCTTAGATGCTGAATCGGCGGCTATCGGCTATCCGCATCCGGTTCGCAGCGCGCTGGTCAACCGAATAATGGGCCGCCACTATCCAACGTATATTTGGAAATCTGACGATCAGGCGAACTCAGCTTTTGTTCAGTTTAGATGTGACGAAGGTTGTTCGACAGCACGATTGCTATTCCTCGGAACATCAGACGCTTTAAAAAACCAGGAAGACGATCAAGAAATAGATGAAGATCTCTGGCTGCCGTTGATGGATGATTTAGCCTCGATTTCTGGCAGTCGCGGCATACATAACCTTATCGCGGAAGTAAACGAATCTGGGCCTGAGTTACCAATATTAAGAAAGGCTGGATTTGTCGTTTATACAAGGCAAGATATTTGGATCAATGATTCAACTGAAGATTATGAGAAAGTAATGAATTTACGCCCCTATGATTCGATTGACGACTGGGATGTATTTGTGCTCTATTCAAATGTCGTACCGCGTCTTATCCAATCAGTGGAGCCGAATCCCCCATTGAACACAGGTGATAATTGGGTATTAAGGGAAGATGATGAGCTAACCGCTTTTATTCATGCCAATAGGGGAACCGTCGCTACCTGGATGAGATTGTTGATTCATCCCAACGCCCATACAAAGCCCAGAATGATTGTTAAGGCCGCCTTGGGTACCAGCGAGGCAACTGAAGAACATCCTATTTATTGCTGTGTACGCAAGTATCAAAGCTGGCTTCAGCGCCCCCTTGAGGATGTAGGATTCAGGTATTGGGGCAGCCAGGCTGTCATGGTCAGACATTTGACGAAGGCTATTAAAATGCAATCTCAGGTGAAAAATCTAGGTTTCGAGGCCCAGGCTGTTCAAGGCTCATCGACAATTATCCAGGGATTCAGCCAGTCGAATGGAAGGCATAGAAGAAAACATACAAGCGACTTGTAAGCAGAATGGCTGAAGACAAAGAACAATTAATTGAGGATTTGCGAAAGCTATTAGAGATAGTTCCAGATAGCATTCGCGACAATATCGAACGTAATGGCCGGGAAGATGAGCTCTTGGAAGTAGTGATGGATCTCGGCCGCCGTCCGGCAGCCCGCTATGTATTTGGCGAAGTTAATCTAGGAGATTCGGAAGTTACCAGAGCTGAAATAGACGAGGTTGTCGCTGGTATTGGAGCTTTCGATGATGATAATCGAGCAGGTATAGCTCGCACATTACATCGTATTTCAGCTATCAAGAACCGGAGGGGGCAAATCGTTGGCCTCACCTGTCGTGTAGGACGGGCAGTCTATGGAACAATTGACATAATATTGGATTTGGTTGAAGATGGTCAAAGTATTCTCCTATTAGGTCGCCCCGGTGTTGGAAAAACCACAATGTTGAGGGAGATGGCCCGGGTTCTAGCTGAAAAAAAGCGGGTCATAATCGTTGACACTTCAAACGAGATTGGAGGAGACGGGGATATCCCTCATCCTGCAGTCGGCCGAGCCCGGCGAATGCAGGTGCCTAAGCCGGCCTTTCAGCATGAGGTCATGATCGAAGCTGTAGAGAGCCACAATCCAGAAGTGATCGTGATTGATGAGATCGGCCGTGAACGAGAAGCTGCAGCGGCAAGAACGATAAATGAGAGAGGCGTCCAGTTGATAGGGACGGCACACGGCAATACGATTGAAAACCTCTTGCTAAATCCGACATTATCAGATCTGGTAGGCGGAATTGAGAGTGTTACCCTGTCTGATGAAGAGGCAAGACGCAGGGGAACCCAAAAGACAGTACTCGAACGCCGGGCTCCGCCGACATTTGATATACTCATTGAAATACATGATCGCCAAAGGTTAGCCATTCATAGAAATGTGGCCATGGCCGTTGATTCTATGCTGCGCGGCCGTCCCCTAGGAGTGGAAGTACGGTGGCGAGATAAAGACGGCGAAATTCAAATCGAACATGAGGAAGAATGGAAGATCCCAGCTACTGAGTTTCGCCGGTCGAATGGAAAAAAGAATGGCCGAGAGCTTAAGGCGAGCAAGAGCAGCAGAAGTAAACGACTAACCAATTTTGCGGTCGAAGAAAAGGGTGGCGAAAAAGCCAGCGAGGCAGAACTGCCTGCACGAACCTTGAGGATTTTTGCCTATGGCGCAGCTCGAAACCGGCTGCTGCAGGCTGCAAAGAATTTAAAAGTATCGATTTTGATTGTCGACCAGCTGAAAGATGCTGATGTTCTGGTAACACTAAAAAGCTATTTTCGAAAACAGAAGCGCTTAATTAGTGATGCGCAAAATCGAAGAACACCTGTATTTGTCTTAAGAGCCAATACTGTTACTCAGATGGAAAAATTTCTAGGCGAGGCATTCAATTTACAGACACGATCTTTGGATCCTTTTGAAGAGGCGATTTCGGAAACTGAGAAAGCGATTCAATTGGTTAGAGGTGGGCAAAGCAGAATTGATTTGCATCCAGTTGGTAGTGCAATTCGCCGATATCAGCATCAGATGGTTAGACAGGCAAATCTCGTCTCACATAGTTATGGCAAGGGATCGAATCGCCACGTTAGGATCTTTAACACCCCCGCAAATTAATAGTATCAACTTGTTTAGTCACCGGTATCCTAATGTTTATTACCTTTGAAGGCTCGGAGGGCAGCGGCAAATCAACCCAAATTGATTTAGCTGTCGAGTACCTGAGATCCCTAGAATATACTGTGATTGTTTCCCGCGAGCCTGGAGGAACAGATATTGGCGAACAGGTGCGGTCTTGTCTCCATGATATTAATAACAGAAATATGTCCCCTGAATCAGAGGTGCTGCTCTATTCAGCCTCAAGAGCCCAATACGTATCTGAAGTTATTTTGCCAGCGCTTGAGGCGGAAGCTATTGTTTTAAGTGACCGTTACGCTGACAGTACAATTGCCTATCAAGGATATGGGCGAGGGTTGGATTTAAGAGCGCTGCAGCAGATCATCCGATTTTCGACGGGTGGCCTTAAACCCAATCTAACTTTTCTCCTGGATATCGGAGTGAAGGATGGATTGGAGAGGCGGGAAATTGGCGGAGCTGAAATGAATAGAATGGACTTACAGTCGATTTCATTTTATGAAAGGGTTGAGAAGGGCTACAAAGCCCTCGTTGCCGCCGAGCCAGAAAGGTGGGTTGTCATTGATGCCAATCGCCCGAAAGACGTCGTCCAGGATGATGTTAGAAAGAACTTGATGGAACGACTTGCTATCGGTCCAAATCTAAAATAGTAAAAAGATATCCCTCCCTATCTAAGGATGCGTTAAGAAATACTTCTTTTCGCTCACAATTGTGATCAGCTTTTGCTCAGGTTTTTGTTGGCAAGAAGGCTCTTATATCAAGTCATCGCTTCCAAAAGAACCACCTTCATCGGCTAGTTCAGGCATCGATTTTTCGATATCTTCAGGTGATTCGCCAGATTCGAGGCGATTTACAACCTCATCAAACTCGTCTCCTAGATCTTCTCCCATTTCCCCGCTCATATTTCGCATAAATTTGCCGAGTGAGCGAGGGTCATCTTCATCTACACCTGCAAGCATGCTTTCGGGATCTAAAGAATCCAAACGGGCATCCTCCGATTTTGCCAAAGCAACACGGCTGATCAGACGTTTTAATTTTTCGCTACTGCAGTGGGGACAGTTAGGTTCGGCCGAATCATATTGGGCATAAGTAAAAAAGAGACGCACCCGTTTGCCACAATTTAAGCAGTGATAGTCGTAGTTAGGCATATTAACTCTTATTTTGCTCCTGACTGAAATGGTTTCTGTTGCTAGAATAACCTGGAGAAAATTATACGAAGGCTTATTGGCGGTGCAAGTGTGGTTGAAGATGATCCGTATATGCAAACATTCTCCCCTCTCTTAATTGTTATTTCGGGACCATCTGGTGTGGGTAAGGATACTATTGCCCGGATGGTCATGGAAAACCGGAATTCATTTTATTTTGTGGTGACAGCCACTACCCGGCGGCCGCGACACGGGGAGATTCATGGGAAAGATTATTTTTTTATGAGTCATGATGAGTTCGCCGCAATGATAGAAAACGATGAATTATTAGAATATGCAGTTGTTTATAATGATTATAAAGGCGTTCCAAAACAACAGATCCGGGATGCATTCAACAGCAATCTAGATGTGATCATGCGCGTCGATGTTCAAGGGGCTGCCACTATAAGAAAATTGATTCCCAATGCTGTATTTATTTTCCTCGCAGCGGAGTCGGAGGAAGCACTGATTCGCCGGTTAAAGGAGAGAAAGTCAGAAACCGCTGAGGGCTTAAATTTAAGAATCGCCACAGCTCGCCAGGAAATGAAAAGGGCGGTTGATTTTGCTTACCGGGTTGTGAATGAGGAAGATAGGCAGAGTGAAACAGTTCGCCAAATATTATGTATTATCGAATCCGAACATAATAGAGTATCGAGAAATTCAATCTCCCTCTGACATGGCCATTTGTTTTCATTGCCGAGCTCGAGATCAACGGGGACGATTAATGCCAGAGAGCTCCTCATAACGATGTAAATCTATCAACTCGGCCGTTCCATTAAGTATCGTTGAACCCGGCTAAGGTTCCCTTTAATCCGGGGCGATGGCATCATTGAGCAATTTGGCGCTGCCTCCTTACATCTGCTATGCAGAGGCAACTACCCATACTTATACATAAAATGATTATTGATTTAATCAATCAGGATAGCTAACCAGGTCACCATGCCTAATAAAGCAATGATAAGCAATCCATATACGGTTGCTTTCTTCAGCACCTGGCTATCCTGAGCCCCCTTTACCGTGCTGGAGCCGACGATCACCTTAGCTGGCGCAAAGAGACTGCCAATTGCCCCACCGGCCGTTTGAGAAGCGAGTATAGCTGTGATCGATATTCCGAGGGCTGCGGCCGTTTCTTGCTGAAGCTGGCCAAAAACGACGTTACTATTGGTATTACTTCCCGTCATAAAGGCCCCGAAAGCGCCAATAAATGGGCTGAGAAAGGGGAATACCGGTCCCGTTCCCACACTTAACGCCTCGGCCAATATTTGGGTCATAGCCGCATGCTGCATTGTAACTGCCATTGCAACCAAGGTGACAATACCGATAGTTGACTTAAGGGATCCGCGAACTGTTTTTTTGATGATAGTGAAGGCGCTGTATTCACGACTTTTGTGAAAAACACCCCGCCATTTGAACCACAAGAAGCTGAGGATACTCGTATATAATAATAGGGCGCCCGCGTGTCCTAAAAGGC
>PVMS01076523.1_pt1 | contig 15182 bp, 13 predicted proteins | sample 1853461 | NCBI WGS metagenome assembly PVMS01 (sample SAMN08582032, study PRJNA380276) | Marine sediment metagenome, whole genome shotgun sequencing project. | isolation source: ocean sediment barecode stripped | collected 2017 | reverse complement strand
GAGACCGTTGGTAAAGACGTTTTAAGCATTGAAACCGGTGTAGTTGCAAGGCAAGCAGATGGCGCTGTAATAGTCCGTTATGGGGACACTGTTGTGTTGGTTGCGGCAGTATGTGGAGAATCGAAGGGTTTTGATTTTCTTCCAATGACGGTTGATTATAGAGAGAAAACTTACTCCGTCGGAAGATTTCCGGGTGGGTTTTTTAAGCGTGAAAGTAGGCCCACCAACAAGGAAATATTGACAATGAGGATGACGGACAGGCCAATGCGGCCTCTTTTTCCTAAAGGATATTCAAATGAAATCCAGATAATGTCGGCAGTATTATCTGCAGATAAAGACACCGATCCTGACGTAATTTCCATGGTAGGAGCTTCTGCGGCTGTAGCTATATCCAGCATACCATTTAACGGCCCTACGGGCTCGGTGCGGGTAGGTCTTATAGATGATGAATTTGTAATCAATCCAAATAATTCAGAACTTGAATCCAGTATGATGAACCTGGTTGTTTCCGGGACAGAAGATGCCGTAATGATGGTAGAAGCTTCCGGAAAGGAGGTTTCTGAGGATAAATTTGTTGATGCGATAATGTTCGGTTTTGAAGAAATAAAAAAGATAGTACAAATGCAAAAAGAGCTGGTTGCAAAGTGCGGGAAGGAAAAACAGGAGCATGAAGAGCCAACAGTAGATACTGCGCTTTTAGATGAAATAAAGGCAAAGGTATATGAAGATATTAAGGTGCAATCCGTAGTTAGTGGAAAGTTTGCCCGTAAAAAGGCGTTAAAAGAATTGCGGACCAGGTAATTGAAGAATGTTGTGCGGATACAGATGACGAAGATAGAGAAAGCAAAATTAAGGAAGTTTTTGGTATGCTTGTAGAAGAAGCAGTACAGGAACAGATTATTAAAGAGAACAAAAGATTAGACGGTAGAGGTCTCAAAGACATCAGACCGATTACGTGTGCGGTCAGCTTCCTGCCACGGACACACGGTTCTGCTCTGTTTACGAGGGGAGAAACACACGCGCTTGTAGTCTCTACGTTAGGAACATCAATGGACGAACAGCGTGTAGATGGCCTGGTGGAAGGATATACCAAGAAGTTTATGCTCGATTACAATTTTCCATCTTTCTGCGTAGGCGAAACGAAACCAATTCGAGGACCGGGCAGAAGGGAAATAGGCCATGGAGCCTTGGCCGAAAAAGCCTTAGAGCCAATGGTTCCTGCTTACGAAGACTTTCCATATACCATACGGATAGTTTCCGACATTCTTGAATCAAACGGGTCATCTTCAATGGCTTCCGTGTGCGGTGGTACGCTCTGTATGATGGATGCAGGGATCCCGATGAAGCGGCCTGTTGCCGGGATAGCAATGGGATTGGTGAAAGAAGGAGAGGAAGTTCGAATATTATCTGATATATTGGGAGATGAAGATCATTTAGGAGCGATGGACTTTAAAGTAGCTGGAACGGAGCAAGGCATCACCGCCCTCCAGATGGATCTGAAAATATCAGGCATAACCGAACAAATTATGAGAGATGCACTTGTTCAGGCCAAAGAAGGTAGAATGCATATTTTGAAAGAAATGCTTACTGCCATTGAGAAACCTCGCAGTGAGATTTCAGTCCATGCTCCGAAACTTGTTAAGATCAAAATCAATCCTGATAAGATTGGAATGGTTATAGGGCCTGGAGGCAAGATGATCAAAAGGATACAAGAAGAATCAGGTTCACGCGTAGAAATTGAAGACGATGGAACCATTGTTATTTCAGCTCCCACTTTTGAATCAGTAGAAATTGCTAAGACATATATCAAGGGACTCACAGAGGATGCGGAAATAGGAAAGATCTATGCGGGCAAGGTTATAGCCGTGAAAGAGTATGGCGCTTTTGTCGAGATAATGCCGGGGAAAGAAGGCCTGGTACATATTTCTGAACTTTCAAATGATTATATCGAGAAAGTAGACGATGTAGTAAAAGCCGGCCAGGAAATAAGAGTAAAATTGATAGGGATTGATGATCAAAAAAGAATAAAGTTGAGCAGAAAAGCCGCCTTAAAAGAAGAAGAAAAAGAAGAAGTTAAATCAAGTACATAATCGTTGAATAATATAAACTCTTTTTTCGTAATGTAAAATCTTTAACCAAAACATAAAACTTTTATATTTATATATAAGCCAGGAAAGTAGATGAATGTATTTTGCTTCCTGGCTTATTTTTTTAAACACATATTGAAAATTTAAACTATGCCAAAAAGGAATAATTCGGATTCTGATAACCTAAACCCCCTTAATACATTAGCGGCTGGTTTAGTACATGAAATAAAGAACCCCTTAAATACATTAAGTGTAAATTTGCAATTGATCGAGGAAGATTTGCAAAAACACAACTTGGGAAAGGACTTAAGAATACCAAGAAAAATCCAGTTGTTGCAAAAAGAAGTTTGTAGATTGGAAAATATACTTAGTGATTTCTTGCGATTTGCAAAAAAGCAGAAACTTAATCTTGAAAAATGTAACATCAATGAAATTATTGACAGTGTGCTTGATTTTATAGCTCCCGAAGTTATACAAAAATCAATTAGAATACTTAAAAGTTTTGATGCAAAATTGCCAAATTGTTATCTGGACAGTAACGTAATAAAACAGGCGTTATTAAATATAATCCTTAATGCGCAACAGGCAATGCCAAAAGGCGGAGAACTTATAGTACGAACCAATAAAAATGGAAAATACATCCTTATAGATATTACAGACACAGGAATCGGAATCCCACATGATAAAATGGATAAAATATTCCAAGTTTACTATTCAACCAAAGGAACAGGTACGGGGCTTGGATTAGCCACTACCAAAAAGATTATCGAAGATCACAAAGGCACGATTAATGTTCGTAGTGAGCCTGGTAAAGGAAGTAGCTTTTTAATAAGGATACCTATAAATAACAAAATATCATGATACGAGAAGCAAATATTCTGATAATCGATGACGAAAAAAACCAGGCCGAAGCCATCGCAGAAAGCCTGACAAGCATAGGATATAAATGCACTACCGTCACGAACGGGAGTGAAGGGCTTGATATAATCAGAAAAGACCGAATTGACGTGGTAATTACCGACCTTATTATGCATGGAATGGATGGAATGGAAATCCTGAAGGAAACAAAAGAAAAATCACCGGAATCAGAGGTTATCTTAATAACCGGCTATGGTACTGTTGAAAATGCGGTCACTGCAATGCAGAAGGGAGCATCGACATATCTTTTGAAACCTATAAATATAAAACAGTTGAGAGCAGTAGTTGATAAAGTTGTTGAAAAACAAAATCTAGTAAGAAGCAACATAGAACTGCATAAACAGCTTGAAGAAAAGTTTGGATTCACAGGTATTATAGGCAATAGCCAACAAATGCATAGAATATTTAATATACTTAAACAAATTTCTTCTACGACAGCAACAGTATTAATAGTAGGCGAAAGCGGTACTGGCAAAGAGTTAATAGCCAGCGCAATACATTACAACGGTTCACGCAAGAACCACCCTTTTGTAGCCCTGAATTCCGCTGCAATTTCAGAAACCCTTCTTGAAAGTGAATTGTTTGGGCACGAAAAAGGGGCTTTTACAGGAGCTTTATACCAAAGAAAAGGGAGATTTGAATATGCAGATAATGGCACTTTATTTCTGGATGAAATTGGAGATATGCCACTTTCAACCCAGGCAAAACTATTAAGAGTAATAGAAGACGGAAGGATTATGCGTGTCGGTAGTAACGAATCCATAAAGACAGATGTGAGAATAATCGCTGCCACAAATAAAGATTTGGGAGAACTGGTGAAGGAAGGTAAATTCAGGGAAGATTTATATTTTAGGTTTAATGTCATTTGCCTTAGACTACCACCTTTAAGAGAGAGACAAGATGATATATTTTTGCTGACTGATGTTTTCATTCAAGAATTTTCAAAAAAACATGGGAAAATAATTGAAGGAATAACTCCTGAAGCAAGGAAGATATTCTTCCGATATAACTGGCCTGGGAATATTAGAGAACTTAAGAATTGTATCGAAAGTATGGTTGTTATCACCCAGAACGGTTTTCTTGACCTTAACGATATCCCTGAACACATATACAAGAACAATAAACCTGCCCTGCCGGGACCTGTTTTTCCTGTTGGGATACCGCTGGAAGAAATGGAAAAAGAAGTAATAAAAAATACTTTGGCCTATGTGGGTGGAAATAGAGGGGAAACAGCAAAAATACTGGGAATTGGCGAGCGGACTCTTTACAGAAAACTCGATAAATACGGCTTAAAATAAAGGAAAATAACTATGCCAGAAATCCGACTTTGTGGTCTATGTAAAAGAAGTATTTCCCAAAAAGATTTTGAATCCGGACTAACAACAGAACGTTACGGCCAGACAGTTTGCCAGGAATGCTCTAGTCTCCTTAGTAAGAAAAAAGATAGGGGATTTAACGAGTCAACCTTTCTCTCTGAATCTATTCTCAACGAAATCAAAAACATTGCAAGAGTATTAACGTATGAATCAGGGTCATGGCTGAACATTATCGCGGCCGTGGCACAGTGTTTCACTTTCGGCTCATTAATATTGGCCTACATTAACAGGAATGGAGACGTACACTCATTCTTGCTTCTTGCTGTAGTTTTTCAACTTATGGCATTAACCTTCTTTGTGATTAAGAAATAGTATTTATTAAGAAATCTAACACAAGATATCCCCTGTTACATTTTTGCATTGGCATATCTCTCAACACTCCCACATATTCAAAGAGTAGGCAATATAGATACGCTTGACAATCTTATACCTTTATGTTAGGCTCGATCTAATTCTTTATTATCATAAAAGTTAGGGAAAATTCATGCAACATCAGGTAACAATAAGATACGGTATTTTAAGGAATATCGAAGACGTCTCCACGCCTACTCCCGCCTTGAAAAAAGGTGACAAGGTAGTGATACGTTCTCCCCGTGGTGTGGAATTGGGTGAAGTTGTTTCGCCGCCACAGAAAATAGATGATAAGGCCGCTGTACCGAATAAGAATAAGGGAGAAGTTCTATACAAGATTACAGAAGAAGACAAGAAGAAACAGAAAGAAATAGAAGAAGAAATAATCCCATCAGAATTCGGTTTCTGTCAAAAGAAAATAAAAGAACATAATTTGCCAATGAAACTTGCCAGCGTTGAACATCTTTTCGGAAGCAAAAAAATAATATTCTACTTCCTGGCTAAAGGAAGAGTCGATTTTAGAGAACTGGTTAAAGATTTAGCAAAGGAATATAAATCCAGGATTGAAATGAAACAAATCGGTGTTCGTGATGAAGCCAGACTACTGGCCGAATATGAACATTGCGGTAGAGAACTTTGTTGCAGGACATTTCTAAAAGATCTTGAACCCGTTACCATGAAGATGGCCAAGAATCAAAAAGCAACACTTGATCCATCAAAGATATCTGGCAGATGCGGCAGATTAATGTGCTGTCTTAGATACGAGGATAATGCCTATGAAGAACTAAAGCACCATCTTCCTAAGAAAGGAACATTAATCATGACAACTAAAGGGGTGGGTGAAGTTGTGGATTTTGATATTTTACAACAAAAAGTAACTATGGAAACAAAGGAGAAGAAATTAGTTGTTGTATTAAAAAAAGAGATTTTGGAAAAAGTAAACGAAACACGAACTAACATGGGGAAAGACTGCGGATCAAGCTGTGGGCCGGGACATGGACATGGTTGTGGATAAAAATACGTTTTACATTACTACCCCAATCTATTATGTAAATGACATACCACATATAGGACATTCGTACACTACTATAGCTGCTGACGTCTTAGCTCGATATAAAAGAATGAGGGGCTACGACGTCTTTTTTTTGACGGGAACAGATGAACATGGCCAGAAAATACAGAAAGCTGCCCAGGCAAACAACGAAAAACCCATTGAACTGGCAGATAGAATGGTCGAAAAAATTTAAAAACCTGTGGAAAATCCTTAATGTCTCAAACGATGGTTTTATTAGAACCACAGAAGACAAACACGTCAGACAAATAGAAAGCATATTTAAAAAAATATATGAAAATGGTGACATCTATTTAGGAGAGTATGAAGGCTGGTATTGTGTACCGTGTGAAAGTTTCTGGACAGAGCCACAACTATCTTCAGGTAATTGTCCGGAATGCAGCCGTTCTGTTGAAAAGCTGAAAGAGAAAAATTTTTTTTTCAGATTATCAAAATATCAAGATTTACTCTTAAAGTATTTCAAAGAACATCCTGATTTTGTCAGGCCGGAATCCAGACGAAATGAATTGCACAGAAGGTTAGTAGCAGGTATAGACGATATTAGTGTGAGCAGGGCAGCAGTTGAATGGGGCATTCCAGTACCAATGAAAAAAAAACACACAATCTATGTGTGGGTTGATGCACTTTTCAATTATATAACAGCCTTGGGATATTATGACAAATCCGACAAGCTAAAAAAATATTGGCCAGCTAATGTCCAGATAATGGGCAAGGAAATTCTATGGTTCCATGGTGTCGTATGGCCGGCAATGTTAATGTCGTTAGGAATAGAACCACCTTATCAAATATATGCCCATGGTTGGTGGACGCTGGAAGGACAAAAGATATCAAAATCTTTAGGGAATGCAATAGACCCTGTTGAGATAACAGACACTTACGGTGTGGATACATATAGATACTTTTTGCTTAGAGAAGTACCATTTGGACTGGATGGAAATTTTTCATACAATGCCCTTGTAAATAGAATCAATTGTGACCTGGGAAATGATTTAGGGAATCTTCTACATAGAACATTAACTATGATTGAGAAGTATTGTAACGGAAACGTCCCGGAAGCTAAAAGCACATCAACAGAAGGTCAGAAGCTTATTAAAAAATCCAAAACTCTTAATGACGAAGTTGAGCTTGCAATGTGTGATCTACAATTCAGCCGGGCATTAGAGGCAATCTGGGAATATATTGGACTAGTTAACAAGTATGTGGAAATATCAAAACCTTGGGTATTAGCAAAAGACCATACCACAAGGGACAAGCTTAATGAAGTTTTATACAACCTGGCAGAATCCGTTAGAATAATTTCATCATTTATTTTGCCGTTTATGCCAGACACCGCTATTGAGATGCAGAAGCAGCTGGGATTATCTGTTAATGAGGAATCAATTGAATGCGGAACTGCATGGGGTGGTATGAAATCCGGAACAAAAGTGCAAAAGGGAAAACCAATCTTCCCTAGGGTTGAATACTCTACAATTACTTAGTAAACAGTAACTGCAACATTTGTCATAACCTGAAAATTTAGAGGAAATAAAATGGGTAAAAAAACTGTGCCTGATACATGGAAGAAACTACAAGAGATTACCAAAAAAGATACCAGATTTTCCATACATGCATACCAATTTATCTTTGAAGCTCTTGATTTTACTGCTTCCAAACTTGGCAAAAAATATAATAGCTCAAGAGAGGAAGAACGGCATGTTACCGGACAAGAACTTTCGGAAGGAATTAAGCAATACGCCTTACAAAAATTCGGTTACATGACCAGAGAAATCTTTGAACAATGGGGCATAACTAAAAGCAAAGATTTTGGGGAAATAGTTTTTAATTTGGTTAAAAGTGAATTGATGGGCAAAACCGAGTCAGATTCAGTAAAAGATTTCGATAATCTTTACGATTTTAAAGTGGAATATGATGATAAATTCAAATTTGATGGAGATTTCGATTTTACGTATGATTGGAAGATTTTTGGGAGGAAAAAATAAAAATTATCTCTCTTATGCATCTTGCCACACAATATAGCACATCCTGCATCCAGCTTTAAAGAACACGCGCGTCTACAACATATCTGAGATATACCTCTTCATTGTACGTTTATGCGTTTACCTAAAGGAACTTTCCACCTTACATCTACATATTCCATCTTGGCTAAAGTCGATCCTTCTTCTTTAACAACACTCAGTAAATTCTGCAGCTTTTCATAATTTGATAGTTCGTTAGGCTTTTCACATGACGGAGGACATCCCCACTTTATTATTGTTCCGGTTTCTGTGCATAAGATTATGTCACTCTTACCACTTTTCAACCTTCTGGTTACATTCGAAACATCTATGGTAGTAATTCCTAAAAGCTTATCTATATCGTTATGTTTTAGATAACGTAAAAGATTCATACCTGCCTCTACCGACCTATCATCCCATTTTGCACCGTGTTCAGGAACCTTTGAAAATCTGTTACAAATTATATAAACCGGATTTTCACCTTTTTCAGGATATTCATAAAATTCATCTCGAAGCCGTACACTATCTTTGTCTACTAAATATCCCTTTCCTTTCCTTTTGACAATGGCTATTGGCTTGCGCAAACCAAGTCGCAAGTTTATCGTATTAGGCAGTTCCCTTTTAATATGGTATACCTTATCGATAAACGGTTTTTTCTCATACGCCTCTGCAATCTTTTTTGTTAAGCCTTGTCCAAAGATGTTGTATTCTTTTTCCAACCCCGGGATATTTTTTATCTCACTGACAAGTCTATTAGTTGCCCAGTCTGGTGTATCAAACGAAAACGTTGTGGGACTTACTACAAATATATTTCGATTTGTTAAATACTTCCATGTAAATTGCCCCAACCACATAATCACCACAACCACAACAATTACAAGGGCCAACCAGAGAGAAAAGGATAAGATTGTTTTCTGTGTCTTCTGAAAATATGGTTTTAATGCATCAGAATCCATTCTTACTCTATCTGTAACCTTATTGTAATAATACTTGTAAATTTCTATTATTTTCTTTTTGTGAATCATGGACACACAATATGAGTATCGTTATAGGTAGGTTTAAATGCAGTGTTAATGACCATATTACATAATTCGGCAAAACCAATGTTTACTGCGTTAGCTGCCTTTGGTAATAAACTCCTTTCTGTAAATCCAGGAATTGTATTAACTTCAAGAACGTAGATATGATCGTCTTTGTCTAAGATCATATCTACTCTGGAAATACCACGGCACCCAAGGCTATCATGCGAACGAATTGCCAGTTCTTGGGCACTGGCATATACAGAAGGAAATAATGATTCTTCAGATGATACATCACTGGATTTCAGGATTACATACTGAGTTCTTTTGTCTTTATACTTTGAGTCATAATCATAAAACTTTAAGGCAGATCGTATTTCAATAACAGGTAAAGGTGTACTGTTAAGAATACCAACAGTCAATTCCCTCCCTTCAATATATTTTTCAACAAGTACCTCTTTATCAAATGATCCCGCATAATTTATTCCATTTTGTAATTCATCATATTCTTTTATTATAGATATTCCAACGCTGGAACCATTGCTTATGGCTTTAGTAACAACAGGCAACTTCAATCTTTCAATCTCTTTAGCGATTTCAGTAATACTTTGTGCCGTGGACACCGTAAGATAATCCGGGGTTGGAATGTTGTTCCTTTTAAATACATTTTTTGACTTAAGCTTGTTCATTGCGAGGTTGCTTGCATAAACACCAGAGCCTGTGTATGGGATACCCTTAGATTCCAGAACTTTCTGAACGCCTCCATCCTCGCCAAAACATCCATGAAGGGCTATGAATGCTACGTCGATTTCATAATTATCAAGTTCATCTACTCTTTCATCTTTAACAATTATCTCGATAACATTATTATTACCGGTCTCTCTCAGAGCAGTTGCAACAGCCCTGCCAGATTGAAGTGAAATTTCTCTCTCAGGAGATATTCCACCCATTAATACTGCAATGTTTTTTTTGCCGGACATAGTTTCTCAATTCCTTGGTATAATTTGCAATTCTCTCAAGACTTTATGAATAAGATTCTAAATCTGAATTTAACTTCGTTGTTTCACAAGAAGCAAAGGCATCCACTAATTCCGGGTCTAATTGTTTCCCCGCTACTCTGCCAAGTTCGGATATAGCATCTTTTGTGCTTCTAGAATGACGAAACGTCCTTTCAGAAGTCATTGCCGCAAAAGCATCAGCTACTGTCATTACTTTAGTCAGGAGTGGTATATCTTCCCCGCCTAATCTATCCGGATACCCACTACCATCAAACCTCTCATGATGACCTCTTATGTGGTGACTTGCCTCTCTAAGAAAATCCAAGGGTTCTATTATTTTTTCACCTATGATTGGGTGCGATCTTATTACATCAAATTCAGATTCGTTTAACTTGCCAGGTTTGTTAAGTATGCGTTCTGATATGCCTATGTTGCCTATGTCATGCAGTAGTGCTGCATGACATAGTATATTTTTTTCTTTAGGAGATACCCCTATCACGTCCGCAATAGAGGCCGCGTATTCCGATACTTTTTGCGAGTGACCATTTGTATAATTGTCTCTTGCCTCAAGAAGATTAACCAAAGAGCGAACTGTATTAAAACAATTTTCTTCTATTGCCTTGCAAAGTCTTATGTTTTCTAACGCAATGCCTACCTGCGCAGCCATAATACAAAGGCAATTAACGTCTGTCTCAGAAAGATTTTCTCTTGAAATCTTGTCGGTAATGTTTATTACTCCGAGAAGCCTTTCACCTGAAATTAAAGGTGCAGAAACATATGACCTTGTCACATAACCAGATTGTGTTTTCCTTCCAAACCCATTGTCATCAACATTCTTAACCAAGATAGGTTTCTTTTCTTTTGCAACACGCCCTGCAATACCTTCACCTATCTTTTGAGTTTTACCTAAAACTTCGTTGCATCTTTCACCTTTACATGCCCTAACTATTAGCTCATCCTCTTTTTCATCAAACAGCATGATTGAACTGTGTTCTACCCTTAGCTTTTTATTAATCTTTTCCAGGCATAAGTTTAAAAGTTCATCCGTATCCATGGTAGATGTAATTGCTTTGCCAATCTCATTTATTGTATCCAACTCACTTATTCTTAGAACAAGTTCTTTATTGGCATCTGCTAGATGCTTACTAGTTACTTGAACCCTTTGAGTTAATTTTTGTTTATAGTAATCGAGCTCAATATTTGTTTTCTTTAAATCATCTAAGAGTTGTTTATTTTCCATTGCAATTTGATGGCTATACAAGGTTCGCTCCACTGCCTTTTTCAACTCAAAAATATTAAATGGCTTGGTTATGTAGTCATCCACTCCGTGTCTCAGTGACTGAACAGCGGTCTCTATAGTTGCATAACCAGTAACCATTATAGTACTTATTTCCGGACGCTCCTTTTTGGCCTTTCTAACTAATTCCAAACCATCAATACCAGGCATTTTCAGGTCAGTTAACAGCAGTTGATAATTATATTCTTTAATCATCTGTAACGCTTCGTCACCTGACAAACTTGTATCGGACTGATAGCCTTCTCGTCTGAGCAGTTCTTTGATTAAATGGCATATCTTTGGTTCATCATCTACCACTAAGATTTTTATTCCGTCATTCATTTTTGCCCCTCTAAGAGTTCTCTGAAATAGAAATGTTTTTCCACTGGTAATGTAAATTGAAAGATAGTGCCACCACCATCTTGACTGCTTACAGCCAAATCTCCTCCATGCTTCTTGATAATGTTATAAGAAATACAAAGATTTAGACCCATCCCACTTTCCGCTTCATTCACTACAGCAAAAGGATCAAAAATCGTGTCAATTGCCTTAGGAGGAATTTCCCTGCCCGAATCATGAAAAATAACGTTTACATTGTTACCATCTCTACTTTCTGTTGAAATCTTTAAAGTACTTTTACCGGCAATAGCTTTCCATGAGCTATTAATTATATTCTTACAAACCAAAGTAATCTGCTCTTCATCTGCCATAATCATTGGTAAATCTTCGCCAAAAGATTCAACTATTTGAATATCCCTTTCATGTTTCATATCCTTAAAAGAACAGACCACTTTTTTTAAGATATCATTTAAATCAATAGATGCCTTGTTAGGCTCTTCCAATTGAGCATAAGTTACTAGATTTTTTACAGATTCAGCGATTCTCTGTGTTTCTTCCTCTAAAGATGCATATATAGAATGGTTGGAATTCTTATCTTTCTTTTCGGATAGCAGCAATTGCAACTGACCACTAATTATGGTTAATGGATTGTTGATGTCATGGGCAACCCTTAATGCCATACGCTCTATAAATGACTGACCGTCAATTGATTCATTTAGAATATCTCCTTTATGGTTTATTCTATCTAAGAATTTACAAACAATAGCAAGTAGTTCATTTATATAAAAGGGTTTCAATATATAGCAATCTGCTCCTCTTTCTAGAGATTTAATAGCTTTTTCCCGATTTGCAAAAGAAAAGGAAATCAAAATGAACACATTCGGATTAATTTTTTTAACAACGTCAAAAAATTCCATTTCCTTTAATTCCAAATCATCTATATCAAGAACTATAATATCCGGCTTTCTTTCAGCCAATGTAGCTATTGCCTGGAATGTACTTGTTTCGGAGAAAACATCGTAGTCTTTCTTTGCTAAGAGTTCCGCAGCAGCCTCCATATTTTCATCTTCTCTGGATACAACTAGAATTTTAGGAGTATTTGACATTATCAAACTTTATGTTAATTAGAAGAATATCTCGGCAAGTTAATAGTTATAACCGTTCCCTCTCCCACCTTACTATCTAAATCTATTGTTCCATCAAGTTCTTCAGTAATAGCTTTACATACAGATAATCCTAAACCTGCACCTTTACCATTAGTTTTGGTAGTATAAAAAGGACGAAAGATTTTACTTAATTGATCTTTCGTAAATCCACATCCTGTATCACGGAATTGAATTATAATTGAATCATTATGGATAAGATTAGTACTTAAATAAATCTTTCCCCCATTGGGCATGGCTTCCCTTGAGTTTTGCAATAAATTAAGAACAACTTGCTTCAACTTGTTACTGTCCCCCTCTATCTTAAGTTCAGAATGTAACAAATCTTTTATTAATTCTATATTTTCATTTTTCATAGTATACACAACCATAAGTGCCACATCTTCTATTACTTGATTTACGTCAAAAATTTGCTTTGACTTGGAAGTCTGGTTTGTAAATGCAAGTAGGCTCCTGACCAACTTAGCGATACGCTCAAATTCTTTGATAAGTGCTTCGTAGGTCTTCTTCTTGGGATCGTTATCACGGGTTTCCTCAAGAAACATCTGCAACCAACCTGACACATAGGTCAAAGGATTACAAATCTCATGGGCAATGCCAGGAACTATTTCCCCAAAACACAACATTTTATTCAGATATTGTGCAGAGCTTTTCTCCTCATCTATTTTCTCGACCAAAATATGAAATCCAGAAATATTTTCTTTTTCACCGTATGAAGGATATACTAAAATTTTTTGTCCTTCTTCTGGCAGGCTGAAAATTTTAGGACATTTACCCTCAACTTTTTTATTGTATTCTTCCCTCGGTATCTTAAGGGCACTGTACCACTCAACTCCAATTAGATTGGAGTTGAAATTGCCATTACTGTAACTTACCGATTTTATAATTCCGTCCCTGTCGGCGACAATAATCCCCAAAACGTTTTCTAGTTGAAACATAAAGCAAAGAATCCTTTTTTTATTGTGGAAATAATTCTTTAATACTATATAGATGCACAAAGAATCTACAAAATTCAAACTAAATCACACTCTACATTTTTACTAAAACCACTAATAGATATGAATGGCTACCATATTTGTATTTCAGTCTCTAATGGAACATCATATTTCTTTTTAACGGTCTCTTTGATTATTTTTATGAGTTCAAGTATATCAGCGCTGGTAGCGTTTTCCGTATTAACTATAAAATTTGCATGTTTTTGTGAAACAATTGCTCCCCCCACTTTCTTGCCCTTAAGACCTGCCTTTTCAATAAGTTCTCCTGCACTAAAGGAAGGCGGATTCTTAAATATACAACCTGCACTAAATGTTGATAAGGGTTGTGTTCTTTTCTTTTCCTCATATATTTCATCCATCCTTTTAAGAATTTCTTCTTTTCTTGATTCCTTAAGCAAGAATTCTACTTCTATGATTATTTGCTTATCAAGATTACACCCACGATAGGTAAACTCAATATCATTGCGATTAATATTTTTAATTTCACCGTCAAGGGTCATAGTGGTTACAGAACTTATGGACTCACTTATACTGCCGTATTTGCCTCCTGCATTCATTTTGACAGCACCGCCTATGGTACCTGGAATCCCTGCCAACACCTCTAAACCTCCCAATCCCCACAAGGCTGCTTTTTTAATAAGCTTAGGAAGCTTTGCACCCGCTTTAGAAGATACATAGTTACCATCTCTTTTTATTTCTTTGAAATCGGCTCCCCCCAGGCGTACCACCACACCTTGAACCCCATTATCATTGACCAGGATATTACTTCCATTTCCAAAAATGAAAATCTTTTCCTGCTCATCCTTACAAAACTGTAGCGCCTTCCTTAATTCCGGTATATTCCTCGGTTCTGCAAATATCTCGGCTACGCCTCCTGCTTTGAAAGAGGTATATCTTTGTAGAGGTACATCATATTTAAAGATGCTATCAATAATTTCTGTACTCTTAATCATTTAACAACAATTCACCATGGGTTTCCTTAGTTAACTCTCACATCATGTGCTTCCAGGTTGTCCTTCAACTCGTAGGCTGCTTTCCAGATATCACCTGCACCCATGATCAAAACAACATCATCTCTTTTTACATCCAAGTGTAAATCGCTTACTATCTCAGAAAAGCTTTCAATATATTTAACATCACTACCCATTTTTAGTAATTCGTGTACAAGATTCAACGACCTGACAGAAGCCTTATCTATATCTGAATCTCTTGCAGCATAAATATCAGTGATAATTACTTTGTCAGCAAGGGTAAGTGCCTTGGCAAATTCTTCCAGAAGATGTCTTGTACGATTATACTGATGCGGCTGGAATATGCACCAAAGCCGGCATGAGGGATATACTAATTTTGCGGTCTCTAATGTCATTTTGATTTCTGTAGGATGGTGGGCATAATCATCAATAATTGTAATTCCGTCTTTACTACTAATAGTTTGAAAACGCCGTCTTACACCTTTAAATGATGCCAATGCTTTTTTAATAACTCCTTCGCTCAATCCAACATAACTGCAAATCGAAATCGCAGCAAGTGCGTTTGATACATTATGTAATCCGGGCATTTTGAGACTAAATTCACCAAAATATTTCCCTTCATT
>PVMS01035175.1_pt1 | contig 15183 bp, 11 predicted proteins | sample 1853461 | NCBI WGS metagenome assembly PVMS01 (sample SAMN08582032, study PRJNA380276) | Marine sediment metagenome, whole genome shotgun sequencing project. | isolation source: ocean sediment barecode stripped | collected 2017 | reverse complement strand
CGGTATCGACAGCACAATGCTGCTTGCCACGCAGATTGTTCGTCGCCGAGGAGAGATTGTTGTAGTAGGTATGGGTGGCGGAGTGCTGCCGTTTCAGAACGGATTGATTCCATACGGCTGTTCTCTTACCTATACGCTAGGGGGATCCACCAAGGAACTCACTGAAATTGTAGCGCTTGCGGAAAACGGACGTGTCAAACCGCATATTGAAAAGTGTCCACTCGATGAAATCGACGACGTCTATCGGCGCCTGCACGATAACGCCATCTCGGGGCGCGCGGTACTTGTGCCCTGATCGGGATTGGAAATCAACTCAGGCCATAACGTCGCGTTCCGGGACTTGCCGCAGCAAAGCGTGGGCAACTTCCTTATCATCGCTGATTTGTTTGTTGGGTGTGTGGGTTCACTATCTTTTTTCTAATCGATCCGGCGGTTATTGCATTATGTTCAGGAGCGTTACTTATTTCCTTAATAAAGGAGTCAGAACAAATTGGCTGTGTCTTTTCTGACTCCCACCAGGTAGAAACCGCTGGTAAACATATAAAGCTATTACAATACACTCTGTGCTTCTCTCACACCTCTGGCTTTAATAAGCCTTGCTCGTAAAGCGAAAATTCTGACTCGAACCTTTCAACTACACTCCTGCAAATCCATCCCAGCGTAATTTGCTGTTCATGGCTGAAGTCGCTCCAATTTGATCCGGGCTGCCACATTAGATCTATTTCCACTCTATTCGGATGCTTTGATAGTTCAAGATTGAATTTTGACCAGTCCAAATAAGTCTCTTTTGCAGCGTTCGCTTTGATTGTTTTCGTATTGGTTTTGATTTGATACGCAAGGTAAATAAGTGAAACAATTACTCCTGCCGCCCCCATTAGATCTGCTACTGAGCCAATTGCATTCCAGTTCATGTACTACCTCTTAGAGACAAATAACAGTCTATTCATTGGACCATGTCTGTTGGAAAATGGAATTCCATTTCTTACGAGCGTCCGCTTTTGAGTTTTGATCTGAATTCAAGCATAACAAACCCTTACGGCCGGTCGTAGGACAATGTATGGACTCCTCCTTAATACCGAGGTTTGACTAGACTTAGGCGGGTTGATTAGGGAACAATGCGCATTCAATGTCAGGTGGTACGAGGGGAATGACGGGCGAAGATCTATTAAGACATTTGTAACCAATCCTGATACCGGTGACAAGTCCTATTTACTAAACCGGGGTAAGATTCACCCCTTTTATGAGCAGCTGATCAGCGTTATGCGAGCGCCACAAAGCTACTAAAAAGTAGAGGATTTGATCTCGAAGACTAGCACCAATAAATGGTAGAAAAACGGGTGTAACTGTTTGAAATACCCACCGACTCCTCACCTATAAATTTTTCCCAGAGTCGGAGGGTGTGTCTCCCATAACACTATGATTATATAATGAATTTCTGAGCCACCACGATTCCAGCGACACACCCCCCGATTATGAGTCGGATGGTGTGTGGGGAAATCAGGCAGTAAGTTGTAGAAAGCTAACGGGTTTTTCTGATGGGTCTCGGCTGTGGTGCCGACACCGAGCCTATGCCGAACGCCGTGTTGGGGTAATACCGAGCTGGGTTGCAGTAAGTTGAAGAAGTGGAAGGGGTTTTTGAAACCGAACTTTGAGCTTGTTCCGAACCCGGGTGACCGGGTGTGGTCATATCTGGGTTTCTGATGAAGCTCGGCTGTAAGGTCTAATATCGAGAAGGAACAAGTAAAGGCACGCGATCTTTCGAGGCGTGCCTGGCAATAAGCGTTTTTCAGCTGAAAGGCTACGCCATGGCGAAGTCAGATTTGCTGACGCCACAATCTGCACAGCTCCATTCTTCCGGTACATCCTCCCACCGGGTGCCGGGCGCAATCCCGTCTTCCGGCCAACCCTTAGCTTCATCGTAGATAATTCCGCAAACCATGCATTCCCATGTCTTGTAATTCGTCATAATAATCACCTTTAGTGTCAGGTTAAAAAAGGGACCGTCTTGGATAACGGCCCATCGTTGTGTCAATTGATTGCGTGTCAGATCGTTGCCGTGCGTCCTATCTTCGCGCCTTGCGGCCAGCGGTTGAATGCGCCGCAGATGGCGGGATCTTTGCTCATATGCTCTTCAAGCTTCAGATTCCAGATCTTGATATTGTTGTAAAACGGCGCCGTCGGATACAGGTGATGAGCCAGATGGTAATTCTGGTACGCCATAAGCGGCGTCAGCAACACTTCCCAGCCCTGACGGATACTCGTCGCTTTGTAAGGGTCGTCCTGCGCCTTCGTTTCGAAGGGGCCGTGGGGCAGATAGACAAACATCAGCTCGAACAGGAACGAGTTGATCCGGGTCGGCAGCAACCACAGCAACAGCAGTTCCAGGCCGTAGCCCATCCATACGCCGACGCCGATGGCACCCAGCACGGTCAGGAAATGGGCGATCAGATGAACGGCATTGCGCTTAACCTGCTTGCCGCCGTGCTTGAGGAAATAACGCGTGTAATAGTAGTCAAAGTTCATCCAGCGCAGCGGCGTCAGCCAGTCGCTTTTATGGGCGTAGGCATCGGGATCGAGCTCCGGATCATTGGTGAAGCGATGGTGCTGTATGTGGATCCAGCGCGCCACGGGCAGGGGTGAGAAGGGCCCGAAGAACATCAGACCGATATGCCCGAGGGTGTCGTTCAACCGCTTGGAACGCGAAATCGCGTTGTGGGTCGCATCGTGGGCTACGCTGAACATCAGGAACGAGAACACGCTGTTAATGATCATACAGATCCACAGGGGTATCTGCCCCACCACGCCAAAATAGCTCACCAGGCCCAGGCCGCCCAGGCACACAAAGAACAGTATGACCGTCGGCCACGCCGTCCCTGATGGTCGCAGCAACTCCTTAAACTGCGTATCGATGTCTGCTGCGCCTCCGGCGCCTGTATTTTGATCGGATTTCATTTTAGGTACTCCTTCTCTTCAATTTGGCAGTCATGCCGTCGTTGATACACTCAAGCGGGATTACTTGAGCGTGTGTTGCTTTATACCCATTGGTGGGTGTGACGATGTCCCCTGAGGGACTCGATCAGGTAACCGACCGCATTGATCCCGAAGAACCAGATGCAGGTGCCTGCTACCAGAGCGATATAGGGATTGCCGGATTCGATGCTGACGGCGCCCAACAGGATATAGGCGAGGCAAACAACGAGTTTGGCAATCCGGTGATCGGTGGTGTAATGGTTGTTACTTTTCGAGGCATCCGGCCGCGGGTCGTTTGCTGCGTCACGGCGCCAGAAAAGCTGCTGAACGGGTTCGCGACTGATTGCGGTATTGGCCGCGTCGAGAAGGCTGAAGGTTGCTCCCATTGTTGCGTTAATAGTGTTCACGGGCTCGCCTCTCTGTTTTCTCTTTGACTTGCTTTGTTGCTGATACCTCATGGCAGTGGTGGGAATTGTAGGAATTTTCCGCGCTTCACAACCCTGTGAATGGATAGGATTTTGCCTGTTTTGTGGGACCCAGCCCCTATCTTGAGAGCGAGCGAGTCCGGCGCGATGGGATTCTGAGGTTGCCAGAAGCCCGTTGTTTTGCCGCTCACACCTATCCTCTATCCCCGCATCGTGGCGATGTACAAGTCGTTGATATATGACAATTTAAGTAAAAAAATAGTTAATTGCGCCGGCTTCGATAACGCCCGAAAGTGCCGGTTTTTCGATGAGATCCGGCTAGGTATGGGACGACCCTATCTGGCGATAGGGTGGGGTCAGGGGGGGGATGACCTTGACTGATCAATAAATAAGGGTGAATTTCCTGGCCAGTGCTACCGCTTCAGAGCGGTTTGCCGCATTCAGTTTTGTATAGATATTGTGAAGGTGCCATTTGACGGTACCCTCGGTGATAAAAAGCGTTGCCGCAATCTGTTTATTCGACTTGCCCTCGCCCAACAGCTGCAGGATCGAGACCTCTTTTGGGGTGATATCGTCGACCAGGGTATTCTCCGAGGCCGCCGGCACGCCTTCGGTAGGAGACTTTCCCTCAATTTGCCAGTCGACGGGAGGGAGATCGAAGGCTTCCAGCAGTGCATCCATGAATTGCGCGTCCGTTTCCTGGCGGTATCCCGGGCCAGTTCTTACAAGCTGAGTGAGCAACTGTCTGATCGACTCTCCTTCATCCAGAAAAACCCGGATGTATTGCTGGGGCGCCGCGCGTTCCAGGGCATCGCGCAAATCGCGGAGCGCCTCGTTGGTCTGTCCGCTCTTCGCCCGAGCAATGGTTCGGACAATCAACAACTCGACCAGACGCCTCCCGAGGCCCAGATTCCTCGCCCGGTGTATCGCCGACGACAGGAGATCCAGTGCATCGCCAAGCTGCTCACCGCCGGCAATCAATAGTCGCGCTCTGAGCAGTGTGGCAAGAGGCAATGCGCCATAGCTTGAGTTACCCCCATTGCCGCCGGATAAAGCGTCGTATTCCTCCACGAGGTCCTGCGCCAGTGTTACCTGGCGAAGCCGTAAATGAGCGAGAATCTTTTCTCCCAGCAGGCTAACCGCCAGTCTCGGAAAGCCCCGCTGCAAGCCCAGGGTACGTCCCTCGTCCAGGATGGAGAAGCCCCCCTGGGCATCACCGGCCTGAAATCTCAGTCGGGATTCGGTAATGTAGGCTGCGATCACGCTGTCAACACTCCCTTGCTCCCTGACGTACGCCAGACAGTCGCGCAACAGTTCCCGACACGTCGTCAACTCGTTCCTCTCGTAGTGCATGGCTGCCAGCAGTGCGGCGAGCATTTTGCTGGAGTGAGAATTGTTGCCTAACTCCTCATCGATCTTCTCTTTATAGCGATTACACTCTCTGATCGCTTCATTGTGTTTGCCCTGCTTCGCCAGAGATAAGGTCATGATCAGGACCGCCCAGCCCAGGATGTAAAAGGACTTTGCCGACTCCAGGATTGCATAGGCCTCCGTAATACTCTCCTGGCAACCCTTGAAGTCCGAATTGCATTTGCAGGCGAAGCCGTGAACCACCTGTACTGGCGCCACTTCAAAGCGTTGGTGATCATTCCACTTATCCAGCCACTGCTTCGAGTACTGCGCGGATTCCTCCACCCGGTCCCGCAGTGCCCACTGAATATTCCGTATCATGGCGGTGGCGCGCGCTATGCGGTACGCGCTCTCCCGCTCAGTGTCGTCGCCGCTTTCAAGCCGACCACAGAGATCCTCCAACCTGCCCAGCTGTACTTCAGTCGCGTCATACTGGTGCATAAAGTTCAGCGACCAGGCATAGAAGATGCGAATCCCGGTCCACCGCTGCAGCACGTCCTCTGGCAGTTTCTCCAACCAGGAAAGCAGGGTCGAATGTTTGCCTCTCTGCTGGACCAACTCTTCGACATAGCCGGATATCCACTGGGCCGCCAGATCGTAATCGTCGGCCAACAGCGCATACTGTACTCCTTCATCGATGGTGCCATTGCTGAAATGCCATTCCGCGGCTTGGCCATACAGGGAGGCTATTTCACCCTGCTGCTGCTCCTCGCACAAACTGGCACGCAAAAAGCCACCAAACAGGTGGTGAAACCGAAACCACTTGCCCCGGCGGTCCAGGGTTACCAGGAACATGTTTTTACGCTGGATCTGCTCGAGATACGTCTTGCCGCGGGTACTGCCAGTCATGGCATCGCATAATGCCGGGGTAAAGCGGTCACAGAGCGATATCTTCTTCATGAAGTCGGAGAGTTCGTCTGGCAAGCCTGCCAGCACCGTGGCTGTGAGGTAGTCTGAGATCTCCTTTTCTTCCCCGGCGATATTCTCCAGGAAATCATCGATGTCATCGACGTTTTCCAGGGACAGGCTGGCGAGAACCAGCGCCGCGGGCCAACCCTCGGTACGTTCGTTCAGCTGGTGAATCAGCTTGTCGTCTGTGCCTACAGCAGATTGGTCTTTCAGTAATTCCCTGCTTTCCATCTCGGTGAATCTCAGATCCTTTATTTTCAGCACTAACAACTGGTGCTGCAGCGTCAGTTGAGTCGTAGAAAACGGCAGCCCCTCTCGACTACCGATGATGAAGGTGATGTTTACTGCCAGGTATTTCAACGACCATTCGATCAATTCCAGCAGGCGCGGGTTGCTGATACAGTGAAAGTCATCCACAAAAATGAAAATTTTCTTGTCAAGTTCGATCAACCTCGCCACAAAATGCTCTGCGAATGCCTGCGACTCCGGATCACTGCCCGAATCCAGCAGGGAAATGATGCCGTGAGAAAAGCCCTCAACCGCCATTTCAATACTGTGTGCCAGATAACGGACGAACCGGGTTGCGTCATTTTCCTGTGACTCGATACTCAACCAGGTACAGCACAAGCCCTGGTCCTTCAGTTGGCCGAACCACTGGCTCATCAGCGTGGATTTGCCGTAGCCCGCGGGGGCTGTGATCAGTGCCAGTTTGTACTGGCCCTGCAGCAGGGCGTCGGGTGCTCGCAATCGCTCCCTGGAGATCGACCGGTAGGTAAGCGGGGGGACGAGTTTCGTCTCAATGATAAGTTGCTTGACAGTCGCCATTTTCGTTTCATTCCTCTGACACAGCTGAGCGTGCAGATCGCATTAGGACACCCTATCCAAAGATAGGGCCGGCTGTCCAGCGTTACCCCGTAGCCCCATCCGAGACCTCCGCCACGCTGTGGTCAGCGGGGCAAAAATACAGATTATTTTTTAGATATTTCAACTAGTTATGAAATACCCCAACCCCATGTCAGGCAAATCCCTATCGGATCACAGGGTTTTTGAGGTAACGACTTCTGTACTCTTTTTCCATCTCGGGCGCTTCGATTCAGGTGAGATCAAGTGATACGGACCGGGAGGGCTGGGCAGACCCCATCCACCGATTAAACCGATAGGAGAGGAATCCTCATGAACAATTTCAGTAAACTGGCAGTCGCCACCCTTTTGTCGTCAGCAGCGACAACCTCCGCCTTCGCTTACCAGAAAGGCGACTTCATCATCCGCACTGGCTACGCATCTATCGTCCCGGATGAGAAAAGCGATGTTCTGAGCCTGGACGGCATCGGCGACGTCGGTAACCTGCTGGGGACGACCACCGGCCTGACCACCGACAACAGTTCGACTGTGGCCGTCGCCTTCACTTACATGCTCAGCGAGTCCTGGGGTCTCAACACCATCGTCGCTCCGCCACCGGAGCACAATGTCTACGCTGAAGGGCTGGAGCCACTCGGCGTTTCCAAGCTGGGCACCTATAAATACGTGCCGGCGATACTGGCGCTCCAGTATTACATCCCGACCGGCACGCGCTTCGAACCCTATCTGGGGCTGGGCGTCAATTATACCTATTTCTTTGACGAGCAGACCGTCGACTCACTCGATACGAGCCTGTATGCCAGCGATACCGAACTTGAGATCGATTCGGGTTTTGGCTGGGTGGCGCAGGTGGGATTGGACTACCGGATTGACGACAACTGGGTGCTCAGCGCCGCTGCCTATTACATCGATCTTGAAACCGACGCTGAATTGAATATTACCGACACCGCATTGCTCGGCGGAAACGCCAGCTTGAAAACCTCAGCAGAGCTGAACCCGATGATTTACATGCTTAGCGTCGGTTACAACTTTTAAACCCAGGACATTACATAGAGGAGTACAACGCAATGGCTTACGCATTCCCGAGTTACGCAAGAGAAGTGCTGGAACAAGTGGTGAGAGAACCCCGGTTCCGAAAACTCACCACCATTCCGGTTCTCGCCTGGCAGGCCATAGGCCTCTTTGCCTTCATGTTTGCCGGCTATGGGCTGAGCACGTATTTTTACTTGCAAGGCCAGATCCACTGGAGCGTCCTGATTGCTGTCAATGGCTTCATGGCTTTCCTTTCATTCACTATTTTGCACGACTCTACACACCGGGCGGTGTCGGGCAATCGCTTTATCAACGATTTGCTCGGCACAGTGGCGAATTTTATGTTGCTCCCCGGCGTTACCGCGAGGGTGTTTCGCTACCTGCACATGGAACACCACCGCTACACTGGCGACGAAGCCAAGGATCCGGATGAATTTATGGTGTCAGCCAAGGGACTGATGGTGCCGTTTGCCCTGGCCTATGTTGAGCTCTCCTGGGTGCCCTGGTACCTAAAACGCTGGAACTCGCGCCCGGTCAAGGAGCGTATCGAATTCTCGGTGGGAATTGCACTGTACCTGTTGTGGCATGCTGTCTGGCTGACCTCGCCCTACGCCTTGGAATTCGTGTTGATCTGGATGATTCCCCAGCGAATCGGCTTGATGACCAATGCCTATTTGCTGGCTCGAATTCAGCATCCGGAGGGCGTGGTCTGGGAAGAGAATCCGTTCCAGTGCACCGTTAAGATCGAAAGCAACAAACTGCAGAAGTTCTTTATGCTGGGCCAGACCGTGCACTGTTTGCACCACTTGCTGCCCTCGGTGCCGTTCTTCCGCTATCACGCGGCCTGGGAGGCGGGCCAGCACCTGTTTGACAAACAGAATGTGCCGGTGGGCAATTTCCGCAACCGACCCACCGAGATTATCTTTTGGGAGGAGCCGAAATCGCGCTGGCTGGACGCAGAGGTCGCATCGATATGCAACGTTGCTGAAGGTATTCGCGAATTCACCCTGACGCCCCGCAATGGCGCATCGTTCCCGTCATTTTCTGCCGGTGCTCATATCGATGTCCATGTGGAGGAGGGGCTGATCCGTCAGTACTCCCTGTGTAATTCGCCCAGTGACAGTGATCGTTTCGTGATTGCGGTGAAGAAGGAGCGCGATGGCCGCGGCGGATCGCGGGCCATGCACGAGAACGTCAAGGTAGGACAGGCCATTGAAATCAGCGAACCGCGCAACAATTTCCCGCTGGCGAAGTCCGCGACAGATTACGTCCTGGTGGCTGGAGGAATTGGCATTACACCGATCCTGGGAATGGCCCACGAGCTCCATGAGTGTGGTGCCAGCTTCGAGATGCACGTCTGTGTCAGGGACGAGGCCAACTTGCCCTATGCCGACAGCCTGTCCGCGCTGCCCTTCGCCGACCGCATCAAGGTCTATCTCAAGGATGAAGATCCGGACCAGCAATTCGTGCCCGAAAAGGCCGCTGGCCTGTGGGAAGCCGGCCGAGAGCTCTATATCTGCGGGCCCAGTAGCTTCATGGAGTGGGTAGAATCGACCCTAACTCGTGGTGACTGGCCGGATCAGGCCATCATCTCGGAGACCTTCGTCGCCCGGGAAATCGATGTCAGCGAGAACAAGGCCTTCGAAGTGGAACTGGCACGCTCTGGCAAGGTTCTGACTGTCGAGCCCGATCAGTTCCTGCTGGATGTTTTGAACGACAACGGTGCCGGCGTAATTTGTTCCTGCACCCAGGGCATCTGCGGGTCCTGTATCACACCCGTATTGTCAGGGGAACCGGAGCATCGCGACGTCATTATGAGTGATGCCGAGAGAGCGGCGAACGACAAGATGTGCGTCTGTGTCGGGCGAGCCAAGACTGGCAGTCGACTGGTGCTCGATCTCTGATTTTCCATCGGTACTAACCGAAAACCCAATACCAGAGCAAAGCGGGATGGCAGTCCAGTGCTGTCATCCCGCCGAACTCTCACACCAATACGATCCACTGAAGAGGCAAGTGCAATGACAAGGATTTATGACAATTTTATTGATGGCCAGTGGCAGACACCTGCCAGCGACAAATACATGGTGGTCACCAACCCCGCCACAGGCGAGGTCGTGGCGGAGGCGAGCGAAGGGGGAGCCGAGGACGTCAGTGCAGCGGTCATCGCGGCCCGCAGCGCATTCGCCAACCCCGAGTGGCGCGAAATGGCGATTTCCGAGCGCAGTAAGCTGCTGTACAAACTGGCGCAGCTAATCGGTGCCAACGCCACCGAACTGGCCGAGTTGGAGGTCGCCAGCTCCGGCGGCACCATCAGCCGGGTCATGGGCCTGGATATTCCCCTGGCCATGGACCTGCTGATGACCCTGGCAGAAGAGATCAAGCAGTTTCCTTTTGTTGAAACGCTTTCACCCAAGCCCCTGCCGGAGCCCGTACACACCCAGGTGTGGCGGGAACCGATCGGCGTCTGCGGCCTGATCATTCCCTGGAACTTTCCGCTGCTGTTGCTCTTGTTCAAGCTGGCACCGGCGCTGGCCACCGGTAATACGGTGGTGGTGAAGCCTTCAGAGTTGACCCCGACCTCTACCCTGCGGCTGGCGGAGATTTTCTCTGCGGTGCTCCCCGCCGGCGTTTTTAACGTGGTCAACGGCATGGGTCCGGAAGTGGGCGAAGCGATGTCCCTGCACCCGGACATCGACAAAATTTCCTTTACCGGTTCAGGAGCAATCGGGCGTCGTGTGCAAAAAAACGCCGCAGATTCGCTCAAGCGGGTCACTCTGGAACTGGGCGGCAAAGGGCCAGCCATTGTGTTGCCCGATGCCGATCTGGAACGCGTGGCCTACGGGTCGCTGTACGGGGTACTGCTGAACGCTGGTCAGGCCTGTGAGTCAGGTACCCGGCTACTCGTGCATGAGTCTATCTACGAGCCCCTGGTGGACAAGTTGGTAGAACTCAGCGCAAAAGTTCCGCTGGGTAACCCGGCCGATCCTGCAACCGGCATGGGCCCCATGTCCAGCCATACCCATGGCGGCAAGGTATTGGAATATATCGAATCGGCCCGCAAAGTCGGCGCACGCATTGCCTGCGGTGGCAGCCGCGTCACGGTGCCAGGCTGCGAGGGTGGCTTCTTCGTCGAACCGACTGTGATCGCTGACGTAAGCAACGACATGAAAGTGGCCCGGGAAGAAATATTCGGCCCGGTGATATCGGTGATCAAGTACCAGACGGTCGAAGAGGCCATTGCGCTTGCCAATGACTCGGACTACGGCTTGTCCGCCGGTGTGTGGACCGAGGACGTTGTCGGCGCCCAGGACGTTGCCCGTGCCCTGAGGGCGGGGTCGGTCTGGATCAACGACTGGCACATGATTCGTGCTGACGCGCCTTTCGGCGGCTACAAGCAAAGCGGTTACGGCCGCGAGATGGGCCGCTACAGCCTGGGTTCTTATCTGGAAACAAAAGCCGTGTCCACTGCGTTTGAGCGTGACAGCGGCAAAAAGGCAATGCACAACCTGGTGCACAAACATATTGCTTAACGAATGCAAATAAATTGAGGTGACGAAAATGTCAAATACAGGATTAGTTCGATACAACATGCGCACTGTGGTTCAGGCGACCCCCGGTGCTATCATCACCATACCCAGTCTGTTTGAAGGCCTGGGCGCCAGCCGCGTTGTGCTGCTCAGTGACGAAGGCGTGAAGAACGCCGGCATTGTCGATCAGGTGGCCAACACCTTTCGCAGCAACGGTAGCGGTCTGAACCCGACGCTTGCCGGGGTGTTTACCGACATCGCCGCCAACTCGTCCTGTGAGACGGTCAATGCAGCATTGCGCTATGCCCGTGAGGTTGGCGCTGACGCCATCCTGGCCGTCGGGGGTGGCAGTGTGCTCGATGCGGCCAAAGGCGTGAAATACGCCATGCATAACCGTATCAATGACATCCGCGAGGTGTTGCAGGGCGGCATCAAACTTGAGTCCTGGCCACAAGCCAAACCAACCGAAATTCCCCACATCGCCGTGCCAACGACAGCGGGCACCGGTGCCGAAGTGTCCGCGGCCGCGGTGTTCTACAACGAAGATCTTGGTTTGAAGTGCAACCTGGTGGTGCCCTTTATCGAAGCCGATATCGCCGTGCTGGACGCGAACATGACCCTTGGGCTGCCGCCTGGGCTGACGGCATCTACCGGTATGGATGCGCTGACCCACGCGCTGGAAGCGCTCGCCTCACCTGCTGCCAATCACTTCACTGATGCGCACGCCACCACGGCCGCCCAGTTGATTGAAGCCAACTTGCCTGTGGTGGTTGAGAACGGACGTGATGTGCAGGCGCGGCATGACGTGTTGCAGGCCAGTACGCTGGCCATCGATGCTTTCTGTAATGCACTGAATGCTATTCCAGTCCACAACTGCGCCCATGCCTTCGGCGCGCTGTACCACATCCCTCACGGCGACGCCAACAGCGTGCTGCTGCCGATCGTGATGGAGGTGTTATCCGAGTTCTACCTCCCCAATGCTCCACGTCTTGCCAGGGCGTTGAACCTGGAAGTGACTGGTATGGACAACGAGGCACTCCTGGTCAGGGTGATCGATAGGCTCCGCAACTTGCAGCAGGAAACGGGCTGCATGACCTCGTTCGCAAGTTACGATATTGCAGGTGTCGACTTGGAAAAAATTGTCAACGCTGTGGCAACGGATCCGGCCGCCGTGTTCTATCCCATACCACAGGCGGGTATCGAGCAGATTGTGCAGCGCGCGATCAGGTAACCACACCGTAGCCGGCCAGAAAAGTGGCTGGCGCGAGCAAGTTCAGCGGTAACAGCGGTGCTCGGAGAAAACCGGCTGCTGCCAGCCGCAAAGGCGCCGCAGCCAAACCGACTCCAGTGACCAGCACCAGTGGTCTGCGCGAGGGCCTTGGTGAGATTGGGTATCAACTGCAGGAAAGGTAACGAAATTTCCTGTGGGGCAGGGGAGGGATGGCCGGGACCGAACCTGTGCCGATATTGGGGGTGGGGCAATACCGAACGGGTTGCAATAAGTTGAAGAAGGGTAAGGGGTTTTCACGACCGAACTTCGAGCTTCTTCCGAACTATATCCTGTGATCCAATTCAGATTGGAAAGTGCTTTGAACTGAATTTAATTGCCTCAGGGATTGCAGCCCAGTTGGTCTGCGAGATCGTGGAAGTCCTCGGCCACGTAATCGAATTTCATCTCGGATTTCATGAGCTCTGGTTCACCGAGGGGGCCCCATTCCGTGGGTCGCCGGACAAAGGCTGTTTTAAAACCGGTACGCGCCGCGGTAGCGAGGTCCAAGCCGTGTGCAGCCACCATGAGGCACTCTGAGGGCTCGAGTTGAAGCCAGTGGGCGGCTTGGATATAGGCCTGGGGCCTGGGCTTGTAGACACCAATCGACTCACAGGAGAAGACGGTGTCCCATACGATCTCCGCCCGTTTACAGGTGTCGACGATCAGGCGGTTAGACAGGATGGTCAGGGACGCGACGATGTACTTGCTGCGCAGCCTCGCCAAGCCAGTTGGTACATCAGGCCAGCACTGCAACTCATGCCAAGTGAGACGCACCTCTTCAAAATCCTCAGGCGTAAATCCCGTGATAGTGTTCTCCGCGAAGACTTCCTCGATTTGCCGCCGGTGGACGTCGTCAATGTTGAAGTCGGGGCGGTAGTCCTCATCGCCCCCGGTCATCGACATCAGAGATTTGATGCGGTACTGATGGGTGATGCCCGCCCAATCCTTATCGATATTGTGTTTTTCTCCTAGTTCCGAGAGTTTTGTACTGATACCCGTATACCAATCGAGGATCGTGCCGCCTGTATCAAATGTGAGCGCTTGAATGCTGGCCATTTGCTTTAGTCCTCAGTGGGTGATCTAGAATTCCTCTCGAGTATAGGACAAGTGCGTATTACGCACCATCGTGACCACTCATTACGTTTCATCGTGACCGAGCCGAAGTGGCTGGTGAGCCTCACGCGCGCGAGAAAAAATTCTTCGCACAGCCATCCATACGTATCACTGGCCATCGAAAGGGGTGGTGCCGGGGGCAGTCATCACAGCAGTTGTAGCTGCTGATATGATCTGGATGATTGTCTGCTTTTGGCGATAGCGGACGTGTGATTGCTCCAGGTCGGTGTCTGCTATTGGGCCGTTCACACGACAAAGCGGCCCTTCGGGAGCACGGATTTTTAGCCACTCAGGGGGCTGCTTTGTGCCAGGAGCGGACGCTGGGAATTGGTTTTGACGCAGTCCTCACGGCGAAGTCGAGGTCGTCGGGTATTGGAAGTGCTAATCAGATTTACCAGGAGCTCCCCCTCGAAACTTTCTCCTAGGGCAAATTCCCGTTTCTCAATTCGCGCATAATCAAGTCAATAGCAAATTCAGAGATTATGTGTTCCCGGTGAGTTTCATCGACAACAGCACGCCATCCAGGGATTTCGATCGTCATCAAACCTTTACCGGCGAAGCAACAACTATCAAACCTGTTCTGAATAGCAACCTGATCATTAGCCAACGCATAAATCTCCCTGTAATCGGCAAATCTATTTAGCTCCCGTTGCTCAAAATCACCAAAATCCTCTGGTTCTCGTAGATCGTACGGGAGGCTGCCTGACACAGGGAAGGATTTCTGAATCCTGTCATCCATTGCCGCAGCAAGTACAGTGGTCCATCCTCCGCCAGAAATACCAATCATGTGCGCTGGTCCATAATCGTTAAGATAGCGAATCACAGGCTCTACGAACGGACAGAGGCTAGACATGTCATCGTGAGAATCCCAAGGGCCTATATTTTCACCAATAAGCGGCATATTAAATAGCGTTACTGTGAAACCAGCATCGAGAAGCTGGTTGATAAGGGATTCGTTTACATAGCCCAAATGGCCCGAATGAAAAATTACATGGTTAGAGCCTGCGTTAAATCTGTAGGCAATTGATACTGCGCCAGATGAAAGAGAGTACGTCAGACGCTCCGCGTGACGTTCTAGATACATGGCCGGCTCTAAATTATCAGCACCAAAATGGATACCACCCGGACAGGCGAATTCCGATAGTTCTTCACGAGTAGCAGGGTTTTCAGTAGATCTGGCTGACCCGGCTTCGGGCGGTTCCACGATACTTGATTCACTACCACCACCACCGCAGGCACTCAAAATAAAGAATCCGCAAACCACTAAAAGACGAGGAAAAGACAATTTGGTAACGAAAGGAGGAGCTGATTCTTTTGGGTACACACGCAAGGTGCGAGGCTTGAGGAAGGCGCGCCAGCTAGTCAATATTACTCGCACCATAAATTTTTAGAATTTCGGTTCAATTATTGTGTCCTCACTTGTCAGTAAAAACTCTGCTGAACGAGCATCCGCTTTGAGTCGTTTTCTGCACTACACGATACCACAAGATTTCGACCGCTTTGCGTCGTTAGCTGCCGAAATCCATATCACATGGCTAACGTCCCTTCCTAGGACAAAGCGGACATAGCCATCTGACACTGTCTGTCAGATCGGGTCTAAGCTATTACAATTCATATATGCCGCCGATTTCAGCTGTTCAGGTGCCCGTTTGGTGCTGCAGTTGCAGTT